>ERZ1026870.381-NODE-381-length-26217-cov-25.296040_pt1 | contig 26217 bp, 14 predicted proteins | sample MGYA00380165_ERZ1026870 | MGnify/ENA primary metagenome ERZ1026870 (study PRJEB33269, sample SAMEA4719801) | human gut metagenome | biome: human-associated habitat; feature: organic feature; material: feces | place: Cameroon | collected 2013-10 ...
ATCTGGAGCGCAAGGATGGTCACGACGAAGCGAGCGGTATCTTCAAGGTATTGGCCAACAACGTGGTAGAAATCACCCGTCCATCCAGCGGCGAGACATCTTACTACAAGGTAAAAGATGCCAACAGCCTCATCATGACCGATTCGCTCGGCAATGAACCGGAAGGTGCCATGGCTAAGCACTATGTGCTGACCAGGAAGAAGTAAGCTATTTACATCTGATGAAGAAAGCACCCATCTCATACGCTGAAGCATTTTTCCTGCTTCCGGAATATGAGATGGGTGCTTTGCTGTCAATAAGGACTAAATTATTGCAAAAAGCACTTAAACTTTGCCACTCTCTGCAATATTTTTATTAACTTTGCACCCAAAAGTTAGTATACAATATGAAAATAGGAATTATCGTTGCGATGGACAAGGAGTTCGCGCAACTCAAAACATTATTGACCGAATCGCAGGTTGAGAGAAAAAACTATAAGGACTTCGTTATCGGAAAGATTGGCAATAACGAGGTGGTGATGCAACAATGCGGCATCGGAAAGGTGAACAGTACCATAGGAGCCGTGGAAATGATTGACAACTATCACCCTGACCTCGTCATCTCTTCGGGCGTGGCTGGAGGCGCTGATATCAACCTCAACGTAAACGAGGTGGTGGTGGCTACCAACTGTGTTTACCACGATGCCTACTGCGGCGAGGAGTGTGAATTCGGGCAGATTCTGGGCATGCCGGCTTCCTTCAAGTCGCCTAAGGAATATGTGGAGAAGGCTCTTGCCATCAACAACCTGCCAGACAACAAGCACCCGAAGATCCATGCCGGACAGATTGTGAGCGGCGAATGGTTTGTTGACAGCAAGGAGAAGATGCGCTCTATACTGGAGCATTTCCCTCAGGCGATGGCGGTGGATATGGAGAGCTGCTCTATCGCCCAGACCTGCCACATCTACAAGACGCCATTCATCTCCTTCCGCATCATCAGCGATGTACCGCTGAAGGATACCAAGGCACAGCAGTATTTCGACTTCTGGGCTAAGATGGCTGAAGGCTCATTCAATGTTACCAAGGCATTCCTGGAAAGTCTTTAGGAGTGTTGAATGTTGAATGTTGAGTGTTGATTTTTTGCCTAACGGACTCAAGGGCGCTAGCCTAATTCAACATTCAACATTCAACATTCAACACTATTCATTCAACATTCAACATTCAACATTATAAAAAAGATGAATAAGATTCCAAGTTTTACAATCAATCACAACAAGTTGCTCCGCGGCATCTACGTGAGCCGTAAGGACGAAGTAGGCGGAGAAGTGATCACAACTTTCGATATCCGCATGAAAGTGCCTAACCAGGAGCCTTGTCTGCACAACGGTGCCATCCATACCATCGAGCATCTGGCTGCCACCTATCTGCGCAACGACGAGGAGTGGAAGGACCGCATCATCTATTGGGGACCTATGGGTTGCCTCACTGGCAATTACCTCTTGATTCGTGGTGACTACGAGAGCAAGGACATCGTGGAACTGATGAAGCGTACTTTCGCCTTCATCGCCGATTTCGAGGGCGAGATTCCTGGACAAGCAGCCAAGGACTGTGGCAACTACTTGCTCCACGACCTCCCTATGGCAAAATACGAATCCAAGAAATACCTCGAAGAGGTCTTGAATGTCATCAAGGAAGAGAACCTCGTCTATCCGACACAAGACTAAAAAAGTGTTTAACCCTAGCAGAAAGTTCCGTGCCACGCCGTGGCACAGAACTTTTCACTAGGCGAAAATACATCTTTATCTAGAGATAAATATATTTTCAGTGTAGTTTCGATAAATTACTTCATTACCTTTTGGGTCTTAACAGAACCATCCTCATATATCGTCTTGACGATGTTCAAGCCTGGCAAAGTGTTAGCCTTTCTGATACCATCGGCAGAATACACTTCTGTTCTTGCAACCTCAGCATCAGAAGCAACCTGAGAGATACCTGTAGAAACAGCCACCTCATACTTTTGGCTCAAACTACCATTCTCATTGACAGCCTTGATGTAAGCAGGCATCTTACCTGCCTCAATCTCACAGTTTGTGTCCTTGGTGATAGCCAATACATTGTCATTGGCATCGAATACGATGTAGCAGATAGCAAACTCAGAAGCTGTCCAACTCATCTTGTTGGCATTCTTATACCAATAGATGTTCTTTGGCGCATCCACTGGTTCCATCAACATACGAGGATTCCAATGGTCAGAGCCTGACACTACATTTTCATAGCTATACTTAGCAACATCATCTGCAGTGAGCACAGCCTTGCAAGTTCCACTCTTCTGCACATAAGTATCACCATCTTGCTTTTCACTATAAGTATATTCGGTGCGACGGTTAGTCAAATCTACAGGATTACCATTAGCATCTACTGTATTATACTCGGCGAAGATAGCAGGAATAGCACCCATATTGTTCCATCCAGCTGGAGAAATCATATTCTTGGCGATAGTGTTCAAGAACACGGTCTTAGGACTATTGTGCCAAGGGCGACCAAGAGCACAAGTACCAGTCTTAGCGATGTCGTTACCATCAATGGTACAACTCTTGAACACATAACCAAACTCAGAAGTCCGATGACATGGAGCTACGATAACCGAACCTGCGCGCATATTGTACATCGTACAGTGGTCGAGGTACACATTACCACCACCATAGAGATAATCCACAGCACCCTCGATGTGGCAATCCTTGACATAATGACGGTCTGTCTCATTCTTGGTAGAGGTCTCCCAAGTATCTTGGAATGAACGCATCTTACAGTTGTAAGTTGTCAAACGGTCTGCGTTGGTACGCAAAGCCAAAGCCATCGGACCATTCTGAGTATCTACACCATAGCTATTGACGAAATCAATATTCTCTGAATAGAAGTCGTTACCACCAATCTCTACCACGGCGTGACGACCATAGTTAGGGTCATTAGGGTTGCTATTAGAGCCTGGTTTGTCAGGAGAGTCGCACATAATATAGTGCTTGATGACAGTCTTCTCCTTATCCTGACCAATCAAGTGAATATTGGTCTTGTTCTGCTCGATGGTTACCAACTCATCATATACACCATTCTTGATGAAGATGAGGTATGGATAACCAATGTTCTCTGGAGCTGCATCAATAGCTGCCTGAACCGTGGTATAGTCGCCCGTGCCATCTTGTGCAACAACTGCATCAAAGGTCTTGGCTGTAGGACGTGGACGATCCATGACATTAAATTTCCAGGTTACCCCATCGAAAGAGTTACCTACCTTATCCACAACAGCCCCTGCTGGCAATACAAAAGTACATTCCTCACCATAGTTGAGACCTGCGTATGCGAATGAAACAGTCTTTGTGCCAAATACACCTGATAGCTGTTTGCCATTGAGAGTAGCTGAACCTGCACCCTGCTTAATCTTCTTGTCAAAAGTCAGCACGATGTTGCCTGACGCAGAAGCCGTCTTGGATGCCTGGGCTGGAGAAGAAGAAAGGAGCTTTGGAGCCTGTGTATCAGTAGCTGCATCATCTTCACCATAAACAATTACCTCTGCTAGATAGAAGCCCTCTGTTGCATTGTCGGCTGGAGAGCCAAGGAGAGAGCTATTGGTATCACCTATCCAACGAACATAAACAACACTATTAGCTGCAATGTCTGAAGGAAGAGCTACTTGCTGCTCAATCCACTTTTTCTGCTCAGAAATCTCGAAAGAAGCCAAGTCTGTATATTTCTCACCATCGAGAGAGTACTGCAACTTCTGGACCTTGTGAACACAGTCATTGTCTGCGGCAGCCAAGAAGTGTACAGAGATATTCTTATAATAACCCACATTGAACTTAGCCACGAAGCTACGTGGATTGCCCATATCAGCCAAACCTGTGTAACGACGAATACAAGGATAATTGCCACCGTCAAAGTTGCGAACGCTTGGTCCCCAATTGCTCTGTGTTCCATCGCCATTGTAGAGATTCATGAAACCAGTGTTATCTGTCTCGGCATAGAAGTCACCAGGACGAGCATTGCGAGGATCACTCTCCTTGAAATTCCAACCTGTGATGAAAGGAATCATGTCAAAAGTTGCCTTGATAGTCTTATTACCATCCACAGTGATGATACGCTTGCTCTCGCTTGTCTGGTCTTCCCAATACAAGAAAGAACTAACCTTGTTAGGAACAACAGTAACAGTTACAACCGTACCATCCACATACTTACCATCCACTGGCTCTGGTGAAAGTTCCACCTCACCATACTTGGCGCCTTCGCCATCCATCTCTACATGGAGAGTATAAGTTGTCAACTTCTCATAAACAGCCTTAACCTGTGCATTGTCCTCCACCTTATATAGGTAAGGATTCTCTGTAGAAAGAGACTTGCCACTCTTGTCTTGCCATTCTTTGAAACGATAGCCATAGTTGGACGAGGCAGAAAGCGTAACCGTCTCATCACGTTCAAAATCAGAAGAAGATGGGGTTACTTTTCCAGCCTCAGCAGGAGAAGCCACAACATCCAAATGCACGATATCAGTAATGGTCTTCAACCATTTTGTGTCACCAATTACACCACCATCGGTAGCCGCTGTTGCCAATGGGGAAGCAGAAGTAATGTAGAAATTTCCATTGCCTGGGTCAGGGAAGTTGAGGGCATTCATGCCCAACTGTTCCAAAGTCACATCGTCGATGCTTTGACTGACAGCAGACTTCTGTGAATAACTGCCATAATTGATAATCAAGTTCTTGTTTGCCACAAGGGTACCACCAGTAGCCTTCAATACCTGAGGACGGTCTCCATCCGTTCCACCATTATAGAAGATGTTGTTGGTAAAAGTGTAAGTGGCATTACCTGTTTTCTTGGCATCCACATTACATATAGCATATTTCGCCGCCTTTGACCAATTATACACCGTATTATGGTTGAAAGTGAAAGAGAACTCACCATTATAGGCATTTCTAGGAGTAAAAAATCCTTCTCCATTGGCATAATTGTAAAGGGTAGAGTTCTCTACCTTCACGCTCTTTACAGTATGTGAAGGATAAAGGAAATTCCAACCATTCTTACCACAGTCATGCACAAGACAATTCTCGAAATTGATGGCTTCAATGTTCTTACCAGCATTATTGGTACGAATCAAACAGCGATATACATTCTTGATTTCACTATTCTTAAACGTGATTTCCTTGATGTCACCATACTTCAAGTCCATGAAATAATTGTTAGAGGTATTGATGGTTACTCCATCGAACACCAAACCTCCACCTGTGGAAGTTTCCTCTGAACTTGACACACTACCGACAATCTCCACTTCGGCACCTGTTGCAGCCTTCAATGTGATTGTTTTCCCAACAGGGAACTCGATTTTGTCGGCATACTTACCACTCGACAAGAGCAGTACATCACCATCATTTGCCTCAGCCACGGCTTGCGACAAAGTTTCTGGTGTTACGTCCTTTTCTTCCGCATGTAGGAACATACAGACAAAAAGACTCAGTAATAGGAATACTTTTCTCATGTTGTTTTTAATTTATTAGTATTTTTTTGTTATTGATGATATTGACACCCTTTTGAGGCTTACCCAATCTCTTTCCTGAAAGGTCGTAGATGACCTGTTTGTCAGACAACTTATATGTAATCTGCTCTACTCCTGACGTTGAGGTTCCATAACCCTTCAAGAGAACATTGGCAAAGCCGATAGAGCGAGTAGGATTCAACTTATAGATATAGAACACCAGCTTGCCATGCCCTGAAGTAGGCTCTATCTTCTCATCTTGGAAGTCGATTTCCTCTGGCACTTCACTTGTCCCCTTAGGGTCGCCAGCATGGATGCCTTGGCTAAGTTGGGTTTTGTTGCCATTGGCATCTATCCAAACCGCATCAAAGTAACCTCCACTTGTTCCGTATCTCAAAGCCGAAACCGAGAGAGAAAGAGGCGTAAAAGTCATGCCGTCAGGAATTTCAATGTCGTAAGCCAAATAGCAATCCTCATCAACCTGCTTGGTTTCCTCCGCCACATTGAAACGAGTGAACTGATGATTGAAACTTCGATAAGTATCGGTCAAAGTCAACTTGTCACCAAGAGACATCGTTCCACCTTTTATATAACTGCTCTCTATCGTAGGAATCTCGGAAAGCGTGCCCTTGTCCATTTTCCATGAAATCGAGGAATTTGCCACTTTCATATCTGGTTGGTATGGCTCGCTTGCCTTGCCAACTTCCTCAGCCCCCTCATACTGACCATTGGTTATATCCTCAACAAGTTCATTGAGATAAACCTCCAACATCGTATAACCTTCTTCATTACGCCTATTACCATCCTTGGCATCGTTCGGATTAAGACCATGCGCAGTCTCCCACTCATCAGGAATACCATCACCATCCGTATCTGTTGGAGCAATTGTACTCTTCAACTCAGGCCATGGAGACCAATCATCGCCAGCATCAGCAGGTTTCAAATCAGTCAGTTTATCAATGATACCGCCCTTATTGGCAGACGCTCCCTTGAAGGTGTAAGTACCATTCTTGCATTCGGCAGTTAAACGTTCGTCAATGGCATCACGGCTCTTGCTGCAACCAGCATACTGCAACACCAAAGGATAGCAACCTTCCGCTGTGTGTTGATGCAACAATGGCACCTCACCCAGTTCCTGACCATTATCCAAATCTTCTCGCGTTTTTTTGCCATCAATCAAGTCTGTTGTATTGATAGCGACACCATTCCAATTATCAGCGTTGACAGCTGTATATTTTGTATTTATATTTCCTTGGATGAAGAAGCTTCCCCAATAGCTCGTTGTTCCATCCTCACTGGTACCAGAACCAATCTTGATAAACTTATCCTTGGTTGAACTTGTCGTGGCTGCACCTGGCTTATAATAATTATTGATGATGTTGACGTTCATTCCCTCTGCGCCATAGCAGCCATTGCCACTCCAGTTATAGATGACGTTATTACGCATATCGGTATAATGGTCACTTGGCTGTCCCAAGGAGCCTGTTCCGAAGCGAGGGGTACGACTGTCATGATGAATCATCAAGTTATGATAGTAAGACGCACCAATTCCACCCCAAATAGCTCCATAGCCATGAGCACCCTTGCTATGCAAGCTCATGCGAAGGCTCTCAGAGATAATGCACCACTGCATCGTGAAGTTGGTGTTGGCATAGAAAGAAGCACACTCATCAGTACACCATGAGATAGAACAATGGTCTATGATGACATTGGTCGAGAAACGACCACCGAAAGCATCAGCTCCATCAGCCTCGTCAGCAGTCAACTTCTGATCGCCCATTCTAAAGCGCATATATCTCACGATGACATTGTTTCCACTCACCTCCACAGGGTAATCTGCCAAACAGATGCCATCGCCAGGAGCACTCTGACCAGCTATCGTGATATTGCTAGCAGAGATTCTGAGAGAACTATTCAAATGAATCGTTCCCGACACCTTGAATAGAATCGTTGCATTTGTCAACTTGGTTACACCATAACGAAGTGTTCCTTCTTGATCGCCATCATCAAGGGTGGTCACATAATAAACACTTCCACCTCTACCGCCTTTCGTATAGCGTCCGTAACCATCTGCACCAGGGAAGGCTGGCACTTGTGCCATGGAGGCACAAGTACAAAGCAGTCCCATAAAACCTAAAAATATATGTCTTTTATTCATAATCGTTTTTAGCTTAAGTTGTTTATCAATTTTTGTTTCAAAAGTTCTCTTACCAGTTTGCGATAATCTCCAGCACCTCTCCAGGTTTGGTATCAACATCATAGAGAGCCAAGTTTGGTCTTTCTGCCACATTGTAAGAAGGCTGCTCCACATATTCAGTTGTGCGGTCTCTCTTGTAAGTGGTATTCATGGAATATACGAAGAACAAAGGATTAGGGTTATCCCCCAGTGCCTTAGTCATCTTTCGTGTTACACACTTGATAGGGGCTGACGCATGAAGACGGAGATTTCCACCGAGTGTAGAGCGAATCTTCGCAGAAACCAACTGATGGTCTTTCCATTTCATATCTTCTATGACAAATCCACCGATACAACGCAAACCCTTCACTTCTCCGTCCTTCCACTCATCAGGGATGGCTGGCAAAAGATTGACGAAACCATCATGGCTCTGCACCATCATCTCTGCGATACCAGCCGTACAACCGAAGTTTCCATCAATCTGGAATGGTGGGTGCGCATCGAAGAAGTTAGGATAAGTTCCACCACCTTGTCCTTTTATGATGGTATCAGGCACGTAGGTGAGTTGGTTCTTGATGAGTTTGTAGGCATGGTCACCATCCAAGGTTCTTGCCCATTGGCAAACCTTCCATCCCATGCTCCATCCTGTAGATGGGTCTCCACGCTGGGTAAGAGTTGTCTTTACTGCCTCAAAAGCCATAGGTGTACGGTATGGAGAGATAAGTGTTCCTGGATAGAATCCCCAAAGATGAGAGATATGACGATGGTGGTCACGAGGGTTGTCCCAGTCTTCAGCCCATTCTTGCATCTGTCCATACTGACCAATACGAATTGGCATAATCTGCGAGCGCAAGTTCTGCAAGGTATCAGAGAATGCCTTGTCCTTGCCAAGTATCTCAGAAGCTTTCATCGTAGCAGTGAAGAGATAAGTCACCAATTGGTTGTCCATCGCAATACCTACATTGAAGTTGGCATTCTTGCCCATTGGTTTGTTCTCTGGAGAAACCGAAGGAGCCACCACCTTATAACCGTTTCTTGGGTCAGTGACGAGGAAGTCAACAAAGAACTCGGATGCACTCTTCAAATAAGGATAGACTTTCTTCAGGTAGCTGATGTCTCCATTGTAAAGGTAATGTCCCCACAAAGCCTGACAAAACCAAGCGTTCGACATAGGCCATCCACCACTATATGGATAATCCACGGCACCTGTCATACGCCAGAGGTCGGTATTGTGATGCACGACCCAACCACGACAACCGTACATATCCCATGCCGTCTTCTTGCCTTTCTCTGCCAGTTCACTTACCATCTTGACCAATGGTTCTTCTGTTTCTGGGAGATTGACAATATCGCATGGCCAATAGTTCATCTCTGTATTGATATTGATGGTATAACGGCAAAGCCAAGCTGGATTCAACTTTTCGTTCCAAATGCCTTGTAGGTTGGCTGGTTGCGTGCCAGGCTGAGAACAAGAAATTAGCAAATATCTACCAAACTGGAAGTAAAGTTCCACGAACTGGAGGTCATCGCTATTTTTGAATCTTCTCAAACGTTCATCGGTAGGAAGACTTGCATACTTATTCTCTCCCAAGTTCAGACTGACACGATCAAACTGCTCATGATATTTTGCAACATGCAGACTTTTTGCCTCATCATACGGACGTATATTCTTCATATAATTGGCTATACGCTGAGTTGGGTCTGCGGATATATCCTTGTAGTTTCTAAAATTAGTTGCCATAGCCAAGTAGATGACCACCTCATCGGCATTGCTAACCTGCAAGGCATCCCCTACACGTACCAATTTGCCACCATGGTTGACCACCTTGGCATTGACCAAGAAGTTTACCTTACCTGGCACCTTTGTCGCAGCATTTTGACTAGTTCCCTTCAAGGTTAAAACATTACCATCCTTCACTTCTTGCGTAGTCGCAACTTCCTCAGGATAAGACAGGGAAGCCTTAAAAGACAACTTACCTTTCTTGCTTGCAGTATATCTGACAATCAAGAGTTGGTCGGAGAGAGAAGTAAAAGCCTCTTCCTTGTACGCAACATTACCTATATTATATGTAACCGTAGAGAGGGCATTGGCTATATCCAGACTTCTACGAAAGTTAGTACACTTACGTTTTCCGCTAAAGTCTATGTGTAAGTTACCTGCTGGCTGATAAGCTGCGCCACGTCCATATTCCCTTGCAGACATCATATCGGTCTTAGCCAACTCCTCGGCATCCTTGTTTTTTCCAGCAAAGATAAGTTCACGAATCTTGCCAAGACTTTGCTTCATCTTGGCATTATAGTTGTCGTATGGAGAACCCTTGGAAATGGTTTCCTCATTGAGTTGAAATACCTCATGAATAGGATTACCATACACCATGGCACCAATGCGACCATTGCCTAATGGCAAGGCATCGTTCCAGTTGTTTGCTGGAGCATTATACCATAGCTCCAAGTCGTTTGCCATCAAAGGTGAAAACACCAAGAAAGCGCATACTACCAATAATATTCTTCTCATGATTTTGTTTTATGATTTTGATTATTTGTTCGTTTAAGCACTGCAAAAGTAGGATAAATACAAGTTTTTTGCGTGGAAAATAAAACAAAATAGATGGAATATTTTGCAGATAGCGAAAAAAGTAGTAAATTTGCCCTAAATTTTAAAAAGTACAAGCAATGAAGAAGATTTACCTAACCCTGCTATTACTCTGCTTCATGTTTTATTCTGGAGCAAACATTTTCGCACAAGCTATAGGGTCTAAGTTCTATCAAAAGACATTCGACCAGAGTAACGGTCTCCCCGAGAACACAGTGAGCTGCATTCTTCAAGACAAGTTTGGCTATATCTGGGTATCTACATGGGATGGGCTAGCCCGCTATGACGGCAACGAATTTACCCACTTCAAATCCACCACATCCGACAAGAGTTGTTTGCTACCAAGCAATAGAATCAATTGGATAACCGAAACATCCTACAGTGACATTTGGTGCATTGTCAACCAAAAGGTCTATCTGTTCCGTAGGAGCAGCCTCACATTTGAAGAGGTTTGTCCTAAGGAACAATTACGCCCTATCCGACATATTTGCCCACAAGCCAATCACAAAAGTTGGTTGGTGGCACAAGATGGAACTGCATACGAAGTGGCAGATAATCATCCACAAAAGGTATTGCGAAAGTTCAAGGTCAACTTAGATGCCGAGAACACTGCCGTCTATAAGGCATCCACCGGGGATTTCTCTTTCTTTGCGGACACTCATGGCAACATCAAGTTTCGCAACTTATATACTCATGAAGTCGGTTATGCCCAAAAGGATTCCCATGTAAACTTGATATATGGCATCAGCAAATATCGCAACAACAGTGTCTTGGTCAGCACAGACCATGGCGTTTATGTCTATGAGACACCGACCAAGTTCTATCCCCTGTCAGGATGGGAAAAACAATACATGAGAAGCTTGTGCGTGGATAAACAAGGCAATATCTGGATGGCAAACTATCCTGGACTTACAGAACTTTGCCCCATCAAGGAAATCATCACTCCTCGAAAGATTGCCACAGACCAAAAAGAAGAATTTATCAGAGCCTTGTACCAAGACAAAAAAGGAAGAACGTGGATAGCGGACAAGAACAACTTTGTCCAAATTAGCTCTGGCATCCAAACGTTCTATTTAACCTCAAATGGAGTTCTGACCCAAAACAGAACGGCTTTCGGCAGCAACATCTATTGTATATACGAAGACCATCTTGGTAACTTTTGGTTGGGCTCCAAAAGAAATGGCTTGTTCAAACTTACCCCTTTAGCTGACAAGTTTTGCATCACCCATTATCCTGCCACCCCTCAACAGTTTGGTCTCAACTGTTCCTCTATTTACGCCATTACCGAAGATGCCCAGCACAATCTTTGGGTAGGTACCCATGGCGGTGGCATCAGCAAGGTTGTCTTTGACAAACAAGGAAAAGTAAAGTTCCAAAATGCTCAAAACACATTCAAGAACTATCCTGCCGGATGCGAAAAAACGAGATGCTTCTACAGCATGAAAAACGGTATCATGTTAGTGGGCACCACCAATGGACTTCTCTCCTTCTCCACAAAAGAAAAGGCACCTACGTTTTTTCTCAACCAACAGAAGGCAAAAGAATATTCTATGATTGGCAATGATGTCATGCAGATTGCTGCCAACAAAAAAGGTGAAATCTACTTGGCGAACTTTGGAGGCGGTATCAACATGATTACAAGCCAACAGTTTCTAAGCAACGACATCACCTTCAAACAAGTAAACACACTCAAGGGCTTAGCCTCCGATGCTTGTCTGACCCTTGCCTTTGACAGTCAAGACAATCTTTGGGCTATTAGCGAAATGGCAATTTCCAAGTACAATCGCAACCATACCATCACCAACTTCTCCATTCGAGATTTCGGAGACAACTTTATCTTTTCAGAAGTACAACCTATCCGCATAGGCAAGCAAATGTTAGTGGGCACCACACAAGGACTCTTGACATTCTCACCAGAGAACCTTAAAAAGAGTTCTTTCTCGCCAGCAGTTGTCATCAGCCACATCTTCGTAGAAGGAAAAGAAAGGCTACAAGACTTCAACATCAAGCCGTCCTTGGTATTAGAGAAAGACGAGCGCAACCTCATCATCAACTTCTCCACCATGGACTTCAACCGAAGCAATCCTATCCTATATAAATATAAGGTAGATGGGCTAGATGACGATTGGAAAGTTGTCAAAAACACTTCGCTCAACCTTGCCAATATCCCAGCAGGAAAATACACATTGGAAGTAACTTCCACCAATGGAGATGGCATGTGGAACTGTCCCATAAGGAAACTATCCATCGAGGTAAAGCCTAAGTTCAATGAAACGCTCTTCGCCAAGGTATTATACTCTATCCTACTGATTGCCTTAGGTTTCTTCATCTATATCATCGCAACCTATATTTACAGACTGCGTGCCCAAATAGAGGAAGTACAACTTGCTACCAACGAGAAAATCGAAAAGATTTCACAAAGAATACATGAACTGATGGGCAACAAAGCTTCCTTGGAAGATTTGCATACCGATGTCGCTGACAAGATTATCGACAAGCAACGAGAGTTTACCGACAAACTCATGGAGTACATGAACCAGAACATTGAGCGTTCCGAACTTCAGGTAGGTGACATTGCCGCCCACATGGGAATGAGCAAGACCTTGCTATACACCAAGACCAAGGAAGCCCTCAACTGCACGCCACTCACACTCATCAACGACCTTCGTATCAAACGAGCCGTCAAACTGTTAGAATCTGGCAATAATGTGTCTTCCGTAGCTTATTCCTGTGGTTTTTCCGACCCACATTACTTTAGCAGATGTTTCAAGAAAGCAATGGGATGTTCACCATCAGAATATGCCAACAAGAAAGAGGAATAATCCAAAAAAGGTGTGCCATAATCACTATGACACACCTTACTCTTTACCAATCTAACTTAACTGTTATTTATAATCTAAACCTAAAACTTACTGTATCACTGATAACAAATCTTTTCTATACTTCTTGGCAACCACCTTGCCTTTTACCTCAAATTCAGCTACAAGCCTAATGTCGTTTGAAGCGGCACCCACCTTAATCTGGTATTTACCAGGGGCAATATTCCAAAGTTTCTTGCTGTAGTACGCCAACTGGTCCATGAATATCTTTCCACGAACCGTCTTCGTCTCATTAGGCAGGAGCGTAACACGCTTGAATCCCTTCAACTGGATTGGCTTCAAATTTGGGTTATCCACAGGAGAGATATAGACCTGAGTAATTTCCGTTCCTTCCCTCTTTCCGATATTTTGCAAGTCGAAAGTGAACTCCACTGCATCATCCTTGGTAGAAACCACAGGGGTCGCAATCTTCAAGCCATCATACTTGTACTTCGTATAAGACAAGCCGTAGCCGAAAGGATAAGCCACCAGAGAATCCTGAGATGAACCATAATTATAGCAAATAGGTTGTTCCGTCTCCACAGTTGGGAAGCTGATGGACAACTTAGCCGAAGGGCTTGCCTTTCCATAAAGAATGTCGGCAATGGCATTTCCGCCCTCTTCCCCTGGATACCAAGCATGCATGATAGCAGCACAACCAGTAGCAATGTCATTGATAATCATCGGGCGACCACCAAACATAATCAACACAACAGGCTTACCTGTGGCAATGAGAGCCTTGACAAACTTCTCTTGGTCGCCCGGCAACTTGATACCTGTTCTCAAACGAGCCTCACCACAGAGAGCAGGATTCTCGCCCATGGCAGCTACAATGACATCGCTCTTCTTTGCCAAGTCGATAGCTGCATCCCAATTGGTACTGTCTGCGGATTCCACCATCATAGCCGTAAGACGAGAGGTACGAGGATCGACATCACCCGAAGACTTGATGGTAGCCTCACCTGGCAAAGCCCACTCACAGCCTCTTTGATAACTTACCGTAGTAGAAGTAGGCTTGTTGTTCTTCAAACCATCCAATAAGGTCACCATGTTAGGATTCTTGCCATCTTGTTTTTTTCCATGCCAGAATGCCATCATAGAAGGATAAGCGTAATCGCCTACTAAACTCCAAAACGAATTGGCATTAGGACCAACAACAGCAATATTGATACTCTCTGGCAATGGCAACAAGAGATTGTTTTTCAAGAGAACGACCGATTCACTTGCCGACTGATAAGCCACCTTACGAGCCTCAGCATCATCCAATACCAAATGACCTGTCTCATAAAGTTTGGCATTATCACCAATCATACCCAATCTTACCTTGAGAGTCAAGGCACGTTTTACTGCCTCTTCTACTCTTTTTTCCTTGACAAGACCTTTCTTCATCGCCTCCATCAACCAAGGATAGCACTTACCATTACTAAACTCCAAGTCAGTACCTGCATTCATAGCCATTGCACCACTTTTGAGTTCCTTTTCATGTTGGTCACCTTGACGAAAAACTCGTCCGATAGCCCCATAGTCACTAACAGTTATACCATCAAAGGCTGTGCGATTGCGAAGATAGTCTCCTATTATCTTGGAACTTGCCACCACAGGCACCTTCTCAAAGCTATGATAGCCTGTCATCACACACTTATTGTTTGCCATTCTGCTGATAGCCTCATGAGGAAAAAGAATCTCCTCGGTCAGTTCCTTATCGCTCAACTCCGATCCACCACCATAGCCCAAGAAGTGCTTGCTGCAAGCAGCCACACCCTTGGTCATGTCCTGACCTTGCAAACCTCTAACAAAGCCAACGCCCATGCAACCCGAAAGATAACCATCCTCTCCATATCCTTCTTCCAAACGATTGAAGGTTGCTGTACGAATCACATCTACCATTGGTGAAAGAGCCATTGTAGCACCTATCTTGCGCATTTGGATGCGAGTCTGACGAGATTTTTCTATCATCAAGTCCATGTCCCAGCTACAGCCCATGCCAATCTGCTGAGGGAAAACGGTTGCACCCTTTGCGGCAAATCCCTCAATAGCCTCCTCATGACAGATGGCAGGCACACCTGCCTTTGTGTTGGCTTTCAACCATGCTTGCAAGTCAGCGACAAAATCACGAAGTTTATCCGGCTCATTGTCCAAGGCACAAGCAAACTGGCAAACATGTCCAATACCGTATGGTATCACTTCTTTACATTTCTCTGGGGAAAGTTTTCCTTTTTTATCAGTCAATCTTCCTGGGGTCACACCATACAACTGAGCTATTCGTTCCTCCCAACTCATCTGTTGGTAGATACGATTCACGATTTGCAAAGTTTGCTTGTCTTGAAATGGTTGATAGACATATCCATCAGCCATTGGTTGTGCTAAGATATGGGATGGGGCAAAAAGCCCCAGTCCCATCATTATTGCAACTACTATTTTCGTTTTCTTCATCATTTACCATTTTTATCATTAATACCAACGAGGGTCACCAGCCTTCTCCAATCCACCGAAGCTGACACCACCCTTAATGTGGAAGTCACCATCGGCAGGAGCAACGAAGAAATCTTCAGAAGAATAAGGAACTTCCTCGATATTCAAGAACGGAGTCTTAGTGCTCACCTTCATATCATTGGTTTTATAACAGCTATTGAAGTCCAATATATCGTAGTTCTTACTACCAGCATTAAACTCATTGCCATTGTTTGCACCAGCAAAGATGGTATTGGTAATAGAAACTGCCTCAGGATTTGCATCGAAGCGGAACAAACCCTTACCACCGCCAGTGCTATAGAAAGTACACTTGTCGATGACGATAGACTGCCACCCAGCATTAATCTGCAAGAACCAGTCGCTACCCATATTGACCAAAGTTGAATTGGTGAGAGAGAAGAGACCAACACTCTTCTGTGCACTCTTTGGCGTGTTGATGAAACCATAACCACCAGTAGCGATACTCTCCAAGATACAGTTATTCACCTTAATCTTCTCAATTTCCAAGTTTGCAGTATTGAAACGAACGAAGCTACGGTTGATGTTTCTGATACGACATCCATCAAACTCCAAGCTATTGAAGCAATTGGTTCCCTTGATGTCGAAGAGATAGTTAGCACTATTCTTACGAGCATTCAAGTCGATGTTCTGGAATGTTAAACTTGACACCTCGCTCTGCAAGTTGAACTGAGGGATAAACAACTCAGGCATGTCCGCCTTATCAGTTGCATTTCCAGCGATATAGAGATCTGAGATTCCTGTAGGAATGGTCAACTTGCCAATTTCGTATGTTCCAGAAGGGAAGATGAGCGTAAGGGCAGAAGTTCCCTCGGCAGCAAACTGAGCAAGAATCTTGTTGACATCATCCTCTGGCTGAACGGTATATTCCTTACCATCCTTCATACCCAATGTCTTGAATTTCTTGGTTCCTCGCTTGGCATCGTCATTATAAATGACAGCCGTATATTGTGTACCACTTGCCAAACCCTCGATGAGAGCCTTGCCTGCAGCCATCTCCTCATCAGTAATGTGGCGTGTCACGACTGCATCGTCAGCTGCACCCACCTCAGAATAGATGATATGAGTAACCTTTGCCCCAGGAGTCCACTGTAACATAACTGTGTTGACTGTTGCCTCGCAATCCCTGAAGATTTGCTCATCAGGAGTCGTAAACTTATCAGCCAAGTAACCAGACTCCGTACCATCTGCACTGACAGCCTTCATTCTGACATTGTAATCAGTAGAACCTTTCAAGTCATCAAAGAGGGTACGATAGGTTGTCTTTACCATATCCGTAGCCTCTGCAAAAGCCGTCAAGGTATCTGCCAAGATGGTAACAGACTTCTTAACTTCTGTAAACTCTTCGTCCCCCTCACTAAACTCAAACACATATTGAGTCGCTTTAGGTACGTATGAGTAAGTGATAGACACAGAATTGGCAGTAGTCTTGCCCACCTCAAAAGTTAGTGGACGGAACAAGCGATTACAGCTTGCATCTACCCCCCAATCGTTAGCATCATTACAAGATGACACAAACATCATCGTGAAGAGGCTCAACAATATCAAATATTTCTTTTTCATTGTCTTTTCCTTTTAAATGATTAATAACCATAAGCGTTAGACAGATATCCATGAGACTCCGTTAAGTCCTCATACTTGATGGCAAAGAAGTGACGATAGTTGCACTTGCCATTACCTGCCTTTTTGGTAAGGAAGGAAGATTCCACCTCACTGCCCCATGCCAAGTTTGGATAGAAAGAGCTATAGTCGTAACGTGCTCTCAAGCCTGTGGCATTGAGCAATACTTTCACACAGTTGCTTACCAATGTAGTACGAACTTTGTTATCTGGTGCAACATCAGGATTCTCACGAGCTGAAGCTGTAGGGAACCAAGCCACTGCTGTATATTTACTAGGATCTGGATTTTTGGCAACATGCTCGTAGAAGTTGGCACTGCTCAAATCCAAGAACTTAGCATTGGCACCAGTCTGATACTTGACATATACGGTATCAGGGAATTCCTCAGGCTGATAAGTCTTATCAAAAATCTTGACAGGCTGAGTACCATCAAGCATCAAGCAAAGGCTCTTCTTCATGTCCTCTATCTTACTATCCAAGAGTCCCCAACGGATAAGGTCGAACTTGCGAACACCCTCGCAACCGAACTCCCAAGCTCGTTCGTTGACAATTGCATTGAAGAAGTCTTGGTCATACTCCTTCACCTTGAGAGAGCCTGTACCAAAAGCTCTTTCTCTTACTTTCTCTAGAGCTTGACGAGGACTCATCTTTGCCGTCTCATTTACAGCATCAACATTCTCACCCAAACCATTGGCAGCCTCAGCAAACATCAAGAGCACGTCAGGATAACGCATCATAATCCAGTTGATACCTGTTGGAATACGAGAGTTGGCTGTGTACCACAAAGACTTGAAGTCATCAGATGTCCAAAAGAAGTTCCACTTGCCAGAAGGGATGCCCATCATGCTATTGCCCAACTCTTCTTGCTCCACACTTTGCTTATTCAACTTGTAAGAAGGCAAGCTGCATTCATAGTCACGACGTGTATCAGCAGGATCAAAAGAATAGAAATAATAGCCTGTAGTTGTTACATAGTTACCACCAAAGCCACGACCATTCTTATTGACAGTTGGAGTACCAGCCACATTATAGCCCATCAAAGAACCGATGTCGCCGCTCTGTCCCATACCAAAAGCAATCTCAAAGAGATTTTCATTGTACTTATTGTAGTCAAGATGGCAAACGGTCTTCCAGATGTCACCATAGTCAGGGTCCAACTGATGAGGGTTGCTTGGGTCGCCAATCATCTTGGCACAAGCATCTTCTGCTATCTGATAGTATTCTTTCCAATTCTTAGGTCTGCCTACGTAATAGCCGTTTTCCTCAGCCATTCCGTCATCACCTGTGCTTTGGTATTTCTCCACATTAGAAGAATCAAATGTATTGCCGTCTCTAACAGACCAACCACCTGCATGCAAGGCAACTCTTGCCAACAAACCGTAGGCATAGCCCTTGGTTACACGCTCACAGTTATAGTCAGTAATCTCACCGAGCCAAGGAAGATACTCCACAGCCTCTTGCAAATTCTTAATCAAATCGGCATAGATGAGGTCTCTATCTATCTTCTTCATATAGACATTCGACAAGTCTGACTTAGAAGATGTGTCCTTGTAAGGAATATCACCCCAACGACGTACCAACTCAAAGTAAGCCAAAGAGCGCAACACCAAAGCCTCTCCCAGATATTGTTTCATTTCCTTGGAGGTAGAAGGGTCAGACAACAAGGAAGAGTTTCGGATACCCTCAACCGCAGTACTTGCCAACTCACCCATTTTGAAGAGAGACTTCCAAGGAGTGGTCTTGTTATATACATCATCGTAGAAGTTGGATGCGCCCTTGTCACCACTGGTACTATAGTCTGTATCAGAGAAGCCTGTAGGAATCTCTATATCTGAGCAACCTTGCCAGTTGACAGGTATTTTCTGACCGAAAGCGTAAGAGTCGAGCATCTGAGAATAGATACCTATCACAGCCGACTTTGTCATTCCGATGTTTTCATATACCACATCGTTGCCTTGCTGCGAAGGAGACTCAGTGTCTAGGAAGTCGCTGCATGACCACAAAGGAAGCGTAGCCAATGCCACAGCGCATATCTTAATTGCAAAATATCTTTTTTTCATGACCTTTCAAATTCTAAAATGTTACGTTCATTCCAATAATATAAGTACGAGACTTTGGATAAGCCGAGCAGTCGATACCAGGACACAAGTTGTTGGTAGAAGTACTTACCTCTGGGTCCTGACCGCTATAGCCTGTGATACAGAACAGGTTGTAACCTGTCGCATAGAATCTCACATTTCCAAGTCCTATCTTGCTAGTCACCAACTTAGGCAAGGTATAGCCCAAGGTCAATGTACCCAAGCGCAAGAACGAACCATCCTCCACTGCCCAATCCGTCACGATGGTAGAACCAATCAATGGAGACCAAATTGAGGCATTCTTGTTGAGTTCCTGCAAACGCTCTGGATTGGCATATCTACCATTGAAGATATTCTGACCTGTCTCTGGGTCGATGATGGTAAATCGTTTGCCTAAAGCAACCTCTGTACTCACGTTCTGATAACGCTTGCCACCTGCATAGGTCGTATAATCTATCTTGTTGGCATTGAGCACATCATTACCTACAGAGAAGTTGAACATGGCTGCCAAGTCGAATCCCTTCCAAGAAGTCTCCAAGCCAAAACCGCCCGTAAACTTAGGCAAAGCATGACCGATAACAGTTCTATCCTCATCTGGGTTGATTTCAGTTCCGTCACCACTAAGTTTCTTCAACTTCATGAAACCAGGACCGAAGTAAGAACTCTTGGTCAAGACCTTAGACGCATCTACCACTCCAGGATTCAACTCCCAACCTTGTTTGGTTGCATTATAGGTAAAGTCATCGAAAGAATACATGCCATCCGTCTTATAACCCCAAATCAAGCCAATCTCTTGTCCTTCAAATACACGGTAATCATCGGCACCAACTTCACCACTTCTACCTGAGCTGACTATCATCTCGTTACCTTGACCCCCATAGAGTTTATCTACTCTATTCTTATTAAAGGAGATATTGAAGTTAGCACCTAAATAGAAATCTTTTCTATCTACGATAATGCCCTTTACATTCGCCTCAAAACCTTTATTGGTTGTCTGACCGAGATTTTGATACTGCTTGTCATAACCTGAGTTGGATGGGAGGTCAACTGCCATAATCAAATTCTTGGTCTTATTGTTATATACATCGAGTGAAACATCCAAACGTCCATTGAAGAGGTTGATGTCAAGACCTGCATTGGCAGAGTAAGTTGTTTCCCAAGTCAAGTTCTCATTACGCAAGACTGTACTTGTCTGAAGAGAGCTCAATGGTTTCTCATCCTGATAATACAAATTCTTAGTCAGAGCTTGGTAAGTCTGTCGCCAATAAGACTTGACACGAGCATTACCAGTGGCACCATAGCTCAAACGCAACTTTAAGTTGGACAACCATTCCTTCGTACCTTTCATGAACTTCTCCTCTGAGATACGCCAAGCACCTGCCACAGCAGGGAAGAAGCCCCACTTGTTGCCTGGAGAGAATACGTTGGTTCCATCCTCACGAGCGGTAAGGGTCAAATAATATCGATTGTCGAAGATATAGTTGACACGTCCGAAGTAAGAAGCAGTACGGCTTGGTTCATTGATGGTGGTATAGGTAGGTTGTGCCGTACCATCGTTCCACATGGCAAGTACATTGTCTGCCGTATAGTCGATTGGGAAATAATCTGACTTGATGTCCATGTTGTCGCTCTGCAAATGAACCATCTCGGCACCTGCCTGAGCGTTCAAACGATGTTTCTTCAAGAAACGAGTATCGTATGACAAGACTGCACGCAAGGTGTAGTTATTGCCATCGGTATAAGTGCGCTTGCCTACTGGCTGACCACCCTTCTGGGCTGCCTCACCTGTATTCTTCAGGTAAATGTCATCAAACTTAGTATGTGAGAATCCGTATGCGCCCTCACCTCTCAAAGACAAGCCCTTGATGATACGCCATGTAAGCGAACCTTGATAGACATTGTTGAAACGACGCTGCTTGCGATATTCATTGGCGATATTGTAGAATGGGTCGTTCAAACTACTCAAGTTTTCCGTAACGTCATCCTCACCCAAGTCCTCACGTCCAAGACTAGACAAAGTTTTCACTGGCGAATACTTCACACAATCACGAAGTTTCTTGCCATTGGAAACACTAGCACCATCTATGATGGTATTGGTCATCTTCACATTGAAATCAAGGGTCAAGTTCTGACGAATATCCTTGGATAACTTCAAGTTGAGATTGTCACGTCTAAACTTAGAGGTCTTCATGATGTAGCTTTCATCATCATGTGTATAGCTGATGCTATAGCGCATATCCTTCGTACCACCTGTCATGCCCAAGTTATAACTCTGCTTGACACCAGTACGAGAGAAAAGTTTCTTCTGCCAGTTGGTACCTTCCTGTGACTTATAGATGTCGATGTCTTCCCATCTTCCATACTTGCCAAACCAACCAGCATTATCAGATGAATCTAATTCTCGCTGATAATATACAAATTCGTATGGAGACAAAACATCGGTCTCGCCATAGAGTTTATTAAAACCTACGGAAGCATTGAAAGTGACCTTCACCTTACCTTCCTTACCACTCTTAGTCGTAACAAGGATAACACCATTAGCACCCTTGGAACCATAGATAGCAGTAGAGGCAGCATCCTTCAAGACATCGATGCTCTCTATATCTCCTGGAGGGACATCATCCAAGCTGCTCACCTGAAAACCATCTACTATATAAAGAGGTGAATTGTCCTGAGTGATAGAGCCACCACCACGTACACGAATATTGACTGCGGCATCAGGAGAACCTTCTGTTGTGACAACAGACACACCTGCCAAACGACCTGTCAAGGCAGAAGCTGCGGATGTCGTAGGTATCTTACCCAAGGTTCGAGAATCAACAGATGCAACAGAACCAGTCAAGTCCTTACGCTTGGCAGTACCATAACCGATAACCACAACCTCATTCATTTGGTTGGAATCATCCTGCAAAACCACACTAACCTCAGTCTTTCCCTTCAAGTTCACCTTTTTATTTTTCATACCAACGTATGACACCATCAAAGGGCTTGAATTGTTGTTCAATTTGATAGTAAACTTACCATCAAGATCAGAAACTGTGGCATTATTGGTATTACCTTCTTTTATGGTAGCACCGATAACGGGTTCACCACTGGAGTCAACCACAGTTCCAGTAATGACATCTTGTGCAAAAGCTCCGCAAGGACTTAATGCCAAGAATGACGCAAAGAGTAGTTTGTCTATTCGTCTTACTTTCATTGTTTATTGCTTTAAGTTATTAATGTTGTCGATTGATGGCGCAAAAGTAATAACTAAAAACGATACATATAGTAAAAATAAGCACTTTTTATGTGTAAATTCTTCCAAAAGGATATATTTTGCACAAAAATATACGGCTAACAAAATAAAAAATCCATTCATCACCGCTCACAGAGTGATAAATGGATTTTTTACTTCCTATTTTTTTGCTTACTTCACCAAATGGGCTTTTATCCACTCCATTTGATTCTTATTGGTATCTTCGCTTGTCCAATGCTCATTGATTGGGGTCAAGAGCGATTCTTTCTTGCATTTCAAGGTATTCCACACTGCATAGCTTGTAGTTGGAGGACAAGTATTGTCATTATATCCCCAAGTAAGATAGGTATCGGCTTTCACATAACGAGCAAAGTTGACCACATCAAAGTAAGACAAGGTATTGAGACAATCCTTGTTACCTAGTATCTGAGGTTGCTTGTTAAAGTGAGGATAACCGCCTGTCCTACCCTTCTCGACATAACCAGCCATGTCACTAAGGGCAGGATGATTTGCCACACACTGGGTTACTCGCTTGTCAAGACCAGCCGCGATGATTGCCAAAGCACCACCTTGGCTTCCACCTTGCACAGCCACATTCTTGCCATCCCATTCAGGAAGAGAGGTCAAGAAGTCGATACAACGAACCAATCCGCAATAGACATGCTTCATATAATAGATGTCCTTGTTCTCCAATCCATTGGCAAGATAACCACCATTGGCATCATTGAAGGCACGAGTGAGGTATATCTTGGTCTTGCCATGGGTGACATACTTCTTGCCATCGTCATCAATGAAGAAACCAGGGTCGTAGAGGGTCTTGTTGTACTTATACATCTTGTAAGGCTCCTCAGGACGGTCACTCTTGTACATCACGAAGCCATCGTCCTTGATGTTGACACCGATGTAATAGATGCCATCCTTGTATTTGAAAGAAGGAGCCCAACAGATGCGGCTATAAGCCGTCTTGCCCCCTTCCATGCGATACTGCGGTTGGAAGTTGATGGAATCGTAAGCATGACCGATTATCTTCCAGTTGATCAAGTCCTTGGAATGGCAGATAGGAATACCTGGCATACAAACGAAGGAAGAACTGACCAGATAATAATCTTCGCCCACACGGATAATGTCTGGGTCGGGATAGTCGGCACGAATCACAGGATTGGTAAACGTGCCGTCGCCATTGTCGGAAGACATGTTGGCATTGTCATTATCGACTCCTTGTCGCTTGTCTTGTGCAGCAAAGGCACAAGACAAGGACGTCAGAGCGACCAAAACTAACAATTTTCTCATCAAACAACTACTTTAAACTTAACTATATAATTATAAACCTAAAACTTCTTAACTTATTACAGGTAAGTCACCAACTTACTTGACAACGACCTTCTTGCCATTGACAATGTAGATGCCCTTCTGCAAATTGGCAGCGTTGACCTTGCGACCATCCAAGGTGTAGATTTCCATCTTGGCATTGCTCTTGTTAGCCTCGGCAACGATTTCATCAATGCCACCACCACTCTTCTGCTCCACCTTATCCAAATCGAAGTATTCTTCGTTAGGGATAGAAATGGCATTGGTAGCATCAATCACCGTTGGAGTCAACGGACCTGGCTTGTAATAGTTGTTGACGATGTTGATGTTCATCTCCTCACCACCGTAGGCACCATTGCCACCCCAGTTGTAGATGACATTGTTACGCCAGTCTGTAGGATGTTCCTTGGTTGTAGGGTCTGTAGAACGGAATACATAACGAGGAGTACGAGAGTCGTGGTGAGCTATCAAGTTATGGTGATAAGAGGTACGACCACCACCCATCATCGCCCCATAGCCATGAGCACCTTTCTGATTACACGCCCATCGGAAAGACCCTTCCTCGCCTGTATCTTCGAGTGTGGTGACATGATAGACTGCCCCACCACGGCCACCTGTTACATACATACCATAACCTTGTGCGCCTGGGAAAGAAGGAACTTTGTTAGACTGTGCCATCGTTGTTGTGGCTGTAACGAGCATACTGCTGAAGAGTACACCTTTCAATAGACTGCTAAGTAATGTTTGTCTCATATCGAAAAACGGTTTTTAAGTTATAATTCTTAATGGTATCGGACTCGTCACCCTCACATGATGAAGAATGGCATTGAATCCTTGATTCGCTTGCAAAATTAGGAGAAAGAGAAGACTCTTTATGGTGTATTTTTGCCAAAATAAGAGTATAAAATGACGGAGATACCCCCAAGTGATTAATTTTACCCACCTTTCCGTACTATCTTCTCCCTCAACTTATTTTTTCTTTCGTACTTTTGCGGTATCAATAAAACAACAACTTAAAAACAAACCAAATCATGGGCAACAACCATCTATTGATTCAAGATTACTATGCAGCCAACTGCTCCAAGCTCATCAACTACGCATTGAAATGCCAGATGAGCATGGATGACGCACAAGACATCGTACAAGATGCCTTCGTTCGCTTGCTATCGTCAGACAAGATGATCAACGAGACCACTCTCCCTGCATTAGTGAGGAGCATCGTCTCCAACCTCATCAAAGACCGCTGGCGACACCAAGCCTACATCTACCAACATGAGCGATACATCAAACTGACCTCTTCCCAATATGAAGACGGACAAAGCCTCCTTTCCATGCACGAGACGGAGCTTTGGCTACAGAAGAGCATGGCGAGGCTCGACGAGAAGAGCTGCAAGATATATCGCATGAGCATGGAAGAGGGGAAAAAGGTAAGCGAGATAGCCGATTGCCTCAACATCAAATATAAAACGGTGGAGAATCGCCTCAGCATGGCTAGAAAAGAAGTTCGGCACTACATGGCAGCGATATGCCTGTAACAGGCATACTCTCTTACCATTTCAGATGCCCATACTTTTCCTTATACCAGAGTTGCCAACCGTTCACCATATTCTGCCAAACGACGTAGGCACCAGGGGCAACGGCTGCCAATGGATTGAGGAAAGTAAGGGTGAGCCAAATGCCCACGATGGTATTCTTCTGTCCGAGAGCCTGACCCGCACTGATACTTGCCCCGTAATGCCGACCCACCGCCTTGCCAATCGCAAACTGGATAAGGCAAACTAACAGCGGAACTATCAACAACAAGGCTAGAATCCATCCAGAAACCTCAGCATGAAGGATATTCCTTACCGTCTCCCCCATCAAGATGGTAAGGTTGAAGCACCACATATAGAAGCCCAAGTCTTTCACGCTCTTCACCTTATCCACAAACTTAGGCAAGAATTTCCTACTCAACAATGCCAAGAGCAAAGGAACGACTAAGACGGTTGTAACATTGCGGAACACCATCATGCTCATATAGAGGAAAGAAACATCTGCCCCCTTCTCTACCATCGGGAAAAGACTCGGAATAATGATCATCGTAAAGATGTTGGCGATGACCGTATAGGTGGTCAGCGAACCGATACTGCCGCCCAACTTCTCCGTAACCACAGCCACAGCGGCTGCCGTAGGACAGATAAAGCAGATGAAGGCGCCCTCAAGAATCAGTTTGGTGCTGTAATCGGAGCCGAACTCGAAGATGAGCACTACCATCATCAATGCCAGCGAGGTACGGATGAGCTGGAGTATGAAATGCCAGGTTTTAGGCTTCATCTCCTTGATTTCTATCTTACAGAAGGTAACATAGAGCAGGGCGA
>ERZ1026870.382-NODE-382-length-26026-cov-20.410304_pt1 | contig 26026 bp, 10 predicted proteins | sample MGYA00380165_ERZ1026870 | MGnify/ENA primary metagenome ERZ1026870 (study PRJEB33269, sample SAMEA4719801) | human gut metagenome | biome: human-associated habitat; feature: organic feature; material: feces | place: Cameroon | collected 2013-10 ...
TTGCAAAGGTAACACTTTTTTCTGAAAGAGCACATTTTTTTATGGTTTAATTTGCGGTCAAAGTGAAAAAATACAAAAAACTGCCTGATTCATCGGTCAGCAGACAGAACTTTCGCATGTGGGGAAGTTAAGTGAAGTTAGGGAAGTTAGAAGGAAGTTAAGGGACAAATGTCCTACATTTTAAGCTAGAAAACTATTGTCTCTTAACTTCCCGAACGACCGTAGGGAGTGATAACTTCTTTAACTTCATTCAATTCCCTCACTTGCGAAACTTGGATATTTTGTACCAAAAAGGAACAGAATAGTAGGAATTTTTATCCAAAATACGTTAAAAAGGATTAAGCATTGAATATTTTCCAAGGTTCAAGAGATTATAACAGAAAAAACATGTATCTTTGCACCCGCTAACCGGGTTCTGTCTAGAATAGGTTGATATATAAAAGCATTTGCGATTACAATGAATAAGGAAAACTGCACTCAGCATGCAGATAAAGATTCTTGCGTTGGACTTACCTCCAGCGCCCTCCCCGAAGCTAACAACAAGATTCATGCGGATAGCTCAGACACAGGGGTGTCCACCCATTGTATACCTGCGAAAACAGAATCTATCACGAAAAATTCTAAAGAACAACAGAACTGGTATGCACTCCGAACTACCTACGGAAGAGAGAAGAAAGCCTACGACTACCTCGTAGCAAAAGGCGTTTCTGCTTTCTACCCTACCATCCAGGTGATGAAAGAAATAAGAGGTCAACGTAAGGTTGTAACGGAATCCCGACTGCCCAACATCTTTTTTGCTTTCGGTACCGAAGAAGAAATCAAAAGTTATGTGTATGATAATGTGAATCTGCCATATCTCCGCTTCTATTACCGACACATGCATGAAGGGGCAAGGATTACGAAATCTCCTCTGATTGTTCCCCAGAAACAGATTGAGGGTTTGAAGATTATCTGTGAATCAGAAGCTGAAGATATCCTCTATGTGCCAGAAGAGGTACAGAAGTTCAAGGAAGGACAGATGGTCAGGGTGATAGATGGTAAGTTTAAGGGACTGACAGGAAGAGTGGCACGGTATCAGGGGCAGCAGCGCGTTGCCGTCATCGTCGACGGCGGCTTTACCATGGCTACGGCTTATCTACCTACAGCCTTCCTGGAATATATTATAGAATAAACCAAACTAATTTAGTTAAAAGGCAAAAGTGCAAGGAAAGATTGTTTTAATCTCATTTTTGGTATGCGCAACGATGAATGTATCTGCCCAGGTGAAAACCACTGACAGTACGTTCATAAAAAACTCGCGCCCTATAGTCTTTGTCGTCAACCGAACTGATATCAGCGAGAGTGACAAAGACTGGATTAACAATTTTCTGATTCCTGAGCTGGAAGCACTTGGAGACAGGGGCATCATCCTTGGGCGTGCTACGGCGTCACCAGAAGGTCCTACTCCCAACAACGTGCGACTTGCCCGGAGCCGAAAGGCTTCCATGGATGCCTTGCTAGGCAGATACGGTATCAACACCAAGCGCATCAGATATGATGTGGTGCCGGAAGATTATCCGCTCCTCCTCTCGCTGATGCAGATGGAGCACGACAAGTACCTGCCTATAGTAAAGACCATCATCAGAAAACATGATGGAAAAGGTGACCAGCTGAAGGCGGAACTGAAACAGCTGGAAGGAGGAAAAATCTGGAAACATCTGCTCAAGAAATATTTTCCGCAGTTGCGTGCCGTCAGAATCATGCCGATAGACGAACGGCTCGTAAATACCAACCGGTTGCCCGAGGCAAAACCTATCCATACGGACTTGCCGTTTCCTAAGCCCAACATCTATGTGGAAATGCCGCTACCGGAATCGGCTGAAAGCAGCAGGAAACGCCGTGAGTTGCTGAGCATCAAGACCAATCTGCTCTACGACTTCGCCTATATGCCGGGCTACGACCGCTTCTGCCCTATCCCCAACGTGGCTCTTGAGTATTATCCGCTGTCCGGACATTTCACATACGGTGCCAGTTTCGAGGGCCCCTGGTGGCAGAACTACAAAGAGCATAAATATTTCCAGTTGCGCAACTACCAGTTGCATACCCGATATTACCTGCAAAGCGGTGAAACGGGTTTCAGGGGGTTCTTCGTAAGTGCTTACGCGCACGCGTTCCTATATAATATATGCTTCGACGAAAAACGGGGATGGGAAGGTGAAGGATGGGGAGCCGGACTGGGACTGGGTTGGGCGATACCGCTAGACCGCTCCAAACACTGGCGACTCGACATCGGTCTGCAGGCAGGATTTCTCAATACCCGCTACGACCCATACCAGTGGCTCTGCCCTGTGGATGGAGATAAAGACAAACAGGTATATTATTACAAATGGTATGGAGATGCCAAGGATTTCAAAAAGCGACAGTATCGCTATAATTGGTTAGGACCAACCCGACTGGAGGTGAGTTTGAGTTACGATATCCTCTACCGAAAAAGTAAAAGAAAGTAAATAATGAATCAGTTTAAGCAGTTAACATATCTCTTCAAGGATTCTGTAAGCCACAGAGTTTACAGAACGGTTACTGCTATCTTTTTCATTTCATCAGCGCTGCTGCTTGCAGGCTGCGAACGTGAGCCGAATCTCTATCTGCATCAGGGCGGTAAGGAAGCAACAATGGATCTGCCGAAGATAGACCTGGAGCTGAAAGTGCTCTGGGATTATGAATTCAAATATGATGTGGTATACGACTGGGAGGCGGAATGGAAATACGGATGGGACGATGATGACAACAAACTCTTCGGAAAAATCGGATATACCGAACCATCTGTTTTCGAGATAAGAAGATACTTCACACAGGATGTGCAATATGGTGCGCACGAAGCACCCTATAAGAACCATATCCAGGCAAAACAGCTGACAGCCAATTACGACTTCGGTTTCTGGGATATCCTGGCGTGGAACGACATCCAGACTGCGGATGGTATTCAAAGCGTCCGCATAGATGAATCTTCCACTTACGAATATGTAACGGCAAATACGGGACAGACGATGTTTCCCTCAAAATACAATGCTCCCCAATTCAGCAACTCCTTCTATCAACCGGAAGAACTGTTTGCGGGATATGAAAAGGGTATTGAAATCAACCGTAACCTTGACGGATTTGTATTTGATGAGAATCGCAACTGCTGGGTAAGGAAACTGGAAATGCAGATTCAGCCTGTTACCTATATTTATCTTACGCAGATTATCCTCCACAACAACCGTCAGCATACCCGCATCGTAACGGGTATTGACGGTAGCGGAAACCTGAGTGGCATGGCGCGCAGCGTGAATCTGAATACCGGTGTTACCGGAAGTGATGCCATCACGGTAAACTATAATATGAGGATGAAGTTTGACCAGCAAATGAAGGATGGAGAGAAGGTGGATATCATTGGAGGCAGGGTCTTGACCTTCGGTATGCCGAAGTTGAATCCCAGCCGTTTAGATAACCATTCTTATATGGAATCTTTAGCAAAAGTAAGAGATGCCGACCTTAACAACCGACATTACTTGGATGTAAAGATGCAGTTTTATAATGGTAAGGACTCCACATTGGTCTTTGATGTAACCGACCAGGTCCGTCGACTGTACAAAGGTGGCGTCATCACAATTGATTTAGACATGACGAAAGTCCCAGTTCCTGTTCGTCCCGGCGGCTCCGGTTTTGATGCCGTAGTCAAGGATTTCGAAGAGAAAGAATGGGAAATTGAGATGTAAATGATGATTATTAACAAAAAAATATAATAAACAAAAAAAAGAGAATTAAGAATTAGTATTTAACATTATCAATTTACAAACTTATATGTATATGAAAAAATATATTTTTTTAGCAGCTTCTGCATTGACCCTTGCAAGCTGCACAAGCGAGGATTTTCTTGGTAATACACCAGGAAATGTACAGTCTAACACTTCCGCTATTAATTTCGATGGTGGTACTGGTAAAATTTCACGTGCAACAGGTGCTGATGCTGCAAAACTTCTTAATAACGAATTTATTGTAGCTGGTTTCAAAAGTGACGAAACTGCACCTACTTCTGGAATATCTGCGAATAAGGTTTTTGACCATTACGTTATAAAATGGACTAAAAATTCTGCAGGTACAACAACAGATAACACTTCTGACTGGAATTATGTAGGTTATGAACCATATTCTGGACTCACAAAGTTAGCAAATGATACTAAACAGACTATCAAGTACTGGGATTACAACGCAGCTCAATATGATTATGTTGCATTCTCAACAGGATCAATACAAGGCGTAACTACAGGAACTGCGACAGATGATAAAGAAGTTCTCCTTACTGCAGTAACACCACGTACCGCAAATACAGCACCAACTTTGTCTTCAGATGATAAAGTTACTGGTGGTGCATATACTATTACCGGAACAGCTAAAGCTCTTAGCGGCTGCTATATTGCGGACCTCACAACAGCATATAAGAGTGCAGATTATAAAAAAGAAGTAAATCTTACATTCCGCAACCTTACAACAAAAGCACGTATTGCTTTATACGAGACAATACCTGGCTATTCTGTAAAGGATGTTAAATTCCATCAATCAGAAGAAACAACATCAGGATCAACAATTACACCAGCAACAGAAACCAATGCTACATTATATACTAGTGGAGCAACAGATAATGATAATTTCTTCACAAAAGGTACTGCTGGAATTTATTTCCCAACAGTAGGTTTTAGCAAAAAGAAGGAAAGTGATTACAACAAGGCACATGTTGTATTTTTCCCAGAAAGCAAAGAAACTACAATGAAATTTGGTAATGTAGTCTATGATAATAATGTGCTTAAGACCACGTCAAAAGATCCTAGCTACGTAGGAACTAAAGATGAAACAACACCAAATTACTACCAGACTGTAATCCCTAACGAAACAGGTACAACTCTCACACTTTGTGTTGATTACACATTGGTAGCAGATGACAAATCTGGTGAAGAAATCCATGTGTATGGTGCAAAAGCTATCATTCCTGCTATTTATGCACAGTGGAAGTCTAACTTTGCATATACTTACATTTTTAAGATTTCAGATAATACAAATGGTTGGACAGATACTAACAAAACTCAGTCAGGTCTCTACCCTATTACCTTCGATGCTGTAGTAGCAGATTCAGAGATTGGCAACCAGACAACTATCACAACTGTTGCAACTCCTTCTATTACAACATACCAGAAGGGGCATGATATTACTAAGAATGAGTACGGAGAAGGTGACATCTATGTAATGGTAAATGAAAACGGTACACTTAAAAATGACCTTAACAAGGCTACACTTTATACTATTTCAGATCCAAATAATGTTGGAATTTCAGAAGCTACAGTTCATGATGCATTAACAATCGGTAGTACAACAAATGGTAAAGTCACAACAGGACGTAATGGTATTAAGTTGACTAAAGAAGAAACACTTGAAACGACCACAACTATTCCAGGTGTCGATGGCAATAATATTACTGTTAATGCAAATGAAGCAGCAAAATTCAACGCCACAGCCAATACATACGCATTCGTGTACGAAACAACAAAAGGCGAAGTAACTGCTTCATACTATTATACAGCTGTAACTCCAGCAGTTGGAACAGATGTTTCTAATGGTTACTACACAGATCCTGACGGAAAAATTGCCGCAACAGGAACTGCTAATGGAACAACAGTTTACTATCAGAAGATTACAAACACCAACAAGACCTACGCTATCAAGGTTATCAAGGTTGTAGAGTAATCAAAGCTCTCCCATAAGGGGACACACTCTTTACATATCATTCAAGACATGATATATAAAGAACAATTATAAGACAACAGCCGGACGGGGTTGAATGTTCCCTGCCCGGCTCCTATGATATCTCGCTTGAGGCGGATTGCAAATCCGCGTCAAATAGGTCGAGCCTTTTTTGTCTGCGGATTGCAAATCCGCAGGAACGCCTAGCGGACTCGCGTATCTCCATAACGCCTAGCGGACTTGCGAAAATTCAGTAAATGATGATTATTAACAAATAATATAATAAACTAGAAAAATAGAGAATTAGTATTTAACATTATCAATTTACAAACTTATATGTATATGAAAACGTATATTTTTCTTGCAGCTTCTGCATTGACCCTTGCAAGCTGCACAAGTGATGATTTTCTTGGTGATACCCAAGGCAGTACTCCTACTTCAGCCAATTCAACTATTAACTTTAGTGGAAATGCCGGCAAGATTACTCGTGCCACATCTAACGAGGGAACTCCACAGCAGATGCTCGACTACCAGTTCAGGGTTTATGGTGTGAAGAAGATGAGTAAAAACGGGGTAGATAAGTTTGAACCTTCATTCTCTGATTATTATGTTTGGTATGATGAAGCAAAAAACACTACCTCAAATACTAATGGATGGGAGTATGTAGGAAATAAAAAAGCAGGAAATGAAGATGCAACTTATGGTTCTGGAAATGTTAAACTACAAAATGACCAATATATTAAGTATTGGGACTACGCAGCTGAAGAGTATCACTTCGTTGCAGGTTCACCAATTTCTGCTTTCACATACAATAAAAATGCAGATATTAATACTGTAGGTATGAAAATTCCATCAGCTACCATAACTGGTCTCGCAGGTCATATCAATATCAACAAGACAGAAACAGCTCTCAAGACAGATCCTGTGTATGTAGCAACTCCAATAGTGGTTAAAAAGGAAAAGTACCAAAAGCCTGTAACATTTGAATTTAATCGTCAGCAGGCTATGGTTCGCGTAGGTATTTATGAGACTATTCCTGGGTATTCGATTACGGAAATTAACTTCTATGATGCTGATGGTAAAGTACAATCAATCACAGAAGCTGATGGTAAAGAATCAAAAGGCACTAACATCATCCTGACTTCTAGCACAGAAAACTACTTTGTTGGTGGTAGTAATGTTGCGGGAACCATTACTTATGATTGGACTGGAACAACTCCTTCATACACCTACGTATATACAGGAACTGGTCTTACAAAGAGCCAAAACTGGTATGCAGGTAAGTTAAGCACTTTGGCTACAAAATCAACAGCCGCAGTAACCGACCTCTATGGTACAGATGGAGATATGTCAAAAAATGGTTACTTCACTGTACTCCCTACACCTTCTGCTACTACAGCTGCCCCAATCATCATCAAGTGTGACTATACTCTGAATGCAGATGATTTATCAGGTGAGACTATCAAGGTTACTGGTGCAACAGCTGCTATCCCTGCAGCATTCAGCAAATGGGAAGTAAATACTCGCTATACATACCTCTTCAATATTTCACAGAACACTAATGGCTATACAGGCGATGATCCTAACAAAGCGGGTCTCTTCCCTATCACTTTCAAGGCAGTTGTGAAAGAATCAACAGACGCTATGCAGGGTACTGTGACTACAGTTTCAACTCCATCTATCACTACTTATCAGGATGGTTCGGTAACTGATGCCTCTGTTGAGTATAAGAAAGGCAAGGCTATCTATGCTACTGCTACTAACGATAAAGGTGAAGAATTTACACTTACAACTAATGGCACAGCAGTTGGTAATGTGCAGGTTTATAAGCTTTCGAAGGAAAGAAACGAGGCTGAGCTCCAGGTTTCAGAAGTTGTAAAAGCAGAAATCACGAATGGCATCAAGATTACAACAACTGTTCATACAACAGAAATAACAGTTGGTAATGTTAAACTTGCAGCTAACAAGTATCTTTCATTCACTCCAACTGAAACAGGTTTCTATGCTATCCAATATTTGGTAAAAGCAGCAGAAGGAACAAACCCTGCCGTTTACGCCTATAAGGTTGTAGAAGTAAAATAGTAATATTATTATAGTTTAGCAGTTAATTCATTGAATGCATAAACAAGATTTTATTATCATATCATTGGCATTATGCCTGTTGTCCTGCTCCTCTTCGGGGCAGGACGACCCAATTTTACCCGCCCCTACCCCAAAGAGCATTGCTTTCGGAGGAAATAGCGGAACATGGCAAGATGCACCTACTACCCGTGCTAATAAAGAAACAGGACTGGAAACTATTTCCAAAACCTTCAAAGTATGGGGATATAAAACCACAGGAGGAAATTACACCAGCGGATTCGATCAGTCCCAAAACGTAATGGATGGATATACCGTCAACTGGACACAACAAACCGCCAATACTACCTCCAGCAATACCGCCGATTGGGAATACGTGGGTATCGCTAATCAAACTATCAAATACTGGGACTATTCCGCTACCAGCTATCGCTTCTTCGCCTATAGCATCCCGACAGCAGCCGGTAACAGTTCAGCCCCATCTTTCCAGAAACCTACATCGATAGAAGGTTCCACAGCAAAATATGCATCCTTCTCTATCCCATTCACTTACAATAAGGATGCCACCGCAGTTACCACCCCATATATCTCAGGCCTCTGGCTGTCAGACAACCAGAACTTCGAAAACAAGAAATACGGGGCATGCGTAAAACTCACCTTTGCTCCTATTATCACAAAGGTAAGATTCAGATTCAATTATCTGAAAGATACCAAAATCTCTATCACCGATATTGTTTTCAAAAATATAAACGATGCTCCTTCTCCTATTAAGGGAAATATCGTCGTCAGCTACCCTATTACAGGAACAGGAACCAAAACTTCTTATAAATGGGAAACTCCAGAAACAGAAACAGGAACTGAGCCCATCAAATTCACCATTCCTTACGAGGAAGATGCAGATTTGAATCATCAGGCTACAGAAAGAAAGAAATGGTATTACGTTCCACCATTGGGAGACAGTAACAAACCGCAGGGCGCTTACTTCATCAGCGCCACCATCGACGGAAAGAAATCTACAGCCACCATTCCGGCAGAATATATGCAATGGAAGGCAGGCTACCAATATACATACATCTTTAAAATAACAGTAGCAGGACCCAACATTGCCTTCACCAATATGCAGGTGGAGAAATGGGTGGAAACTCCTATTAAAAATAATGGCGGTACCGAAGACTGGTAACGCCCCACATGACTCATTATGAAGAATAAAAAACAGATGATACCCCTCTTTGCCTTCCTCGCAAGTCTCACTGCCTGCGAAAGCAACGACCTGCCTATCCAGCACGCCGACAGTTACCGATATATCACCTTTGCTGCACGGACACAAAAGATGACGACACGTGCGGATGACAGATATGAAAGCTATGATCCGGTTCAGCGAATGCACCCAAAAAACATGGGCGTCTTCGGCTATTACAACTTTGCCACTCATAGCTTTGAAACCACTGGTACAGAGACAGGAGGCAAAAACCACGCCATCTTCGACAATATCCGGGTAGATTACAATACATTGACCAAGACCTGGAGCACAAAGGAAGAAAAGCGATGGGATGCTTACCCAGACAGCAACTTCGACTTCTTCGGATATATGCCGCATTCTACTGAAGCAACCCTCAGTAAGCCATCGGCAACAGAAAGCACCTATCTCCTGACGATTCCTTTCTCCATGCCAACCATAAATGGCACCCCATCCCCTATCCTTGCTCAGAAAGATTTAGGACAGGCGCCAATCATCTGCGCCAAACCGGAACATAAGGGAAGTACAACGGCAGGAGGTTCGGATGCAACCTTTGGACGAGTAGTTACTTTCCTCTTCGACCAGACGTTGACGGGCTATAACCTCAACTTCCAACTGGACCAGAAGATGAATGCCATCCGCTACTTCCGCATCAAGGGTGTCAAGATTTACGGCAAAGGTCTGGCAACGGGAGGCGACGTAAGCCGCAGCTATACCTGGAGTAACAATGAGTGGACGGCAAAAGCCATCCAATGGAGCAATCTGAACAAGGTAATTATAACGGAAGAAAACGCCATCCAGCTGGCAATGGATAAAAATTCAGAAACCCCATTTACTCCGGTAGCCAACGAATCTATGGATATTGACGACAGTAAGTATCACCCTTGGGGCACCACCTTCTATGCCATCGCCGATGCCTCTTTCGTACCCACCATTGCCGTCACCTACGATGTAATCCTCAAGGATGAAAAGGGAGAAACGGTTACCCGTAAGGACGTAACCTCTACCATCATCCTGGGAAATAAATATTTCGAAACACTCAATCCTGCCCAAACGGCAGCGATTTACAACATCAATATACTCATCCAGCCAAGATACCTCTATGTACTGGCTGACCAGGATGCCTATACGGGGCATCTCCTGATACAGTAATAACAGAATACCCTCATGACCTATACCACGAAGAAACATAAGAACAAAAAAAAAGAATCGCTTATAAATGAAGACTCATGAAAAAGCAACAAGATAACAATACACAAAACAAAAAATTCAGAATACTTCTTGGCATTCTGACCCTATGGCTCATGTGTGGACAAACCTTATGGGCTCAGACAACAAACGAATACTATTCCATAGATATCTATGCCGATAGCTATGCAGGGGGTGATGGAAGCAAGACCAATCCATACGAGATTGCTACGGCAGAACAGCTCGCCAAACTGGCACGTGATGTGAACAACGGAAACACACCGCAGGCTTTCCTTGGCAAATACTTTAAGCTTACTGCCGATATCGACCTGAGTGGCGGTATCTGGATGCCAATCGGTAAATACTATTACAAAGGCTATGGTAATGGCGACAACCGTTTGTTTTTCGGAAAGTTTGATGGCAATGGTCATGTCATCAAGAATATGCATATACAATGGAAAGGAACTGAAGCATGGAGTGCATGGGGACTCTTCTCGACACTCCAAGGTGCAAGCAGCACTAACCTTACTACCGTAACAAACCTCATCATCGAGAATGCTACGGTAGAAAAGGAACCAGGATTCCAACCTTATGGTCCCGGTTATAAAGTGGGCGTAGTAGCTGGTGAGATATTGGGCAATACAGAACTCAGCAACATCATTATCCGTGGCTCAGAAATAAAGGATAAAGACGAAACATACGAGATTAACAATGAAAGCAAAATTGGCGGTATAGCAGGAAATGTACAGACCTACAATAAGAACGAAACTTTCAGAATCTTCAACATAGCAGCTGATACACAGATAAATATGCTGAAGAATACAAGCGTGCATAACGATAAGTTCCACATAGCCCAAGGTTTCGGTAGCTTCAGCTATGACATGAATGGAGGCGGTAATATCATAGAGCCTACCAACATCTATCTCTTTGGCAATGGGCTTAATATCGAAAATACAAGTGACAAAATCAACAAAGGTGGCATCACTGCCAATTGTCAAAACGAAGGTAATGCAAATAAATATGCTTCTACATGGTATTACACCCAGTACGTAGATGGTGGAAAGAACCTGGGAACCCAGAAGAAAGTTGATGAGTTTGCAACAACATTTGCAAGCCAGAACAACCAGTATATATCAAACAAGAACTTTCAAGACAAGCTCAACTGGAGCTATACTTCTGGTACAGGCTTTAACTTCGGTTCAACAAAACTGACAGTGAAGCGTGGCTATAATACTATCATCACAGCAGAAACTATTGAAGGTAATGCAGGAAACGAGAAATATTTCTGGTATACATCTACAGACAAGAAAAATTGGACTCTACAGAACAAGAACAATCCATATAACAATTTCAGCATCTCGCTCACAGACTTCGACCAGTATGTTTATGCAGTATTGAAAGATGGCAGTTCGCAATCGGGAGTGGCAAAGATTGAAGCAAGAAAAGTGAATGCTGTGATGAAGCACAAAGAGAATACAATCTACATTGACATAAATAATAATATTTGGGACAACAACGATAAACTTGATATCAAATATTCGTGGGTAAAGAATGATGTAGAAGTAAGCACAGAGCCTACTTTCGACAAGTCATCTCTTGGCTCTACCGACAAGCTGAGCTGTCATGTGATAGTAACAACCAAAGACGGAGTTGAGCTATTAAAAGAATGGTTGGTTTATACCAAGAGCGTGGTATATCTATGCCCTGATCGCGCTACAGCAACAACAGCTGAAGGAAAGACTATATCATACAATCAAGGAAACGACAGCAATGATGGTTTAACTCCAGAGACAGCAGTAAGGACATGGAAGGGCGCATATTCCAAGTTGGAAAAGCAAGGATCATGGGACGACAACACCATCGTGCTGATGGGAATGAGTGACAAAGATGTTACCAACAACGGTAACGACGGCTTCACATCTGTAACATTCAATACAAGTTCTGAATGGGAGAGAGAAAAAGCCGAATCTCCTTTCTTCAGAAACACAACCATTACTGGAAGTTGGGATGGCGTTAACTACAAGGGTATAATTGAGATGTATGGTGGTCATGATCGGAACCATAGTTTACCGATTTATGGAGATACCCGTTTCCAATATCTCACCTTCAATCGCAATAATAATAATGAAAATTACGATATTCTGTACTGCCAATTCTACAATCTGGAGATGGGCGAAGGCATACAGATGACAAACTATAAAAATATGTTCTCAGGTGATGGTACTATCAAGGGAGCATTCTCTACATCTTTCCAGATTTTTGGTGGTTTCATGGATGATAATCGCTTTTCACCATTATCAACAGAAGGCAACCTCAAGAAGATGGATGATGCTCTACCACATGGACGTGAAGGCTTCAAGATAAAGATCAAATCGGGACACTACTCTTCAATTTGTGTTGGTGGACGACAGACTGTGGAAAACAGAAATGGTGTGATGGGTAGCCCTAACATGCCTATCAAGTGTACTATTGATGTAGATATTGATCGTAAATTCAATAATAATCACAATGAAAACAATTCTACCCTTGACGTTGCCATAGTTCTTGCAGGCAACCATGAGGGAGCTATGGTTGGCGATGTGGACATCATCATCAAAAGTGGAAAGATAGGCAGAGTGGTAAATGGTTCTTTGGGTGCGAGACGAGAAACAATAAATAACAATGTACATTACAATGCACCTTACAACACCTATATGGGACGCGCCAACATCTTGATAGACCCGGCACAATCAGAAACTAACAATAAGAATACGGATGTCAATAGCCGTGTAGAGATTACCGAGATTTACGGTGGTAGTACAGGACGTGGTTTTCAGGATCGTGAATGGGTAGAGAATCCTTTCTATGGCTATAGCTCCATTACCATCAAGGGTGGTACCTTCCTGATTCCAACAAATTGTAAATCAGAAGAAATCTTCAGCGGTATCTATGGTGCAGGAGCTGGTGGTATGAACGGTATCGGAGATGAAACCTATCATACAACGGACGAGCGCATCCCTTACTGGACAAACAGCAGCACGAAATCGGTCATGGCTTTCGGCAACTATAATACTGCCAAAGCTAATCTTTGCATGTATAATTGCTACAATGCTGACACACATACATATACCGAGGTAGACCCACGACTGACCCATAACAAAATAATCATAGAAGGAGGTATCTTCGGTTCTGAAACAAGAAAGATTGACGGAATCTATGCCGGAGGTAGCGGATATATGAGTTCTGACCTTTGGACTACAAATGGAATACCAAGTAAGGATGGTGGAAACATATACGGAAAGGCAGGAGAAACCGTGGCCTCTATAACCATCAATGGTGGAGAATTCTATTGCAAAAACGGCATCTTTGCTGGTGGACGTGGAACTGATTATTTCTATTCTTTAGACCCAAAGGGTGGTAATGCTGCTGATTATACAGAACTCGGCAAAATATACGGCAACGTAGAACTGACCATCAATGGCGGTATCTTCCATTGCCCTGTATTCGGTGGTGGATATGGTGTGGCTGATGCCAAACGGCTCAACTCCTCAGACATCAACACCCTTAATAACATGGCACGCCTCTATGGAAAGTCAACACTCAAGATTAATGGTGGTACCTTCTTTGAGAATATCTATGGCGGAGGTGACATGGCTGTAGTAGAGCAAGGCACCAACATAGCCATCAGCGACAATGCCGACATCAGAGGGGATGTGTTTGCCGGCGGTAACGGAAGAAAGAAACGATTGGACAACGAAAACAACATCGCTGACGATACCAAGCATCCAGAACTCGTAGGAAAGGTACTTGGCGGCACCAACCTCAACTTCTACGGCACCTCTGCACAGGCACCATCCATCTATGGCGACATCTATGGCGGTGGAAACAGAGCACAGGTAGAGGGAGATACACATATTAATATATATGCAGCCAACTTCGCAGGAGAAATCTATGGCGGAGGAAAGGGCTTGATTACGGACAGCATCGGCAATCTGCTTGCCAAAGACCTCTATACCTATGCCAACGTAACAGGTAATACCTTTGTAAAACTGGCTCAAGACCAGGGCGCACAGACAGAAGGAGAAAACGGAAAGAAGCAGGACAACTTCTCCATCAATGTGATATGGGACAAGAAATGGAACGGAACAAAGTGGATCAAATGGAATGACAACAAGAGCGAGTTCTTCAATGACGGTCAGTTCGTCTGCCCTCATAATATCTATGGTGGCGGTAACCAAGCCTGCAACGTAACAGGAAAGGCTACCCTTACCATCCTGAAAGGTATGACCCCATTCGGACTCCTGAAAACAGCAGAATGGAAGAAAGCATACGACGACAGCGACCATCCTCACTTCGCTGTATTCGGCGGTGGCTATGGTATCAATACAACCGTGGACAGCACCGACGTTACCGTGAACGTGAATGGCGACTACGGAATCTACAATACTGAGATAGAGGATATTTCTGTCTTCGACAACTCAAAGGGTATTCCTAACTTCACCATCCTGAGTGCTCTGGGCGGTGGATATGCTGGAAAAGTTAACAAGAGTACAAAGGTAACCATTGATGGCAAGACCTTCCTGCACCGTGTATATGGCGGTGGCTTCGGTGACCCATTCTCTACAGTGAACAACGAAACGGGTCAGATTGGCGGCAACACCGAGGTATATATCCAGGGAGCCAAAATCTACGGTGACGTATTTGGTGGCGGTGCCGGTGTAGCACCTAAGGAAAACGGCACTTACACCTACTTTACCGATGTAGCAAAGGTATTAGGAACCACCAAGGTAGAGATATCGGGTGACGCCAAAATATATGGCAATGTATATGGTGGAGGTGACATCGCCAACATCAAATCATACATCACCCTGACAGGAGCAGACAAGGAAGCCTATTACAACACGAAGCCAAAGAGCGAATCAAAGCTCGACCAGACAACAGGCAAGTTCCTTAGCTATGAGGCAAAGGACTATACCACCTTCGTCAATATCACCGGTGGCGACATCTTCGGAGAAGTCTTTGGCGGAGGAAAGGGTCTCAAGAAAGCTGAAGCTCCTGAATATTATAAGGTGGGAAGAATCAACGGCAACACTCTGGTACACGTGGTGAACACGAATGCCACCTCCCTTGCCGACACCGACAGCCAGGGCAACATCGTGCCATTCATCTGGAGTAATATCTATGGCGGATGTGCCTTCGGTACCGTAGATGGAAGTACCCTGGTACATATCGAGGGCGGCAAACTGGGCCACAACATTTACGGCGGTGGATACGGAAATATCCAGATAGACCTCACCGGCAATGAAACCGAAGAGGAAGAGGAGGAAATTACCCGTAACACAGTACTGGGAAAAGTGGATAAAAACAAGGATGGAACCTACGCCAACATCCTGGGTAATACCAAGGTACAGATAGACGGCGGAACCTGGATATGGAACCGCAAGGCAGACATCAACGGCAACATCACCACCTGGCTGGCAGTTCAAAATAACGAAAAGATCTGCGAGAACATTGATGAGTTCAAGGAGATAACCGCTGCCATCCTGAAAGCCAAGACTGCCAATGAGATTACCAACGAAAAGGCAAAGGCTGCCATCAATCGCATCATCAGTGATGAGAATACCCAACAGTTCTATGCATTTACCAAGGGAACGATGAACTCCGGTTCCTTTAAACGAGACCATAATATCTATGGCGGTGGAAACCGTGCCTGCTATGTGGGATTCGGACAGGACGGAAACTCTACCATTGGCAACGGTACTTCTGACAGCAACGGTCTGAGTGAGGTAATTATCAACCACTCTCCTCTTGCCGACGTCATCACCAAGGATGGCAACCAGATCAGCGTGTTCGATGAAACCTCGCTTGCCGGCTTATGCTGGTATATCAGCAGCAAGAACACAAACGCCCCGGAATTCTCCATATTCGGAGCCGGCTTCGGTGCCAACACCAAGGTGGTAAAGACCGAAGTATGTGTGCAGCCTGGTAACAAGATGGATGACGATGGCGTCATCACCGTCAACGGCATCAAATACCGCTATCTCAACCAGAATGCAGACCTCAAGACATACGTTGACTTCGAGAAGCAGATATACAATGACTTCCTGAAGGTTTCAAAGGATGACAAGAAGCTCTATTTCGGTAGTGTGACGGGCAGCAATCCGGGTGATGCCGACTTCGACCCGATGACCTTCAAGCGCTATCATGCCAGCCGCTGGGCCTGGACCCTCGGTTTGCCAGGCTTCACCTTCCAGGCTATCCACGGCGGTGGCTTCTCAGGTTATGTTACCGGTGAAACCTATGTAGAAACCGACTGTCAGCCTTTCTGCGAGAACATCTTTGGTGCCGGTGTTGGTGCCATGCCTATCGGTAACATCACTGCAAACCCGGGAGAAAGCTATGACTTCGGAAAGGTAGGTACCCTGTCGAGAGTATTCATCAAATCAGGCTATGTAGCACAGAATGTATATGGCGGTGGTGCCGGTATCGAATCAATCTATGACAAAAACCAGAATACATGGATTGACTTCCCGAATATGGCACGCGTCCCTAAAACGGAAGTTTACGTCTATGGTAGAAACATCAAATATAGGTACAACCTCGGCTTGATAGCCCGTACCATGATATTGGGCAGCGTATATGGCGGTGGCGATGTTGCCAACGTGGGAAATGAGAAAGCAAAGGAAGCACCGGATGTCTTTACCTTCGAACACTACCAGGTACCAGCCAGATACACTTCGCTCGTCAACATCCGTGGCGGCGTCGTTTTCTCTCAGGTTTTTGCAGGAGGTAGAGGACGCCTAAAGTCTGAATGCAACGACTATAAGAAGCTGGGTGGCATCTACGGCAATACCAGTCTGGTCATCGACCGTCCAAACATCACCTATCCATACTTCGACGAAAAAACGAAAGAGTATATCAAGCCATGGAGCGACAATGCCATGAAGCATCCAGACAATGACAAGAACAAGGATATCATGCCAGCATTCCTGGAGAGAATCTACGGCGGATGCGAAAACGGTACGGTATATGGCAATACCTTCATAAGCATCTCCGACGGACAGATAGGCCATGGTATCTATGGCGGCGGTTGGGGTAACTGCGACACCCTGACCGTGAACGGAACCGACACCCTGACCGTGACTTCGGCAGACGTAACCGGCAATACCAATATCATGATCAATGGTGGACAGGCTCTGCTCTCCTCTTACTGGAATCCGGAAACCCGTTCATGGCGACCAGCCAGCATCATTGACGGTATCATCTACTCTCCACAGTACAACCACCAGGCATTGAAGTTCAAGATTAACCACAACATCTATGCCGGTGGCAACGAAGCCTGCGAAGTGGGCAACAATACCAACATCTTGATTGCCAAGGGGCTCCTGAATGACAACACCGAGGTGAAGCCGGGACAGGACAAGAAGAACATGAAATTCTACCAGACAAACGAATGGAAAGAGATATATAATAAGGTGGGATCTCCTCACTTCAGTATCTTCGGTGGCGGCTTTGGTGAAAAGACCTATGTCAAGGGCAATACCAACATCACCATCGACATGCAGGGCAGAGATGCCAACAACCACCAGGACATTGAGCTGAAACCAGGCAAGGAACATGAACACTTCTACAGCGACTTCTCGTACATGGACATCGTGGGCGGTGGCTATTCGGGTACCGTAGAAGGCAGTACCAATATATCGGGAGCCGGTGGCGTATTCTGCCGCCGTGTGTTTGGTGGCGGTTTCTACAGTTCTGTCAAGGAAACAAATGTCACCATCAAGGCTATCGACTGCCGTGACATCTTCGGTGGCGGTTTCATGGGAGACGTAAAGGAAGCTACCCATGTCATCATCGGATCAGACAACAGTACAACGGGCAGTACAACGGGTGGTCCATCAGGCACCTCCAAGTTCAACAATTCCGACATCCATATCCATGGCAATGTTTATGGCGGCAACGACGTTTCGGGCTATGTGAACATAACTGCAGAGGAAAACGGATTCAGAGACAATGGCGGTGAAGGAAGCAACATCAAGATTCTGGGTGGACACATCTATCAGAATGTATATGGAGCTGGAAACGGTAACTACCTGTATGCACTCGACAAGAACCAGAACCAGAAGGTGACGGTGAACGAGTATTACCCTATGAACCCGGAGGATCCAAACTCAGAGACCGTTCCTCTGGTATATACCGTACCGATGAGAAAATTCATACCTTCCTACAAGGAGGCAAGCGATGCGGCTAAGATTGTGAACATCAATTCATGGCGACCACTCACCAACAAGGTGAACATCGAAATCAAGGGTAACTCTACATCTGAAAAGGTGAATATCGCCGGTGACGTTTATGGAGGAGGAAACTCTGCCACCGTACTGAAGGTGAAGGACAAGGATAACAAGGCTGTAGAAAAGGTAGGAAACATCCAGATCAACATTGGCAGTCATGTGAACATCGGACGTGTCTTCATGGGTTGCAACGGAGATGAACTCTTCGCCAAATCAGAGGACAATGACTTCATGAACAAGTTCCAGAAACTCAATGGAAACGTGGAGGACTATACACAGGAACTGAACCTTGCCGATACCATCGACTGGTTCTCCAATCCTTCCAACAAGGATATCGGTACCCTCTATCTCCCTACCAAGCTGGAAGACCGACCAACCGTATATCCTCACCTCATCGACCTGTATTTCCAGCCAGTGGAAACAGATATCCAGGGTGAACTGCTATGGAACGGAACCCAGACGGGTGAAGAACTGGAAGACTGTACCATCAAGACTTTCTGCTGCGGAGGAAACCGTGGCAACATGAACATCTATCCAAATGCAAGGGGCAATGTAATCAATTATATCTTCCCGGAGGGACTCACCATCACCGACAAGATTGTGGGTGGCTGCAACAATGCCAACTACAACTATAAAGGACTGGTGAACCATGAGGGTGGCTATCTACTGGGACGTGCCTACTCTACCGATCCTTTCATCCAACTCACCATCAAGAACAAGTTCCAGCCAGAGGAGAAGAACGATGCCTATGTGGGAGGAAACGTATTCGGCGGCTGCTACAAGACGGGAACCGTGAGAGGCGACGTTACCATCGACCTCCAGAGCGACATGCTTGCCGGTAAGGATAAGAAGAAACTGGAAAATTCGAACGATTCTCTGGCTACCAAACCGGAATACGCCAGCCTAAACGTTTACGGTGCAGGCTATGGTATGGAGAGTTATGTTTACGGCAATACCCACATCATCATGGGTAAGGATATGAAATGTTCTGAACCTAAGACAGAAGGTGGTAAGTTCCTTCCTTGCGGTGTAAACGGAGCTACAGGTGTATCAGCCAACTTCATCTATGGTGGCGGTCAGCAGGGTAATGTCATCGGACTTACCGATGTGGATATCCTCAATGGTCACGTCTTCCGTTCGGTAACAGGCGGTTCCTATTCTGGCTATGTATATGGTTCTACCCAGGTAAAGGTGGGCTACCCTACCTACTATCAGGTAAAAGACGGGCATTCCGGCATCTATCTGCTGGACCGTACCGACAAGAACAACCTGTATATTGACCATGAGAATAAGAATAAGGACAGAAAGATACTGCCAAACCTTGCCTCAGAAACCATCAAGCAGAGCATCAGACTCATCAGTGGTGACAAGGTTTCGCAGGCTGTTTATGCTTCCATCATCGGCAAGCAGGGAGTTACGGACTTCGTGAAGGAGAATGATTTTGATGCATTCACTACAGCCCCAGCTTCACCACTTACATGGAACGACATCAATATCAAGATTGGAGAAGCTATCTATGGTGGCGGTTACTCCGTGGCACAGGGTACTTCTGTCATGGCAAACGACTCTACCGTTCTGAAATTTACTCGTCAATACAATATAGACAAGGCTTTCACGGAAAGACAGGAAAAACTGTCTGATCTGCCTAATGGTACCACAACAGGATTCGGCGGTAACACCACCATCCTGGTTGCCGACAATTCTGCACCAGAATCTGACCGTGACCATATCATCATCTCCCATCAGAAAATGAAGTCGGTCGTATTACCAACAGGTACCGACCTCTTCGGCTACTATTACATGGACAAAGACGGCAACTACCGTTACATCTCTCTCCAGGACAGCTATTTCTATGGAGACGGATATAAGAAGCCGGACCATCAGTCGAAGACCGACACGAATATATATGCCTACGACAGTGAAGGTGGCATCTTCGGAGACGGACACCAGTCGTATGCAGCCGGCTTCCGCAGTGCCGACCTGACGGGTTACGGCTTTGCAGGAACCAATATCAACAATCCGAAGATCATCAATACCTTCCAGCGTATGGACATCCTGCGACTGGAGGATAACTGCTTCAACGTACTTGGAGCACGCGACTATGCCACCAACCAAACCACCAAGACTCCATATTCAATAGCACGAGTGGGAGAAATCCAGATGTTTGCCAAGAATATAACCTTGACCGAAAACAAGTTACAGGACAAATCCACAAAGCGTGCACGCAACTATATGGGTCTTGCCAACAACATCCACTACGTGGGAGCCGTAACTTCGAATGTTCCCTTCAACGATGCCGTTAAAGAACCATGGCGCAACAATACCGGTATGGTACCTGCTGATGGCGACTTCAAAGGCAAGTCATATATGGATGTAAAACAGAATTACATCGACAAATACGACCAGAAGACCATCACAGACCCTATCTTCCAGAAGCGCAATGACGGTACGGCAAAGAACATGATAGGTATCGCCTCAGGCTATGCCCTCAAGATTCAGAACGTACAGGAGTTATACGATGACAGCAAGAAGAATGTCATCGACAGTATTTTCTACGGTCCTATCTACGGCGTAGTGGAGATGAACCTCATCGACGTTCGTGAAGACGAAGGTGGCGGCTATGTATATGCCGACAATGTGCATAAACGGGCAACGGCAGAGGGAGAAAGCGGACACAAGGTAGACTTCCTGGAAACCACCGGAAACTTCGTCTTCCCATACGATGCCAAGCAGAACCGCTTCGTTGTTGACGACTGCTTTCCTACCGGATTCTATGGTATGGATGATGAAGGAAAAGCAAATCCGGATGACAATATTGATGTTCACTATTGGTATGTAACAGGTTTCAACTACTATTACAATGCCCACATCACTGGCTATACCTACAAGGACAAGATGACCTTCTTCAGTGACAACAAGGACGGTCTCACCGTGCTCTCAGGACTGAAGCCAAACCAGCCTGTAACCATTCAGAGCTGGAAGATGCGCAGCGAACATCCTGAAGATAAGACTAAATACAGCTGCGACCTGGAAGAGCGCAACTATCGGCCAACCGGTACAGAAGGCAACGTGGATATGGACAATCAGGACGTATCCGGCAAATACAAGCTCAGCATCGGTGCCTCTTCTTCAGAGGAATATGATGGCAAAGGATTCGCTGCTGTATTGCCAATGAATGGAGTATTCGAAGATAAGAACTATCAGAACCGACGGCTCCCTTCCAAACTGACAGATGGCGATGCCAAGATTTCATTCCAGCTGACAGACTCTGTCAACAATACGACAACCGACTATTTCAAGAAGCATCTCTCTGAAAAATGTCTTGCCACCATTGTACTGAAGGGACGTGCATACGAAAAATATACAGATGAGACCGACAACAAGCCTATCATCAGTAAGGTGGCCTCATCCGACTTCTTCATCCGAGAAGGCAATGATTACAAACAGGTAGCAACAGGAAACAACCTATCTGCCGGCACTGATTATTATATCAAGAACGGCATTGCTGGAGAATACACCATGATATACCCTGAGAGAATCTTTAAAAAGGATTCCACTGCCGAAGATGGCTATGCTAAGGTCAGCATCACAGACGTAGTAGCAGGATCATCCAACTACTACTGTGAGGTAGAACGAATCTACACTTACACCATCTATCTCACCATAGAATATGTGCAGGGTCCTAACATCAACGGTAAGATAACTGTTGACAACTGCGCCTTGCCGGGAGAGATGGTCAGACTCAGGAAAAACCAGATTTCCATTGAGGCAGACGAATCGTTCTCTGCCAACGGATACTACTGGCGCATAGGAAAGCGCAAGCAAAACGAAAAGGGAAACTGGGTATTTGAAGACGCTACCGAATGGGACATCAACAAAAAGGCTACAGGCTACGACACCTACAAGCAGGGAAGCAGCGAAGCACAAGGACTCTTCAAGGACTGCGTATATGACAAGACCAATGACTATCTGGATATTCCAGCCTACTACTTCATGAACGGATATGGCGTACAGCTGGGTATCACCATGAATGGTCTGAATAAGATCTTTACGGTGGATATGGCAGACGACAGCCAGTTTACCGTACACAACTACCACCGCATGAATCCTCATCAGAAGGGTGTGAACCTGCATCTTTCAGAGGCTATCCAGCGTAGCCAGAAAGACAAGACGTTTGCCGAACCTCGCATCTATATCTCTGATGCCAGCGACCTGAAGGCATTCATCAACTTCGTGGATACCATCGGAACCGGTACGGGAAGCAAGGCGGAACTATATGGAAAGAATGCCCAATTCGTACTGCAGAACGACATCACCGTGACCAGCGACTTCGATGGAAGCAAGGCTATATTTGCCGGCACTCTTCATGGAAACGGACATGTCATCATGGGTCTGGCTCAAGGCAAATCATTCCTCAAAGAGAACCGGGGCAACATCTATAACCTCGGAATGGAAAGCGGCAATATCGCTGCCGATAGCTGTACGAATGGGGGTGCCTACCACTGCTGCTTCGAATATAACAAGGGCATACAGCCTATCGTCTATCACATGGACGGCACAAGTGATACTCATTATACGGCAGACGACTTCAGATACGGCAAGGTTGGCTACGACCTCAACGAATACTATCTGCGTGCCCGCTACAGCAACAACATGGAAACAGAAGCAGACAAGGCGGCATTGAAGTACGTCTACGATTACTATGCCAACGGCGACTATCAGTATGCCCACCGCACAGATGCCATCACCGGCAACAACACGGGTATCACCTATCTGAGAAAAGGTACAGACAGTGACCAGCCTAACTACGGCAGCAACGAAACCCGCCACGACCAGAGTCACGCTATCGATGCGGCTCGAAAGGCATCGCAGGGTACAGCATCCGCAGTCAGCTACGTTCCACTGTTCGACGGAAACCAGGCAGACGGAAGTCAGCCGATGAACGACTTCATCTTCTGGGGACAGTCATTGCAGAAGGTTCCAGACCTCTGTCCTTCCCAGATAGCTTCCCATCAGAACAGCTATATGAGAAACCGCATATATCGTACTGCCGGCTACTATGGCGACACGAAGCTCGATGCATTCCACTATAATGCCAGCAACAATGCCAACAGCCTCATGAGTACCTACGTACACCAGACGACAACAACGGCTATCGACTTCACCTGCCTGAACGACAAGGGGGCAGCCATGGGATTCAACCAGGCGGCAGACATCAACCAGAACGGCATCTTCTACCCACCGGTAGATGACAATGCCAAGGTATTCAGCGACCTAAGCATCCAGCAGGGAGTAAGCCAGAACCTCCTGGTATATACTGCTGCCAATGGCAAAGACATCGACAACAATACAGAGGCTTACGACATCGCAGACAATGCACTCGGCTACAAGGAGAACACGAGTGAGACTACCATCTACGGACATCATATTTTCAAGAATAATGCCGGTAATAGCTATACCACCTCTCTCCTCCACCTCGTAGAACGCACCCCTGAGGGTAAGAACAGCGAGGGAGACAAGTGTGAGAACAACGACTTCTGTGCCCCTATCCCATTCACGGTAACCAACCATGCCTGGTATGTTCGCAAGCCGATGTACTATGCTGAGGATGCTACCGGAGCCTGGGAAGGTATCTGTCTGCCATTCACCGCACAAAAGGTTAAGGCATCGCTCAATGGTGAAATCACCCATTTCTATGGCACACCAACAGAAGAAGAACTGGATAACCCAGCCACGAACACGCACACCCTGCACCATGAGTACTGGCTGCGAGGATTGACTGGTGTGAATGAAACGGAGAAGACTGCCACCTTCCAGCGACCTGATACAACAGCAGGACTCTTCATGAATGAAAGTGCGAATGCGACAAAATGGAATTACCAGTTCTCTAATTCCTTCTTTGGCAACACCTATAAAGACTGGGCTTACCGATGGGATGCAGATTCGTATTATGCCAAGGATCACGAATACCAGGATTACATTCCGCTGACAGCTGGAGTACCTTATATCATCCGTTTCCCAGGTGAGCGTTATTATGAGTTCGACCTTTCCAGCAAGTTCTACAACAGTATTTTGAAAAAGAAGGAAGATCCTCAGACTATCACCTTCCATGCTTATGCGAACAAGGAACCTCAGAATAGAGCTATCGTGATTCCTATCACAGCAGATATGAAGACCGTAAGCGATGGCTATGCCCACCGGGGAACCTTCGCTGCCAAGGAAGTGGCGAATGGAGGCATCTATGCGCTCAATACAGAGGGAACAGCATTCAGCAATACGGCAACCTCACAGACCGTAATGCCTTTCCGTACCTATCTGACTACAGAAAGTACGAACGCCGGAGCCCGTTCTTCAGAGGTTCCTTCTGTAATCCGCATCAGCGAGACCACGGGCATCGACAGGATAGAACCGGAAATAAACGGTAACGATGATACACCAGCCGGCGAATCACTCTTCATCCGCCCTATCGGAGCTCATCGTGTACGCATAGAGAGCACCTACTCCACCCAGTTGCAGGTATTCTCAACCACCGGTCAGCTTTATCGCATCTTGGATGTACGTCCTGGCACCGCCACCTACAGTGGTTTCCCTGACGGCATCTACATCTTCGGAAACAGAAAAATCATAGTAAAATAACAGAAAGATTTGAATAGAAAGAATAAGATATCAACCGGCAACTTCAAGAATGCCATCAGCATCAAACCGGACGATATGCTCAACGTCCGCTCCTTTACCATCCCTACCAACTATACCCTCAAATACTGGACACAAGAAAACGACACAACCAAATACGAACTCGGCAATACCTATTCTCCCCTATTCCATTGGGAACCCGTTCGCTTGCCGCCTGCTCACCTGCTCCAGGTTCCGACGACTGTATCCTCACAGATACTACCGGCTATAATATCCGCAACGTAATGGGTGGTACGGATGTCTTCGAACCTCAAATTCTCTGCCGGCAGATTGATGCCCTATCGGGCTTGCAATCAAAAAAAGACGAAGAGAATGAAGATAAGGAAAAGGTAGATACGGAAAACCATATCATCTGGAAAAGATGGTAAATCAGAGCAACCAGGATAATCTGGCATTGGGCAAGCATTCCATCTGCTTCGCCATTGCTTCCGGCACGACTTCCATCGCCTCTCCTACCCTGGATAAGAAGGATGAGAAAGAGATTATCTATAATCTCAATGGTCAACAAGTAGATAAGAGCTCAGCTCAAGGCGGCATCTTCATCTCTAGCCAGAAAGGTAAGTTCTATAAAGCTCCCGGCTCTTCCGGAGGAAGGAGATAGTTCTGCTAGCGTATGAAGATGATTGAATAAGCAAAAGGATATGATTGAATAAGCGAAAGGAGACGTTTCTTTGAGTTCAAGGAAACGTCTCTTTTAGTTTTAGGAGACTGCTCCTTGAGTTCAAGGAGACTGCTTCTTGAAGATTGCCACTAGGCTCAGCAGACCTGCTGAGCCTAGTCAGCAGCTCTGCCGACTGCAGTCAGC
>ERZ1026870.383-NODE-383-length-26008-cov-22.611914_pt1 | contig 26008 bp, 21 predicted proteins | sample MGYA00380165_ERZ1026870 | MGnify/ENA primary metagenome ERZ1026870 (study PRJEB33269, sample SAMEA4719801) | human gut metagenome | biome: human-associated habitat; feature: organic feature; material: feces | place: Cameroon | collected 2013-10 ...
TTGCTTGAGGTTTCGTTCGTTCTCGAAAGCGGATGCAAAGGTATGACTTTTTCTTAAACCACCAAAACTTTTGACAAGAAAACTTTATATATTTACACTTTTCATAATGATTATTGATTTGTATCAATCTTTACTCTGTGTACGCAAACACATATACATTATTATAATATATAAGAAGACATTACACTTAATCAAGAATCAACAAAAGCAACCAATAACATTAGTCATCCCATACTTGCGACTGGCCACCCGAATAAGCTTCTTCTTGTCCTGCTTCGCTCATATTGCCACTACTGATGCTAATCTCGTAGCCACCACCTTCCGAATCACAGACCCGGTTCCCAGATGTTGTATTGAGCACTATGTCGCCCTGAAAGTTAATGATTTCAATATTTGGATTTGAATACAATTTCTTCATTGCTATAAATGTTTTAGTTTGTTTATAAATAGTTTTCTTATTATCTCACAACGAACTTCTTGCCAGCCTTGATGTACAAGCCAGGCATGAGACTACGGGCATCAACACGCTGGCCTTGCAGATTGTATACAGCATCATCGCTCTCCACCACCCCACAGTTGATATTCTTTATAGAAGTGGCATTACCGTCGACAACTACACGCAAGGCAGATGTTGCAGTAGAATTAGGAATGGCAAAGTAAGCACGGAAACCTTTGGTAGTACTACCAGACTTAGCCTTGAATAGAGTGTTGTTAGCACCAAGGAAAGCTGCGTAGCTTTTAGAATTGTTAATATCCTGAGTGATGTCCACCTTATTATATATACCCTTAAAGACGAAACCATCATGTGTGCTTACGGCGGCAGCGGATTCAGTATTTTCTGGCTTAATACTTACATTATAAAATTCATACTTATCGTCAGCCTTAACCTCCGACGGCATAATCAAGTAAGGCACGGCAGCCTTAATACCTTCAGCAGTCTTGTCGTCAAACACCAACGTATTGCCTTTGCTTTCAACATTAAGAGCAGCTATTCTGACATCCGCACCAAAAACAGACTTAGCTTGGGCTGCAGACACATCGAACGGCAGACAGATTGTGTTCCATGCACCTTTAACAAGCTTGCGGTTAAGAGAGATGCTTATATCGGATTTAGTCTCGATTTTATTTTCTTCGGATTCGGAAAGGGAGATTGTGGGGAGGGAGACGTAAACGGTAATGGAGCTTACTTGTGTTTGACCATTTGGATTAGTAAATGACACTTCTTGTGCATTACCCTTCCATTCGGACCTATATTCGGACACAACAGAATACCCTTTACAATCCAAATTTTTCAAATTTATATTCCCTAAGAATTCGATCTTTGTTATAGTACCAGTTTTAACAGATATGGTAAAGTTAGCACCATTATAAAAAATATATGAGCTAGAATAACTAAAAGCAGAACCGGCAAGAGCAATTTCTTCACCAGAAATTGTAACCCCATCTTTGGTTATGTTATTTTCATCTGAACCCTTATCTGTACCGCCCCCAAAGAAAACAGCTTTTCCTTCAGGCACAAACGATCCTTTTTTGTAGATCTCGATTCTAGCTATATGAGCATTTGCGCCTGTTACTTTCAGCGTATAAACATTTCCTGCATTCTGATACTCTTCATTTATCCAAAAAGTTCTTGGACCAAATCCACCTTTCACTTGGTTACTAACCAAGTTTTCGCCTACATATATACTTTGAGAAGTTTTCGTTTCGTATCCTATCACAACAATTCTTTCTACATCGAAATCAAATTTGGAGAAGGTTAATGTGGCTTCACTTTTAAGCATCAAATAAGAGCCTGTATTAAAACTAGCATAATGATATACACCCGATAACGTAATAGCATTATTGCCCTCGCCAAACGATTTAGACGTTTTAGTATCCCTTGTAGGGATTTTCCAACCACTATTATCAGCGAAATCCATGGTAATTTCTTGTGCTCTACTTGCCGTCCATACAATAGTTAGCAGCATGATTAAAAACAATTTTAACAATTTTCTCATAATTAAAAGTTTAAAAATAATGTATAGTTATTGGTTCTTATTGGAATTTAATACTTGTATTGACTTATTTCTAATTGATTTTCAATAGATTTTAAGCGCACAAAATTAGTACTTTATTTTCAAACAAGAATATAAGTAAGTGTTAATATGTTTAAAAAAGAATAAAATAGGAGAAATATACTTGGAAGTATGGAGTATATGATAAGAATATTCACTTTATATCCATAAGAATTATAGACATTAGCAATCAGTAAGTCAGCTCGTATTATCTATAATGCATAAAGTGATAGGCTAAAACAATTAAACCACATAGATTATTGGAATAAACACAATTAAAATCTCTATTCCGTGACACGGAATGGCCATTCGGTGACGTGGAACGTACATTCGGTGACACGGAACGGCCGTTCCGTGTCACCGAATAGAACTTTTAAATATTATATACGACCATTAAAATCAGGCTTACCTATTATCAAATTCAGGCTATATGTTGAGTGTGCGGATATTTTTTGTAGTTTTCGAGTATAATATTGGAGGTTCAGGAGTTTACTTTTATTATTAATCTGTTTTTGCTAACAGTTTGGTTATCAATATTTTAACTTTCAAGAAAGTTTACTTTAGCACTTACACAAAGGTAAAGTGAGTCGATATTGTTCGTAACTTTGCACCAGACAAAAAACAAAACCCAAACCTATGCTAAAGGCAAAATTTTTAACCCTATGCGCATCCACCTTATTTATAAGTGCAAGCGCACAGACTCCCAAGCTTGGAGTCGACCCAATTGAAAAAGTGATAAACGCTATGACTCTCGACGAGAAGCTAAACGTTCTCATCGGATCGGCAGGCAACGTAAAGAGCGATGCCACAGCTACAATCGGTTCTTCTGCCGAACTTGTTCCAGGTGTAGACGTATTGCTTGCACCAACCACCAACATCCACCGCAATTCATTGAACGGAATAAACTTTGAGTACTACTCTGAAGACCCACTACTATCAGGCAAAATTTGTGCTGCAATGGTAAATGGAGTACAGAGCAATGGTGTAGGCACATCGCTAAAGCACTTTGCCCTTAACAACCAGGAGACCAACCGTACAAGCAACAACGTTATCGGCACTCCGCGTACATTCCGCGAGATATACCTCAAGCCATTCGAGATTGTTGTAAAGGAAGCACAGCCCTGGACAGTCATGACATCTTATAATAAGGTGCTACCTTGCAGATGGAGGCAGGCAACGACTTGCTTATGCCTGGCAAACTATCGCAGCGCAAAGAACTAAAGAAGGCTGTGCTCAACGGTCATCTCTCAATGGAGATTATCGACCGCAACGTAAAGCACATCCTCGAATACATCCTTAAGACACCACGCTTTAAAGGATATGTAGCCGACAACAATCCAGACCTTAAGGCTCATGCAGTAGTTACACGCAACGCAGCCCTTGAGGGAATGGTTTTGCTTAAGAACCTCAAAAATACACTTCCTATCAAGAGTAATGTAAAGAATGTGCCAGTATCTTATCCTTTCGGTTATGGCCTCAGCTACACCAACTTCAAGTATGGCAAGCCATCGGTAACAACCGACACCAAGGGCGACATCACCGTAAAGGTAGAAGTTAAGAACACAGGCAAGGTAGCCGGCAAGGAAGTTGTTCAGACCTACGTATCGGCTCCAGGCAAGGATATGGACAAGCCAGTACGCGAGCTTAAGGCATTTGCCAAGACACGCAAGCTGAACCCAGGCGAGAGTGAGATGATAACAATGACAATCCCTTACGAAAGTCTTGCATCATTCAACGAAACAGCAAGCCAGTGGCAGGTTGAGGGCGGTCAGTACACAGTTATGGTTGCCAAGAACGCAGCCGACATGAAGCCTCTTACATCAACAGTAAATATTGAGGGCAAGGTTACAGAGGCAGTACATCCAAGCCTCTTGCCTGAGCAGAAATAATAAAGCACGAATAAGGGAGTGCCGAAATAAGCAATACGCAAGTTTTGGCACCCTTTCTAAAAAACTAAAGACAATTATAATTTAAAATATATAAAGGTATAGGTAATTTGTAACTGAAAAAGGATAAAATAGTAGATTGTAACTGAAAAAGAGTAAATTTGTAGATTGTAACTAAATAAGCAGTATTTGAGAGTTGAACAGATAACTACGAAAAGATATAATTTAAACATCAAAGTCATTATACGTATGAGAAAATCATTTCTGACATTTATGCTTACATTGCTCACAGGAGTATTGTTTGCACAACAACCCACAAGAGTAAACGTTGCCGAAGGCACACTTGAGGGCATCAACGAGTCGGGTATAAAAACATTCAAGGGCATTCCCTTTGCAGCACCTCCAGTAGGCGATCTTCGCTGGAAGGCTCCACAGCCAGTAGAGAAATGGCAAGGCATACGCCAAGCTAAAGAATATGGGCCAAACCCTATGCAGGAGAATTTATTCGGCGACATGAACTTTGGTACTAAGAAGATGAGCGAGGACTGTCTGTATCTTAACGTATGGACACCAGCAAAGAAAATGGACGAGCATCTGCCTGTACTTATATACTTCAATGGTGGTGGTCTGATGTGCGGCAGCGGCAGTGAGCCAAGATATGCAGGCGATGCTATGGCACGCAAGGGCATCATATCAGTTACAGCCAACTATCGCGAGGGCATCTTCGGATTCTTTGCACATCCGCAACTCTCTAAGGAGACATCGTATAAGGGTTCGGGCAATTATGGATTCCTCGACCAGGTGGCTGCCATCAAATGGATAAAAGATAATATAGCAGCATTCGGTGGCGACCCTAACCGTATCACTATCGTAGGCGAGTCGGCAGGCTCAATGTCGGTTAGCTCGCTTATGGCATCACCTTTGTGCAAAGGATTGTTTGCCCAGGCAATGGGTTCAAGCGGTTCGGTTATAGGAACAAATAAGGTTGCCACACTTAAGGAGGCTGAGACCAAGGGCTTAGAAATGACGAAAAAAATTGGCTGCAAGAATATTAAGGAATTGCGTTCGCTCTCTGCCGAGGAGCTTATGAAGAAGGCTGGAGTAAAGAGTGTACCAATATACAATATCGACGGATACTTCTGGACAAAGCAGCCCTACGATGTGTTTGCCAATGGCGAGCAGACTAAGGTGCCATTGCTTATAGGTGGCAACAATCAGGAGATGAATGCCATGTTCATTCTGCGTGGCAAGCCTGCCACAATCGAGAATATGAAAGAAGCAGCACGCGCTATCTATGGTGATGCTACCGACGAACTGTTCAAGCTCTATGGCCTCAACACTGATGCCGACGTTATGGGACAACCAGGCAACAATCTTGCCGGTGATGTCTTCCTCGACTATTCTACATGGAAGTGGGGCAATATGCACAAGCTTACTGGAGGACAGCCAGTATATCGCTACCGTTATTGTCACCCACGTCCTGACATGGTATTGAAGGACAAGGTGGCTGGTCTTGCTGGCGGTGTTCAGGATAAGACATCAGATACTCCTGCTGCTCCTAAGAATATTGGCGCAGTTCACTCTGCCGATATTGAGTATGCTATGGGTACACTGCCAACTAACCGCGTGTACGACTGGCAGCCTGAGGATTACACCATATCAGATATCTTCAGCAACTACTACGTCAACTTCGTTAAGACTGGCAACCCTAATGGTCTTGGCCTCATCGAATGGCCTACAACCAACGGCAAAGCCATAGCTCCGGTTCTGCAGATCGACGCCAACACATTTGTTAAGGAAGACACTAACATGGAGAAGCGCTACGAGATTATGGACCAATTGTTTTGGAAGTAATAATACCTGTATATGGCGGACTGAACGAGTTTACTCAACTAAGACTCGACCAAGTGCAGTTTATCAAGAAGGAATTGTCGAGTCGTGAGTTCAAGTCGGCACGCAATCACGTACTTATAAGCCATATACCCATATTCGGCAATACCGACAACTATCGTCCTTGCACAGATTTATGGGGTCCTATGCTAAGCCATGCACCATTCAATGTGGCACTTGCCGCACACAACCACAATGCCAAGTTCTATCCAAATGGTGTTGACGGATGCCGCTATCCGGTATATTTAGGAGGCGGATACAATAAGAAGGATGCCACAGTAGCAGTGCTCAGTTGCCGTAGAGGCAAGCTAAGCATGCGTGTATTGTCTGATAATCCCGACACACGCTGGACATTGAACGAATAGTAAAAGAGTTGCGTGCCTTGTCTATCTTGCCCGACGTAATGAGGTTGATTTCTACGAATAAAACAATAATAAGATGTCGTTTTTTTATAAATTTGCAGTATGATATACAGACTCGACAAAAAACGCTTAGTTTTTCCTAATCCAAGGCTTGGCGATTCGGATGGACTATTTGCCGTAGGAGGCGACTTGAGCACAGACCGTTTGCTGCTTGCCTACTCCAACGGTATATTTCCATGGTATTCCTTTCGCGACTGTCGCGAGATACATTGGTATTGCCCTATGAACCGCTTTGTCATATTCCCAGACGAGATACACGTGTCGCATTCTATGCGAACCTTCCTCAACCAGCATGCCGAACAATACACATGTACTATCGACAACGATTTTGATGGCGTAATACACAATTGTTCACAACTGCGCTACAACGAGCAGGGTGCATGGTTGGGCAAAGACATGATTGAGGCTTACACCAGACTACACCAACAAGGATTTGCACACAGTGTAGAGGTGTGGGATGAGCATACCGACCAACTGGTAGGCGGACTATACGGTGTGGCTATAGGCTCAAGCTTCTTCGGCGAGAGTATGTTCTCGCTTGTGCCTAACGGCAGCAAAATAGCCCTTATACATCTTGCAAGGTTTATGCAGCAGAATGGCGGCAAACTTATAGACTGCCAGTTTGAAACACCACATCTTAAGTCAATGGGTGGCCGACATATCAGCTACGACGAATACATGAAGATTGTGTCGTCCGACTATTAATATACAAATATATCATCGTCTTATTATTTAAACAAATATACACTAAGATATGTCAAACCAACAGACATCACTACGCGACCGCACCGACACAAAAATACGAGAGCCACAACGATTCAAGGTGATAATATACAACGACGACTTCACCACAATGGACTTTGTTGTGCACATTCTCAAGTCGGTGTTTTTTAAGTCTACTACCGAAGCCGAGACCTTAATGCTGGATGTTCACCATCATGGCAGCGCAACCGTTGGAGTATACAGCTACGATATAGCCAAGTCTAAGGTACGCAAGGCTACAATTATGGCCCGCGAGGCCAACTTTCCTTTGCGACTTGAATGCAAACCCGAATAGCATAGGGAACCATTATTTTTAAAAGAATATACTAACACGACATAACACACACAAGACTTTGAAAAATAGCAATTTCACAGCCTCAGCCATTAAGCGAGCAATAGAATTGTGCGGTACAATGCGACACGAGTTCCTTACACCCGAGCACGTGCTGTATGCCATAACCGAACAACTGCCCTTCTTCTACTCCTTATCCGAGATTAACGTCCAGATACAAGACATGCAGAACTATCTGCAAAAGACATTAGAACAGATGGAGAGAGTGCCCGAAGGCGCACATTATTCCATAGAGGGATCCGAACAGTTTACACAGATGATGTCGTTGGCCATGAAGCAGGCGCAGAATGCCGAGGTCGACACCATAGACATTCCACATCTCGTGGCGGCTATGCTTATGCTCGACGACTCTTCTGCCGCATATATCCTGCACAACATGATAGGCTCATCGCAAGCACAGTTCTTTGAAGCCATGCTGTGCTATTACGATAACAACGAGTCTACTGATGAGCCTATTGACGAAACAGAGAAACTTGACTTCAACAACGCTCCTTGGCGACAACTCGTTACTTGCCTTAACGATACATATACTCAGCACAATCCGCTAATAGGACGCAACGACGAACTGGAGCGAACAATACAAGTGTTGTGCCGCAAAGACAAGAACAATCCACTACACGTTGGCGAGGCGGGAGTGGGCAAGACTGCTCTTGTATACGGACTTACTGCGATGATTGAGCGTGGCGATGTGCCCCAACGCCTTAAAGGTGCCAAGGTATATATGATGGATATGGGCACTATGGTGGCGGGCACACAGTTTAGAGGCGACTTCGAAAAGCGCATCAAGCAGGTAATGGACGGCCTTTCTGCCGAGGGCAACACCATATTATATATAGACGAGATTCACAACCTTGTTGGAGCCGGACGCAATGGCGACTCGGCTCTCGATGCTTCGAATATGCTCAAGCCTTATCTCGAAAGTGGTGCCATACGCTTCATTGGCTCTACCACATACGAGGAATACAACCGATACATTGCCAAACAGAAGTCGCTCGTACGTCGATTCCAACAGATAGACATTCCTGAACCTTCGATCAACGAGGCTGTGGCAATACTCAATGGTCTTAAAGGTAACTACGAGAAGTTTCATGGTGTAAAGTATAGTAAGGGTTGCATAGAGCACGCTGTGGAGCTTACAGCCAAACACATTAGCGACCGCTTTCTGCCCGACAAGGCTATTGACCTTATCGACGAGGCTGGAGCCTATCGCGAAACTCATCCTCTAACTACACAGAAGCGACAAACTGTTGACAACAACTTGCTTAACAACATACTTGCAAAAATGTGCAAGATTGACGCCGAGGCGCTTCGCACCCAACAGAACGACACATTGCTGACGCTTGCCAGCAATATGCGAGCACAGATATACGGGCAAGACAAGGCTATAGACAGCGTTGTAGAAGCTGTGCAAATGGCTAAAGCCGGACTCGGCGACGAGCTTAAACCTATGGCAAGTCTGCTGTTTGTAGGACCTACTGGTGTAGGCAAAACCGAGGTGGCACGCCAGTTGGCTGCCCAATTGGGCGTTAAGCTCGTTAGGTTTGATATGAGCGAATATGCCGAGAAGCATGCCGTATCCAAGCTCATAGGCTCGCCTGCCGGATATGTGGGCTACGAGGATGGCGGACTGCTTACCGATGCCATACGCAAGACACCCAACTGCGTGCTGCTGTTCGACGAGATAGAAAAGGCACATAGCGATATATACAACATCTTTTTACAGATAATGGACTATGCATCGCTTACGGACAACCGTGGCCAGAAAGCCGACTTCCGCAACGTGGTTATCATACTCACATCCAATGCCGGTGCACAGCATGCGTCGCAAGCCAACATAGGCTTTGCCAGCAACACATCAAAAGGCGAGGCTATGATGTCGCAGGTGAAGAAGACATTCAAGCCCGAATTCATCAACCGCCTTACCGACATCGTGGTATTCAACGATATGGACAACCATATGGCACAACTTATACTCGACAAGTCGTTACGCCGACTAACCGACAAACTGCAACAAAAGAATGTGGAGCTTACAGTGGCAGACAGTGCCAAAGAGTTGTTGCTCGAAAAGGGTTTCACACGCGAATACGGAGCACGTCAGATAGATCGTACTGTCGACTCTATGCTCAAACCTCTGCTTATGCGCGAGATACTATTTGGCAAGTTGCGCAAAGGCGGAAAGACAAAGGCAGAAGCCCACGACGGCAAGATTGTGCTAACTTGACATTACAAAACGATAAAAAGGTATCAAAAATTAAGATTTAACAACACTTTAAAAACGGCATATCGTTTGCAGTAAATAAAAAAAAATGTATCTTTGCAGTGCCAACCTCAAACAAGAGGAATGGCTAAAAAAGTATATCATAATTTATATAAACATAAATAATTAAAGCTTATTTATTATGGCATTTTTAAGTAACGAAAAACTCTTGATCGTCGGTGCAGGCGGCATGATTGGTTCAAACATGGTACAGAGCGCTCTTATGCTCGGTCTTACTCCTAACATTTGTCTTTACGACATCTACGAGCCGGGTGTACACGGTGTATTCGACGAGATGCAGCAGTGCGCATTCCCTGGTGCTAACCTCTCTTATACAGTAGATCCTAAGGAGGCTTTCACAGGCGCTAAGTACATCATCTCTTCTGGCGGTGCTCCTCGTAAGGACGGCATGACACGTGAGGACCTCTTGAAGGGCAACTGCAAGATCGCTGCCGAGTTCGGCGACAACATCAAGAAGTACTGCCCGGACGTAGAGCACGTTGTTGTAATCTTCAACCCGGCTGACGTTACAGCCCTTACAGCTCTTATCCACTCTGGTTTGAAGCCAAACCAGCTCACATCACTTGCTGCTCTTGACTCTACACGTTTGCAGCAGGCTCTCGCCCTTGAGTTCGGCGTACAGCAGGACAAGGTAACTGGCGCTCACACATACGGTGGCCACGGCGAGCAGATGGCTGTATTTGCTTCGCAGGTTAAGGTAGACGGCAAGCCTCTCTCAGAGATGGGTCTTTCTGACGAGCGTTGGGAGGAGATCAAGCACCACACAGTACAGGGTGGTTCTAACATCATCAAGCTCCGTGGCCGTTCTTCATTCCAGAGCCCAGCTTACAACGCAGTTAAGATGATCGAGGCTGCTATGGGTGGCGAGAAGTTCACATTGCCAGCAGGTTGCTATGTAAACTGCGACAAGTGCGGCTTCAAGAACGTAATGATGGCTATGCCTTCTACTATCGACAAGACTGGTGTTCACTTCACAGAGCCTGCTGGCACTGAGGAGGAGATGGCAAGCCTCGCTAAGTCGTACGAGCACCTCTGCAAGATGCGCGACGAGATTGTAGAGCTTGGCATCGTTCCTGCTGTTGAGAAGTGGAACGAGTTGAACCCTAACCTCTAATAACAAGAGAGTTAAAAAACTCGAACAAATATAGCCGGGTCTCGCTGATTGCGAGGTCCGGCTTTTTTTGTGACTCATCCAGAATAGGAAGTGACAGCAGTTCAAATTGCAGTTTATCGGGGATAGGCTCTTGTACTTGTATCTTCTTTGCTTGTAATTCCCACAGAATGCACAGACCACACAGAAGCCTACGGGCTTAAGGTTTTGGAATCCACAGAGCGTATAGACGCTGCACGTCATACGACAGAAGGCACAGAATTGATTGCTTGTGTAGCGTCACCGAGGTTAAGCATGGTTCGCCGCCTATGGCGGCGCAAGCGATCATTTCTGTGGATTCTTGTCTCGCGAAGCGTAGACCATTCTGTGAATTCGAAAAGCTTAAGCCCGTAGGCTTCTGTGTGGTCTGTGCATTCTGTGGGAACTACATACAAAAGAACTACAAGTAAAATTATACGTTCATTATACGAGCTATAAATTATACGTTCATTATATGAGCTATAAATTATACGTCTATTATACGAACATCAAGACGCCAACCTCCACGATAACCTCCAGCTTGTGTCACTCCAAATATCGGATGAACCCCAAAAAATGTATTATTGCAGCGTTTTAAATGACAGTATAAGATGTTGATAACATATAAATTCGATCTATGCTTGCTATCAAACGAACCTTTGCTTACTGTCAAACGTATCTTTGCTTGCTATCAAACGTATCTATGCTTGCTAGCAAACGAACCTTTGCTTGCTGTCAATAACACCCAACCCTTAACACTCCATCTTACACCTTATTTACAACACGGTAAAGGCTTCTATAGGCTAATGCGTGCAAGATAAATCGGTGTGGGGTACGTATGAAAAAAAAAGATGGCAAAAGACGCACCCTTAGAGAGGGGAAAGCATCTTTTGCCATCTCGCTGATACCATGCACACGACGTGTCGCATGCTGGACTTAATATCTATAAATGATTATATGTCTAAGTGTTTGTACACCTCCTGGTCCATCCGACACGATGCGACGCCTTTGTTAGAGAGGGAGCGACGCATGGTCTGTTAGTTGTTGAACAATAGCTAAAAGGAATATATATTATTCCTCGTTAGCGCGGAGCTGCTGAACATAGATAGCGTGCTCCATCTTGAGTCTCTTCAAAACAGAAGGCTTGTTGTACTGCTGGCGTGCGCGCAACTCCTTAACAACACCTGTCTTTTCGAATTTTCTCTTGAACTTCTTGAGAGCTCTTTCGATGTTCTCACCATCTTTAACTGGTACAATAATCATTTTGTTTTCTTTTTATTTATTTGGTTATACAATAATTTCGTAAAAACGGCACCATGCCGTAATTGCGGGTGCAAAGTTACTGATTATTTGTGAATTAGCAAAGTTTTTCGCCATGTTTTACGCTTTAAACCCGCGAAATGGATAAAGAAAAGGCATCAGAAAGGAGCTCACGCTTCTCGTCTGATGCCAGATTCTAATACAAATGGTAAAATCGTTATTGCACGAACCATATCGACGCTAGGCCTCAAGAGGTTACGAGTAGCGCAGGATTTGACCTGGACGCAGACGCATTGTCTTTGTGATATGGTTGAGCTTGCAAATCTTCTCGATAGACACACCGCGCTTTTTGGATATAGCCTCAAGCGTTTCGCCCTTGGCAACCTTGTGATACTGCACCTGGTCGGTAAGACCTGATGTCATGCGCTTGTTTGTGGCAAAGTCGTTGTCGGAATTCTCACGAGCCATAGTAGAACCGTCTTGCTTGCCACGCAAACGTGTGGCTGTAGCCGATTCGGCATCGTATGTGGAACGACTGAATGCATAATAATCGCCCGTTACATCTTGCTCGCGGAAGTCGAACATAAGAGCTGGGTTAAGAGCTACGCCGCAAAGACGTGTCTCGAAATGTAGGTGAGAACCTGTGCTTCGTCCAGTGTTGCCACCAAGACCTATAACATCGCCAGCGCGAACCTCTTGGTTCTCCTGAACCAACTGCTTGGATAGATGGCCGTATATAGTCTCAAGACCATTGTTGTGACGGATGACAATGTACTTGCCATAACCTCCACCCTCGTAACGCACAATACGAACCTTGCCTGAGAATGCAGCGCGGATAGTGTCGCCGATATATACCTTGATGTCAAGACCTTTGTGCTGACGTCCCCAGCGCGAACCAAAATTACTGGTTATTACACGGCTCGTGGTGGGCATGCAGAAATGACGTAGGTCTATGCGGTAATTCTCGGGCAGCTCGGTAGCGCGATGAGCGTAACGGTTGTCCCAATTGGCATAAAGCTCGGATGCTGGTGATTCTGATTCTTCTCTCACAGATATGCTGCGAAGCATAATAGTGTCGACGGCTGCCATCTTGCGGTCAACTGGTGCTTGTCTGGCAAGAAGGTCTTGCCCGTGTGCAGGCACTGCAGCAACAGCCAACATGAGAGATATTGCAAATGTTTTAATAGTTTTCTTCAAATTCATTTCGTTAGACTTCTTTTTTAATTGGAACAAGTATATCATTCCTTCAAAAGGTGGTCGTTGAACAAGAATAAAAGTTCAACATCATTTGTAATGCCAGGATAGCATTTTTGTAATTGCAATGCAAAATTACAGAAAATATTGCACATTATTGCAAAAACAATGGCACGTTAACAGTTTTTGTAACAGATTTAACAATTAAACGAGTTCATTCTTAATGAATTAGCGTTTTTAACGTTAGGATATGGCAGCCCAATTGATGTTGGTGTCGCGCAGTTGGCGCAGGCGTCGCCACAGCATGGCATACTCGTTTGAGGTGCATGTTGGGTCGGCATCTATTATCTTTTGTGCCTCCTGGCGTGCAAGTGCAACAAGCTGGCCGTCGCGTGCTATGTCGGCTATCTTAAGGTCGAAGGCAATACCGCTCTGCTGTGTACCTTCGAGATCGCCTGGACCTCGCAGCTTGAGGTCGGCCTCGGCTATGCGGAACCCGTCGTTGGTATCGCACATTATGTCGATGCGCTTGCGCGTTATATCGGACAATTTATATGTTGTAACAAGTATGCAATAGCTTTGCTCGGCTCCACGGCCTACACGTCCACGCAGCTGATGTAGCTGGGAGAGGCCAAAGCGTTGGGCATCGAGTATAACCATAACAGATGCGTTGGGCACATTTACGCCTACCTCGATAACGGTGGTTGCTACAAGTATCTGTGTTTCGCCGCTGACAAACTTCTGCATCTCGGCATCTTTCTCGGCAGACTTCATCTTGCCGTGCACCTTACTGATATGAAACTCGGGAAATATATCGCACAGGGCGGCATAACCTTCCTCAAGATTCTTCAGATCGCTCTTCTCGCTCTCGGTTATAAGCGGATAAACCACGTATACCTGTCGACCAAGACGTATCTGCTGACGAATACCGTTGTATAGAGTAGTCATCTGGTTGTCGTATCGATGTATGGTTTGCACGGGCTTGCGTCCTGGCGGCAACTCGTCTATCACACTAACGTCGAGGTCGCCATATATGGTCATGGCAAGAGTGCGCGGTATAGGCGTAGCTGTCATCACGAGTATATGTGGAGGATTCTCGCTTTTGGCCCATAGGCGTGCACGTTGGGCAACACCAAAACGGTGCTGCTCGTCGATAACTGCTACGCCAAGTCGCTGAAAACGCACAGTATCCTCGAGTATGGCATGCGTGCCTACAAGTATCTTTACATCGCCCGAGAGCAATCCCTCAAGCACCTCGCGGCGCCTTTTGCCCTTTACTACACCTGTGAGCAACTCAACACGTATGTCCATGCCCTTAAGAAAAGCCTGTATGGTGTCGAGATGTTGCTCGGCAAGAATCTCGGTAGGCGCCATGATGCAGGCTTGAAATCCATTGCCCAAGGCTATAAGCATAGTCATTAGAGCCACGAGTGTCTTGCCCGAACCTACATCGCCCTGCAACAGGCGATTCATCTGACGGCCCGAGCACATGTCGTTGCGTATCTCGTGCATAACACGTTTCTGGGCTCCGGTAAGCTCGAACTTGAGGTTGTCGGAATAAAAACGGTTGAAGTCGGCACCTACCCTATTGAATATGTAGCCACGATACTTGCGGTGGTGGTCGCTGGCATAACGCAGAATGTTGAGTTGTACGTAGAAGAGTTCTTCAAACTTGAGACGCTCGCGCGCTTGCTTCATCTCTATGGCATTCTTGGGATAATGAACACAACGCATGGCTGCATCGCGCGACATAAGATGAAGGCGACGTGTGATGAAATCGGGTAGAGTCTCGGCAAGAGGTGTGGTTATCTTCTGAAGCATAGCCTTGACTACCTTCTCGAGCGAGCGTGATGTGAGTCCGCGCTTCTTCATAAGCTCGGTTGTGGTATAATATGGCTGCATGCCCATCTCGGAAAGCTTAAGGTCGGAGGCACGATCTATCTCGGGATGAGAGAACTGGAAACGTCCACCATACACAGTAGGACGTCCGAAGACTATATAATCCTCGTTGACCTTATACGTCTTGTACACATACTGCGCTCCGGAGAACCACACAAGGTCTACCACACCACGACCATCTGTAAAATGAGCAACAACACGCTTCTTGCGTGCCGACATCTCAAACTCCTCAAACGACAGTATCTTACCACGTATCTGTACAAACGGCATATCGCTTGTCAGTTCGTGTATGGCATAAATGCGACTTCTATCCACATATTTATATGGATAGTACTCGAGCAAATCGGCCCATGTGCGCACGTTGAGCTCGCGGTTGAATATCTCCTTACGTTGCGGTCCGACGCCAGGCAGAAACATTATGTCTTGAGAGAGAATGTCCAAGAGTTGGGAGTTGAGAGTTGAGAATTGAGAGTTGATAGTTGGAAATTTAGAGTTTTGAATTATTCCTTTGGTAATAATTCCTAACTCTTCTGACTGATTATATCTGCAAGAAGCAAGTCGAACGGAGTTGTAAGCTTGATATTCTCGCGATTGCCATCCACCATTGTAACCTTAAGTCCCATTGCCTCTACTACAGATGCGTCGTCGGTAAAGGCATCGCTATAAGGCTGACGAAAGGCTTGCTTAAGCAACTGTATATCGAAAGCCTGTGGAGTCTGCACGGTGCGGAAATTGTTGCGCTGAACATTATAGCCTCCGTCATCGGTTACACGTCGAAGAGTATCTGTAACAGGCAATACGGGAAGAGCAGCTCCGTGCTTGCGGGCAGCCTCGAAGCAACGGGCAATAGTTTCTTCGGACACAAACGGACGAACACCATCGTGTATGCCAACAACACCATTGGCATCATCGGGCAATGCTGATACTCCATTCTGCGAAGAATGAAAGCGTGTGGCTCCTCCATCAACTACCTTATGATTGATTGAAAAATGGTACTTGACACATAGTTGGCGCCAATAGTCTTGCTGCTCGCGTGGCAGAACAAGGATGATACCCAACTCGGGATTGTAATGGTAGAAACGCTCTATGGTGTGCATAAGCACTGGTTTGCCTGCAATAGGCAAGAACTGCTTGGGAAGGTCGCCGCCCATACGCAAGCCCTTGCCACCAGCTACTATTATTATATAATCCACCTTACTAAGAATTTTGTCGTTAATAATACATCATACCCTTCTTCATCTCCTCCACTACACGCTCACCCTTGAACTGACCAAGCAATGCGTAGGCATAGGCAAGTGTGGCACCAGGGCCCTTGCCAGTAATGATGTTGCCGTCAATAGTGAATGGAGCAGCAGTATATACAGCACCGTCGAGTTGATCCTCGAAACCAGGATAGCATGTGGCTTTCTTGCCACGCAACAACCCTAAATGACCCAACACCATAGGACCTGCACAAATGGCACCTATCAACTTTTCATTAGCAGCATGTGCCACCAATGCACGACGCACACCGTCGTGCTCGTCGATGTTCTTAGCTCCTGGCATACCGCCAGGAATAAGCAGAAGGTCGGCATCATCGAAGTTGACATCCTCAAACAGCATATCAGCCTTGACCTGTACACCGTGGGCCGATGATACCATCAAATCGCCACTGACGCTAACAGTCTTAACATCCAATCCTCCGCGACGCAATACGTCTACTGGGCCCAACGCCTCGATATCCTCGAAGCCGTTGGCAAGAAATTCGTATACCTTTGCCATATCGTGTTTTTTAATTGTTGGTTTCTCCTTTTCTTTTACCTTGGGACGAAGAACGTTGAACGGATCGGCAATCTTGTCATTGTCCTCGTCTTTCTTCTTCAAAGAATAGAATCGTGCCATAAGTTTGCAATTTTATTGTTTTAACTATTGCAAACTTACTCATTTTTTTTCAAATATGCTATAAATTCTGTACTTTTGTAATTAGATAACAAACAATAGACATATCTGTAATGACAAATAAGCATCTGACATTCGCCATATTCGGCAATTCGTTCCAGCCACGCAAGTCGCAATCGCTGATGCGTGTGCTCGACTTCCTTCGCAGCAAGGGAGCAAGCATTATATTCGACCGCACATTCTACGACTTCCTTACTGCTGAACAGAATCAGGAACTTGGCGAGGTAGGCACATTCGAAGGCGATGACTTCAATGCCGACTACGTGATATCAATGGGAGGCGATGGAACCTTTCTTAAAGCGGCAGTGAGGGTTGGCATTAAGTCGATTCCACTTATTGGCATAAATATGGGACGTCTCGGATTTCTTGCCGATGTGCTGCCGGGAGAAGTGGAGACGGCATTGCAGGCTGTACTTGAAGGCAACTATAACATAGAGGAGCACACAGCCATACAGATATCTACAAATGGAGGCGACTTTGACGGATGCCACTATGCATTGAACGACATTGCTGTGCTGAAAAGAGACATCGCATCGATGATTGGCATACATACAAGTATTGACGGCAGTTTCCTTGTAAACTATCAGGCCGACGGACTGATTGTATCAACACCTACAGGGTCGACAGCCTATTCGCTATCTAACGGAGGTCCTATCATCGTACCGCAAACCCGTACTTTGTGTCTTACACCTGTGGCACCGCATAGTCTTAACATTAGACCTATCGTGATAAGCGACTCGTCGACGGTAACTCTTGAGGTAGAGTCAAGATCGCACAACTATCTTGTTGCGGTAGACGGCAGAAGCTACACTATGCACGAGGGATCGACTGTAACAATAAGCAAGGCTCCATTTGTGACAAGAATTGTAAAGCCAAACGGTAGACGCTACTTCTCATCGCTTAGAGACAAGATGATGTGGGGGGCCGACAAGAGATAAAGCGACACCTCGGCTTTTAGTATTCTGCCACTAAACCTAAAACTGACCCATATTATGATAAAACTAAACACGCTACTTAGAATACCCAAAACCAAATATCCCACACGCACTATACTTGCTTGGCTGTGGGAGGCTTGGCGAGGCAATCGGTTGCAAGCTGTGCTCAACGCTCTTATCGGTGTGGCCGATGTGGTGTTGAGTCTGGCTCAGGTGTGGGCGGTAAAGCATGCCATTGATGTGGCGTCGGGTGCCGACACAGGCTCAATATACTGGGCAGTGGGCATTATGGCAGCTCTTATTCTGGGTAATTTTGCTATTAATATTTCTGGTGTTTGGGTGAGAAACATTCTTGGCATACGCGCGCAAAACCGTATGCAGCAACAAATGCTAAACCGCATCATGCAGTCGGAATGGCATAGCAAGGCTCACCATCACTCGGGAGATATACTTAACCGACTTGAGATTGACGTGTCGAACGTTGTGACATTCCTGACAGAGACTATACCTAACACGCTCTCGGTACTGATGATGTTCATCGGCGCCTTTTTCTGTCTGTTCGCAATGGACAAGACACTGGCTGTTATTCTGGTGGCTATAATTCCATTGTTTCTTGCTGTAAGCAAGATATATATGCGACAGATGCGACGCCTTACACGCGAGGTGCGCGACTCAGACAGTAGGGTTCAGGCTGTGATGCAAGAGACTATACAACACCGTATGGTTATAAAGACACTTGAAGCTTGCAACGATATGGTGCAACGGCTTGAGAACACTCAGGCAAAACTTAGGGAGAATGTAGTGAGACGCACATCGTTCTCTATCTTCTCCAACTTTATTATCAACTTCGGTTTTGCTTTGGGATATCTCATTGCTTTCCTTTGGGCTGCACTAAGAATGTCGGCTGGTACACTTACATTTGGTGGAATGACTGCTTTTCTGCAATTGGTAAACAAGATACAGAGTCCGGCAAGAAATCTTACTAAACTTGCTCCTGCTTTCGTGAGCGTATTCACTGCAGCAGAACGTCTTATGGAATTGGCAGCTGAACCTCTTGAGGAGCAAGGCGAACCCATAACGGTTGGTGCTCCTTGCGGCATACGCCTGGAAAACGTAACATATAAATACGAAGACGGAACAAAGGATGTTATATCCAATTTGTCGTTCGACTTCCGACCAGGTTCGTGTACGGCAATCCTCGGAGAAACGGGTGCTGGCAAGACTACGCTTGTGCGTATGCTATTGGCTCTGATAAAACCTAAAGAGGGCAGAATAGTATTATATAATGACATGGAAGAACATACGCTGTCGCCACGAATGCGCTGCAACTTTGTATATGTGCCTCAAGGCAATACACTTATGAGCGGAACAATACGAGAAAATCTTAGACTGGGTAAACCTTCGGCTACTGATGAGGAAATGAAGGAGGCATTGCTGATGAGTTGTGCCGACTTTGTATTCTCACTACCCGATGGTCTGTCTACTAAATGCGGAGAACAAGGCGGCGGATTGTCGGAAGGACAGGCTCAACGCATTGCTATTGCAAGGGCATTGCTACGAGACAAACATATTATGGTATTCGACGAGGCGACATCGGCTCTTGACGGTGATACGGAATGTAGGCTGCTTAGAAATATACTTGACAATAACAATCGCACTGTGATATTCATCACTCACCGACCTGCAGTTCTGCAATACTGCAACGAACAACTACATCTGTAAATTCAGAAGAAGAATAATAATAAACAAACAAAACCTATATACCTATGAACAAATCAATTTTAAGTCTTGCCACAATGATGGCTGTGGCATCTAACGTAGATGCTGCTAACGGCACTGGCCAACAAAACTCAACACAACAGAACAAACGACCTAACATCATCTTCTTTCTTGTGGATGACATGGGTTGGCAGGATACTTCGCTGCCTTTCTGGACACAAAAAACTCACTACAATGAGGTGTACGAAACGCCAAACATGGAGCGACTTGCCAAGAGGGGTATGATGTTCACTCAGGCTTATGCGGCAAGTGTTAGTTCGCCATCACGTTGCAGCTTAATTACTGGCGCCAATAATGCTCGACACAGAGTTACCAACTGGACTTTGGAAAGAGACAAGTCGGTTGACTTTCCAAGTGATGTAGTGAATTGTCCCGACTGGAATATAAATGGCGTGTCGCAAGTTGAAGGCACTCCTAATACTTATGTGGCTACATCTTTCGTCGACTTGTTAAGACAGAATGGGTATCATACAATACATTGCGGAAAGGCTCACTTTGGTGCAATGGACACTCCAGGAGAGAATCCAACACACTGGGGGTTTGAGGTTAATATCGCTGGACATGCAGCTGGAGGTCTTGCTACATATCTTAGCGAACTTAACTACGGCCATAAGAAGGACGGAACACCTACCTCTTTGATGTCTATTCCTGGACTGGAGAAGTATTGGGGTACCGGAACTTTCGTAACTGAGGCTCTTACAAAAGAGGCTATCGGGGCTCTTAACAAGGCTAAGAAATACAACCAGCCATTCTTCCTTTATATGTCACACTACGCAATACATATTCCTGTAGATCGCGACGAACGCTTCTTCTCGAAATATGTACGCAAGGGATTATCGGACAAGGAGGCTGCATACGCTTCGCTTATCGAAGGCATGGACAAGAGTTTGGGCGACTTAATGGACTGGGTTGACAAGAGCGGAGAGGCTGATAATACTATAATTATTTTTATGAGTGACAACGGCGGATTGGCAACCAACCCCAAATGGCGCGATGGGGAATTGTATCATCAGAACTATCCTTTGAATAGTGGCAAATGCTCACTGTACGAGGGAGGTATTCGTGAACCGATGATTGTAGATTGGCCTGGTGTTACTGACCCTTCATCTAAATGCGATAAGTACACTATGATTGAGGATTTCTATCCTACTATCCTTGAGATGGCTGGTATAAGAAAGTATAAAACCGTTAATCCTATCGATGGTATTTCTATGGTTCCAATGCTTAGACAGACTGGGGATACATCTAAGGGTAGAGCATTGATATGGAACTTCCCTAACATCTGGGGTAATAATGGTCCTGGTATCAATCTAAACTGTGCCATCCGAAAGGACGAATGGAAACTTGTATACAACTACGATACTGGCAAGAAGGAACTATATAACATACCTAACGACATAAGCGAGGAACACAATGTGGCAAGTTCACATCCTGATATAGTTAAACGCCTGTCAAAAGAGTTGGGCGATTATTTAAGAAAAGTTGACGCTCAGCGTCCATCATTTAAGAAAACTGGTAAGCCTTGTCCTTGGCCTGACGAAATAATCTAAGGACATTAGCTGAATATCTAAAGTTTGTATAAAATACATTTTTTATTTGGTCATGATGTAAGAAATATTCATTATTACTTACAGACAATATAATAAGCGTCCCTTCATTCGAACTTATCGAACGAAGGGACCACCAACTGCTCTACATTCGCCACAGAGTGTGAACGACATATGCCCAAACCGAACATACATAACATCATTTGAACAATATTTTAGCATGTGAATATGAATGAGAAACAGAAAACAAGAACAATATTGATTTACAAATATCTTGTGTAAATCAATATTGTTCTTGTTGCTATAAAAAATTCAAAAGAGGATAAGATTCCTATTTGGAACGCAAAAGTTTCTTCTTTCCATCAATGATATAGAAACCCTTGCCAGGCTTATTCACCTTCATTCCACTAAGATTGTAAATACCCTTCACTGAAGATGTTTCTTTCTTAAAGCTTTCGATACCAGTCGAAGAATCGTTGAACGTCAACTCGCCATCGGCATAGAGAGTCTTTACATCGTCACTAGAAATAGCACGGTCATATATACGGAAGTCGTCATAAACATGATCACAATATGCATCCTGTGCCCACTGCGAACGTCCAAGCCAGTTTTGAGTTGTCTCACCCATATCCTTCGGGTAAATAAGTTTTGCGTTATCACCCTCACCAGCAAGTTCTCCATTGAGATAAACTTTCATCTCGGCACCTTGCTGTGTAATGACTACATGATTCCATTCGGTTGTCGACCATTTCATTGGTACAGTAAAGTCGAATGCACCCTTAGCACATGTTATCTTATACTTCATATTTGAACCACCAGCTGCGGCAATCATGAATATACCAGTACCAGAACCAAAGTCGAATACACGTCCTTTACCACCAGGTAGCTTTATCCATGTGGCAATAGTAAAGTCTTCAAGGCGACTCACCGTTCCCTTTCCAAGGTCGATGTATGACTTACTGTTCTTTGTTAGTTTAGCAGCATAACCACTATTGCGTCCTTCTGTAAATACTGTCGAGTTGAGGAAAGTTCCATCATATGGTCCCCACTCGTCGTAAGAAACACTACCTTCATTTTCATCGAATGCGAGGTGCAAATATTTGCCAGCCTGTGGAGTAGCTTCAAGTACAGTTGTCTCATTACCCGAACCTGCTTCATTCCACGGCTGCACCTTATAAAAGTACGTCTGTCCATTCTTTAGGTTGCTGTCTATAAAACTTGTGGCATCTACCTTCTCGGCTATCACATTAAATTCGCCATCAGATTTGTCAGCACGCATTATGCGGTAAAACGTATCATAAGCAAATGCCCAACGCAATGACGCACTACCCGAACCAGCCGAAATACGCACTTGATGCATATCTTCTGGTATACCGAAGGCCTTTGTCTCAACTTCAACAACTTCAGAAACAGGACGCTCAGCAGCCGAGTTAAGTGAATAGGCACGATAGAAGTATGTTGTATTGGGCTGCAGATTAACGTCTTGCCATTCTGTTTTATTGAGATTGTCAGCAACAACCTCAAATCCTTCTGTATTCTTTACAGAACGTTCTATACGATATGCCTTAGCTCCATCCACATTGTTCCAAGTGAGTTTTATAATCTTTGTAGAGATTGCCTCGCCTTTAAGTGTAGGAGCTGCAATGGCTGCATCACGTACAAATGTCTTTACACGAGAATAGATCGACTCTGTATCCTTGTACGAAATAGCCTTGATACGATATTCCACTTTTGAAATGCATGGTATAGCTTCAGTAAACTTGACAGTTGCACCTGCTTCATAGTCGGTACCGAGAATAAACTCACGGCATGTAGTGAAATCTGTCTCGTCGTCCATTCGACGCTCAAGGATGTACTTCTTACCAGTCTCACCATTGTGGTCGTACCAGCGTACAGTAATATTACGGTAGTCATTATCTATATCCATAATTGGGAACGGAGGACATATTTTCCATTCCTCCCACGGACGCTCCATCTTGTGATAAGAGAGGGCTGCCTTATGATCGCCATAGACCTTACCTGCAGGAGTCAACTCACCACCAAGAACAAGAGCACGACAATCCTGCACCCAATCGTATTCGAAGTAACGCTCAAGCAAGTCGCACTTATCAAGTGCAGGCAATGCTTCAGCCATAAACTGACGCTGTTTTTCTGCATTCGCTTTAGAGAGCGGACGAGTTATTTCTGTAGTTGAACCATCCTCATTATATATAATGTTGGAATTGGCATCACATTTCGGTCCCTTAGCTGTAGGCCAATACTCATTGGTCCAGTTTGCACCATTATTCCATTCAGTAATCCATACCGGACGCCCCTTACCTTTGTTTGAGAGTGTCTTTATACGGTCTACAAGCGAAGCACCGTTCTTATTTTCTTCATAGATATGTGCTACAGCAAAGTCGCAACGATATCCCAACTGTTCGATGAGATTGAAGAAATCACCATTCCATACCCAAACAGACGATGGAGCCGGTGAGCCAAGACGCAATCCACTCTTAAGCATCTCTGGCCACATCTCAATCACAGCATCTACTGATGCATTGGCTTGGTCAGGACGGTCAGGTTCGTTACAGCCAAGCAAATGGGTTACACCAGACTTTGAGTTAATGTCGTTCCATGACGGCCATCCGAGATTCTGTCGAATAGGCGAATACTCCACATCGGGATCATCACTCTTACCACCTACGTTCCAGTCGTAGTTGCAAGTGATATTAAGTATATCTTTCTCACCATAACCATTGGCTTTACCCTTCTTAGAAGTATAGTTCCAGCGGAATACACGAACAAACGACACAAACTTCTCCATTCCCTCTGGCATTACTGGAACTTCAAGGTCTTCATCAGCAGCAATAAATACGCGACTGTAGCCCGTACCGTTAGCATTATTGGCAAGTGTTGCCATATAACCCTTCTTAAGCTTGAACGAGCGGATGCTATTATCCCATGTACCAAGATTGTTGTGATATGTATTGATTTCAAACTCTTTGGTATCACCCGTGAAATTCTCACCCTTATATGCAGTAAGAGCACACTTATCATAGGCGGGACCATTAGGTATTATCACCGCACCATTTGCCCACATTGTCACACGACAATTCACGCCATCTTCAGCCTTTGCACCACCTATCTTAACCGACTTCAACCAGTTATTGATAACACGACTCGGCTTTATATAGTCGAAGTATAGCCATGCATCGTCGCCCTGAAGGTCAATGGTAGAACCTTCAAATGGTGTCTGCTCGGCTGTAAGATGCATATTTGTCTTACCAGAAACTGTTGCAGTTGTATTGAAAAAGAATCCACGTTTAACATCACCAGCATTACTATAGTTGACAATTGATGGTTCGCCAATGAGTGTAGTAGGTGCGTATGCGCCAGTTTCATCATATGTGGCCGATTCTACACTGAGATTTGCCTCGCCCTCATAATCCTTACCAATGAGTATCCCAGGTGTCACATCCTTCTTAACCTTATGCAACTGCAAGTTCTTTATAGCATACATAGTCCATCCACTTGACAATGCTATATAATAGGTACCAGCCTTTGTTGTGGTAAACTGGAACTTGTCTGCATAGAAAAGGCGCTTGCCAGTAGAAGAATTGGAAGTTTTAAAAACATGACTTCCCAAAACATTACTTGTAAGCATCTTGTCGGAATACACCTGTGTGGTGATATTTAAAGATCCATTATTATCCCAGAAAGCAGCATCCATTGAGAATTCATAGGTAGAATTAGCCTCAAGTTCAACTGGATAAGCATATTTATACGTTTTAATATTATTGCTATCCCAACGTATAAAGAAGAATGAGCCACTGTAAGCAGAACCATCAGGATCTTTCATTGCAAATCGATTATTGTCATTCTCATAACGAGCATTTGGCCATGAATTAACTTCAGTACCGTTATTGACAATATACCAACCTTTAGATTGTGGTGTAGGCTTTGTACCACTCCAAGATGCAGGCACAACCTCAGGATTAATGTCTTCACCAAGAGTTTGTCTTATCGACTCATTTATAATCTCAATCGGACGCGTAGCTACAAAATAACCATCCTCATAAATATTTACATTACCATCCTTTACCGCAAAGCGCAAAGTGCGCAACTTGGAATTATCAGAAGCAGAAAGTGTAGAAGATGTTGTTAGGGGATTGGTCCAATTAAGCGAAGTTGCATCCATAGAAACACGGAAGCCTAAGCCCGTTGCATCATTTGCCATTACGTCGAGTCCACGACCGTTACCACTAAGATAACGAGCCTTCACCTCTAGAGTATAAGCCTTGCCTGGAGCAGGAGTTGATAATCGCGAAACATCAACTGATGTGGCAGAGTAACTCTTACTGCTGAGCAATGTGACTGGTAGGGCATCCTTCTTTTCCAAATCAGAACTTTGGGCAAAAGAAGCTGATACTACAGTACATAAAGCCGCTGTTGCTGCTAAATAAAATTGTCTCATGTGTGTTACTTGTTTTTAGGTTTAAAAATAAATTTTAATGCAAAATTATAAAAAGAGACAAACGTATTATTATGATTATCAATAAGATATGTACGTACTATAACATTATGCGTACATAATAACATTATACGTACATATAATGATAAACATACATGGCAAAAATAAGGACATAAAAAAAAGGTCTCCAAAGTCGTTAGACCTTGAAGACCTCAAGTAAAGAAGGCAGC
>ERZ1026870.385-NODE-385-length-25956-cov-7.537470_pt1 | contig 25956 bp, 25 predicted proteins | sample MGYA00380165_ERZ1026870 | MGnify/ENA primary metagenome ERZ1026870 (study PRJEB33269, sample SAMEA4719801) | human gut metagenome | biome: human-associated habitat; feature: organic feature; material: feces | place: Cameroon | collected 2013-10 ...
ATTTCAGTTAACCATCTCTCAAAGGGAGATTTCAACATGGCTGGTCTTTCTCAGATCAACATTCCCTCCTTGAAGAAGCTCTATTCTGGCAAGGTGCGCGACACGTTCGCCGTCGACGACGACAAGCTTCTCATCGTCGCAAGCGACCGCATTTCCGCATTCGACGTCATTTTGGGCGACCCGATTCCGGGCAAGGGCAAGGTGCTCACTGCAATTACCGACTTCTGGTTCAAGGAGCTTGAAGGCGTTTGTCCGAACCACCTGACCGGCATCGCCCCCGAATCCGTCGTCAAGCCGGAAGAGGTGCCGATGGTCAAGGGGCGTTCCTGCGTTGCCATGCGCCTCAAGCCCATTCTGATCGAGTGCGTCGCCCGCGGCTACCTCATCGGTGGCGGCTGGAAGGACTACTGCGCCACGGGCTGCGTCTGCGGCATCAAGCTCCCTGAAGGCCTCCAGATGGGGCAAAAGCTTCCTGAACCGATCTTCACGCCAGCCGCCAAGGCTGAAGTCGGCACGCATGACGAAAACATTTCCTTCGAACGCGTCGTCGAACTCTACGGCAAGGAAATCGCAGAAAAGATCCGCGACTACACGCTTGAACTTTATCGCCGCGCCTCCGAATATGCAGCCACGAAAGGCATCATCATCGCCGACACGAAGTTCGAATTCGGCCTTGACGAAGAAGGCACCGTGCGCCTGATGGATGAAGTCTGCACGCCGGACTCCAGCCGTTTCTGGCCGGCCGACCAGTACACCGTCGGCGTTTCCCCTCCCAGCTACGACAAGCAGTTCATTCGCGACTGGCTTGAAGCCCAGCCCTGGGACAAGACCCCGCCTGCTCCGAAGGTGCCGTCGGAAGTCATCGAGAAGACTTCTGACAAGTACCGTGAAGCTCTGCGCCGTCTTGCGGAAACAGACATTGAACCGTAACCCGCATCCCTTGCGATGACGCTAAAGGACCGACAGTCTTCATGCCTGCCGGTCCTTTCTTGTCTATACTCATAAGCTCTGAGGAACGAGAGGAAAGCGCGGCTTTCCTGTCGTTCTTTTATGTTTTTGTTTTTTTGATTTTTACAGCGAGGTTATCCAATGACTGACGCCGTCAAGCCGATCGTCGGCATCGTGATGGGAAGCAATTCCGACTGGGAAGTGATGAAGAATGCCGCCGAAATGCTCAAGGCTTTCGACATCCCGTTCGAAGCCCGCGTCGTTAGCGCCCACCGCATGCCTGATGAAATGTTCGAGTATGCAGAAACAGCCCGCAACCGCGGCATTCGCGTCATCATTGCGGGCGCAGGCGGTGCCGCTCACCTGCCCGGCATGATTGCTGCCAAATGCACCCTGCCCGTCTGTGGCGTTCCCGTCCCCTCCAAGTACCTCCGCGGCCAGGACAGCCTCTACTCCATCGTTCAAATGCCCAAAGGCGTGCCTGTCGCCACCTTCGCCATCGGCGAAGCCGGAGCCGCCAACGCCGCCCTTTACGCCGCCCAGATTCTCTCCGTCACGGATGACGGCATCGCCCGAAAGCTGGCCGACTTCCGAATTGCCCAGAACGCCAAGGCTCGCGCCATGGAGCTCCCGCTTTAAGCACGGCTGAAGAAAGACAATGACCTTGTCCGGGAAAAGCACCGGCACCTGGAAATGGCCTGAAGACCGTCCGAAAGCCTTAACGTCTCGTGCCGAAGCCGAAAACGGAAGCCTAGAGGGCATCATCAGCCGCAACACATCAACTACGCAAGGAGAACGGCGCCTTGCCCTTCCGTCCCCCGACGGAAGCCGGTGCGCCGCATTTCTATGAATGTCAATAAAGTTCTGATGCCGGGCGAAACGCTCGGCCTGATGGGCGGCGGTCAGCTCGGCCGCATGTTCGCCCAGGCCGCCGCAACGATGGGCTATCACGTCGTCGTGCTGGAACCCGGCAAGGCCTGCCCTGCCGGCGAGGTCTCCCGAGAGCAGATCGAAACCAGGTATGACGATGAAGCCGGGCTCGCCGCACTCTGCGGCAAAGTCCAAGCTGTCACGACCGAGTTTGAAAACGTTCCGGCTCCCTCTCTGGAATTCCTCGAAAAGGCCAACCTTCGCGTCTGCCCGCCATCCTCCGCCGTTGCCGTCACGCAGGACCGCATCGTCGAAAAGCGGTTCGTCTCTCAGACGGCAGGCGTACCCGTTGCTCCGCATGCTGCTGTTCGCAGCGACGCCGACATTGATGCGCTTGACACATCGCTCCTGCCCGGCATTCTCAAAACCGCACGCCTCGGCTACGATGGCAAGGGCCAGGCTCGGGTCAACACGATCGAAGACGTTCGAAAGGCTTTCCATGATTTCGGATCCGTGGACTGCGTGCTCGAAAAGCGTCTGGCCCTCAAGCTCGAGGTTTCCGTCATCGTGGCCCGAAACTCGCAGGGGGAGACGGCCACGTTCCCCGTTTCCGAGAACGTTCACCGCAACGGGATTCTCGCCGTTTCCGTTCTCCCAGCCCGCATCGACGAAGAGACGGCCATGCGCGCCCGGGGCTACGCCGCTCAGATCGCCCGCGCACTCAACTATGTCGGCGTACTTTGCGTCGAGCTTTTCATCCTTGAAGACGGCACGATTCTCGTCAATGAGCTTGCGCCCCGCCCGCACAACTCCGGCCACGCCACGATCGACGCATGCGTCACGAGCCAGTACGAACAACAGGTTCGCACGATGGCCGGCCTTGCGCTCGGCTCCACGGAGCAGCACTCCTACGCCGTCATGCTCAACATCCTCGGCGACGAATGGTTCGACGAACAGGGCGTCAAGCGCGAACCCGACTGGGCCGGCGTCACGGCCGTTTCCGGCGCAAAACTCCACATCTACGGCAAAGCCGACGCCCGTCGCGGCCGCAAAATGGGACACGTGACCTGTATCGGCAAGAGCGCAGCGGAGGCCATGGCGCGCGCTCGAGAAGCCGCCCGCATTCTTCATCTTCCGGAGCCGGACTGAGATGAGCGAGACTCCTCCCCTTGACGAAGTCAAAATCGCCGAAGCCGTCCGCATCCTTGAGGCGGGCGGCCTTGTCGCCATGCCGACCGAGACCGTCTACGGTCTGGCCGCCGACGCGGACAACGAATCCGCCGTGCTCTCCACCTACGCGGCCAAAGGGCGCCCGGCCGACCACCCGCTGATCGTCCACATCGCAGGCATTGACGCCATCCCTCACTGGGCCGAGGATGTCCCGCCAGAAGCGTGGCTTCTGGCCAAAAAATACTGGCCAGGACCGCTCACGCTCGTGCTCAAAAAAAAGACCCGCTGCGGCCTCTGGGTGACGGGGGGACAGGACACGGTAGCCCTGCGTTGTCCGTCTCACCCGTGGGCGCATGCGCTCATCTCCGCCTTCTCGGGCCCTACTTGGCGCGGTCTTACGGCCCCATCGGCAAACACGTTCGGGCGCATCAGTCCGTCGTGCGCCGCTCACGTCGCCGAGGATCTCGGCGTCAAGCCCGAAGGCAAGCTCGACATGATTCTTGACGGCGGCAATTGCGAGTTCGGAATTGAATCCACGATGATCAACCTCTCGAACGATCGCCCCACGCTCCTGCGCCATGGCGTCATCACGCGCGAAATGCTCGAGGAGACGCTGGGCTTCGCAGTGCCCGACGCAGGCAAGGACGCACCACGAGCCTCCGGCCGGCTCAAGAGCCACTACGCCCCGCGCACGAAGCTCGAACTCGTAGCGGCCGATGCGCTTCCCGCCCGCCTTGCCGAGATGAGCGACGTTCCGGTTGCGGTCATGGCATCGAAGGCAGTCCTTGAGCATCTCAGCGCTGAGCCCGCCCTCGCGATCGTGGCTCCCGACGACCTTCACGGCTATGGGCGCGATCTCTACGAAAACCTGCACAGGCTCGACCGCGCCGGCGCCGATCGCATCCTGATTGAGATGCCCCCTCGGGGTTCCGACTGGGCAGCGATCAACGACCGCCTCAACCGCGCAGCCGCCTAAGGAGAAAATGAAGTGATCAAGCTTTACGGCATTCCCAACTGCGGCTCCGTCAAAAAAGGGCTAGACTGGTTCGCCGCCCGCGGCCTTGATGTCGAATTCCACAATTTCAAGAAGGAAGGCCTCGAGCCCCAGCTTTTAGACACGTGGATTTCGAAGACCTCCTGCGACGCGCTTCTCAACCGAAAGGGGCTGCTCTGGCGCAAGCTTGACGAAGCACGGCGAGAAGCGATCCGAGACAATTCAGAAGGCATGCGCGCTCTGATGCTCGAGATGCCCAACATCATCAAACGTCCCGTGGTCGTTTTTCCCGACGGCACGGTGACCATCGGGGTCGTAGAAAGCGATTGGGAAAAGCTCGCAGGCTGAAACACGCCGCCCGCAGTTCGAACCACGGCCGCCGGCAACGGCGGCTTTTTTTCTGAAACATGCACAAGTCGACATTGGAAACCCATCATCAGCCGATGCTGCCCGTGCTGGCGCTGCTTCTCGCCACCTTTTTTTGGGGTAGCTCCTTCATCACCGTCGGCTCGGCGCTCGAGTACACGAACCCGCTCACACTCGTGATGCTCAGATTCGCCGCGGGCGCCTTCTTTGTTCTCCTCATGCTAAAGGGGTGCATTGCGGACATTCCCGCGCGAACCTGGAAAGCGGGCGCAGCCTGCGCCTTCCTCATCTATCTCGGCTACACGACGAATGCAGCCGGACTGATGACGCTGCAAAGTTCGGAATCCGGATTTCTCACCGCCCTATACGTACCCATCACCCCACTTCTCGTCTGGGTGGTCTTCGGCAAGCCTCCCGCCAAGAACGCCGTACTAGGCGTTCTGATGGCATTTGCCGGCCTCATACTTCTGGCCAATCCATTCACGCTGAGCTTCTCGAACAACTGGGGCGAATGGGTCACGATTCTCTCGGCCTTCCTATCGGCCGTGGAAATCATGGTAGTGGGGCGCGTGGCCCCCGGAACCCAGGCCAGACAGCTCGCCTTTACACAGCTCTTTTTCACAGCCCTCTTTGCCGCGGTCGGTCTCGGAATTGCAGAAGCAGCGGACCTGCCTCTCAAGGAAACAACCTTCAACGCGACGGTGATGGGAGCGGTTCTCTGGCTGGCCATCATCGTTGCCTTTGTGCAGGTGCTGCTTTCCTGGGCTCAACGCTACGTGCCGGCCGGTCGTGCCGCCGTCATCTTCGCCATGGAAAGCGTCTTCGCCGCCATCATCGGCTGGTTCGCCGGGGAAAGCTTGGGCACAGCCGGGGTCCTCGGGGGCGCACTGATCGTCGGCGGCATTCTCTGCGGCGAACTCAAACTTCCGCGGCGAAAGACCGTCAGGAAGTCCGCATCATGACGGACGGACGTCCCATTGGCATTCTCGACTCGGGTTTCGGAGGCCTCTCCGTCGCCCGCGCCGTTGCCGAGCTGCTTCCTCAGGAAAATCTAATCTACACGGCCGACTGCGGTTTCGCACCTTGGGGCGACCGCACGGACGACTTTATCCTCGAACGAACGCACGCCCTCGTCTCTCACCTTCTCAAAAGGGACGTCAAGGCGATCGTCATCGCCTGCAACACGGCCACAGCCGTTTGCGCCGAGCTACTCAGATCAGAGCTCTCCATGCCCGTCGTCGGCATCGAACCCGCCGTGTTGCCGGGAGCCCGCACGACTCGCACCGGCGTGATCGGCGTCATGGCCACGACGAAAACGCTGGCCAGCCTGAAGTACAGTCATCTCAAGGCCTTCGTCCCCAAAGGCATCCGGATTCTGGACTGTCCGTGTCCGGGCCTGATGGACTGCGTGGAGGCGGGAGAATTCCAGACTCCACGCACAATGGCGCTCCTCAAGACCTACGTGCAACCGCTCGTCACCGCAGGCGCCGATACGCTCGTTCTTGGCTGCACGCACTATCCGTTCCTTGCCGACGCCATCCGCGTGACAGCCGGCCCCGGCGTCAGACTCATCGACCCCGCCCCTGCCGTCGCGCGACAGCTCAAGCGCCGTCTTGATGCCGGCGGCCTTCTCAACGACACAAAAAAGGCGCCCGAGCGCATCTTCTGCACCACGGACGCCAATGACGCTCGGAAGCGCATTCTCAGACTCCTGTGGACGGACAATGCGGTTTTGCAGGAACTCCCGCAACCCGTCATGCCCTCAAAGACAAATCCGGCGTTTCCGGCGTCTTAAGGTATGTCTCTAGCCGCCTTCTCATCTCAGCCGGAATGGCACGCTTAACAACGGCATCGCCTTCGCGGGCGGCGCAGACCGCCGTTTCGATGCAGGTCAGACGGCACTCGTCGCCAGCATGGATTGTCATGGCAAAACGCACGGACGTCGTGCCTATGTACTCAATCCACATCCGAAGCACGCAATCATCCCCGCATCGACTCGGCGCACAAAAATCGCATCGAATACCCGCAATGGGAAAACCGTATCCCTCGACCAGACTCGCCTCATAGCTCAGGCCCACGCATTCTCGGAAAAAGTCCTCCATGGCATTGTTGAGCATCACGAAGTATTGGGGATGATAGACAATACCCGCCGGATCACAATGATTCCAGCGAATGCGCAGAGGCTGTTCGAAAATTTTTCCGCTCATGTCGACTCCTTTTCATCGATGCGCAACGGCGCGCAACACGGCACGCACCGGACTTGCCTCGACGCCCTCGAGTTTCAGCGGAAGGGCAATGAGTTCGTATTCGCCCGCCTCCACTTGGCTCAGATCAAGATTTTCAATGATGGAAATACCGCCCTGAAGCGCAACGCGATGCGACAAAAGGAGCGTGCTGTCGGCCGGGTCGATACTCGACGTGTCCAGACCAATGAGCATGACGCCGGACTCGAGCAGCATGCGGACGGCGGCGGGCGAAACGGATCTGAAATCTTCCGTCCAGTGTTCCGGCGCCACCCTGCGGGTTTTGATGAGCACCCGTTCATGGAAGCAGGCGTTTGCGAGCTCCTCCCGACCGACCGGCTCCTTCGTCTCCGCGCCGCTGAGATCAACGACGCGGCATCGTCCGATGAATCGCTCGAGCCTCAGCGAGGCGACGTCTACCGCACCGCTGTCGAGATGCATGGGCGCATCAACGTGCGCCCCCACATGCGGCGACATGTGAATCGTTGAGATATTCGCTACGCCGCCATCATTGATACGCTCGTTCCAGAGAACCTGAAACGGCGTGTCGCCCGGGAAGACGGGCGCGCGCGTGCTTACGGAAGGGGAGATGTCCCAAAGGCTGCGCATGCAGTGCACTCCTGAATGTTCATTTCCTCCATAGCGGGCATGCCCGGAACGTCTGAGCGCACTCAGACGGCGCGAGCGTCATTCGCTACGGAAATTCACAACTGCTCCAAAGACTCGGCAACCGTTCGATCCTGCAGCCGGCAATGTTTCACGACCTCAATCCTACACCGTCCATTTCAGGCATGCACAGCTTTGCAGAACCTCCTTGAAGATGCTTTAGAAGAACGCTTGCCCATCCCGTCAAGGCCCTCTCCTCAGTTGCGTTTGCCCGTCTCTTCTCCTCTTTATAATTTCAAACGTATCCGGCCACACGTTGCCGGCCAAGTTGGAAATAAACGTCGTGAATGAAAGCTTCTTCAAAATGATCCTTTCGCGCCGCTCTCTTGGCGCCAAGCATCTTGTCATTCCCGCTCCCGACGTAGGAGCCCTGCGTCTGGCCGTAACGGCCGCCTGTCGCGTGCCCTGCCATCAGGAGACGCTCCCTCTGCGTTGGGTGGAGATCACCTCCCGAGAACGCCTTGCCGACCTATTCGAATCCGTTCTTCCATCAGATGCAGACGAACAGATGCGCAAGAAGGCTAGGGGCAAGGCCCTAAAGGCCCCCATGTGCATGGCGCTCGTCGGCATCGGTCTGTCCTCGAATGCTCAGGAGCGCGATACGGACGAACGCCTGATGACCGCAGGCGCTTCGCTCATGAACTTTTTGGCAGCTCTGCACGCCCAAGGATTTGCCGCCAAGACGGTCTCCGCCAAGGACTTTCCCGCTCCCGACGGTCTGTATGACCCAACCAGCGAACGTCTGCTCTGCTTCGTGCTCGTCGGCACGCCCGACACGCCGCCCAACTATCAGGACATCGGCATGGGCAACGACGAACGCCAACCGCTCTCTCGCTGGTAGCCCTTCAGATGCGCCGTTCAGCTGCCCGCATGGCGTCGAGCGAAGCCAAAATGTCGATTAGCGTTTGAGGTGCATCCCCCTCGGCGTCGTCTCCCGCCAACACGTAGGCGGGCATGCCGCTTCGGACGGCCCGCATGACAAGCGATGCAATCAGCGTACGGGTGACGGGGTCACCTGCGCTTTTTCTTTCAGGCTCTCGCACAAAAGCCGGAGAGAGCGGTCCTGAGCAGTGCCAGCGTACGATCATAGGCCCGGTCAAGCGCCAGTTCGGATCAAGCGGATCGATCGCATCGCAGGCGGCAAGTGCGCGCATTTGCCGTTGCAGGCCCGGCATGCCTGCATTGAGCCCCATCACTGGTCGAATGCCGTAGGTTCTCAGATGCGTCATGAGGCGCGGCGTGAGAAGCGTAGGATTCCTCACTTCAAAAGCCAGCACGGGCGAGCCGTCCCGGGCGCCCAAAGCTTGCGTGAGTCGTTCAGCGAACCCGCCGATGTCCTCAACCGCCTTTTGGCGCCCTGAAATCGCCTTCATCTGCGAAGACGGATAAGGACCAAAGTCAAAGAACACCGCCCCGAGCTTCTCGCCGAGCCCCTCCACACAGCTGTTCACGAAGGCCGAAGCCGCTGCGACGTTGAGAAACGTCTTGTTGAGACCGCCGGCTCGCCCGCGGCGATCGTGTACGAGAATGCTCGTCACGAGCGCAGGCGCCCGCACGATGAAGCGAAAGTCCGCCGGTACGGCACTGGCAAAGACAGCCAGTTCGGCCAGCGAATAAGGATGGAGGTATCCGCGCTCAAGCGAGACTGAGCGCAGCCACGACGTACCTGCAAGCACGGACAGCCCATCGAGCCCCTTCATGCGAAGCGCGCCGCTCGTATGCGCGTAGATGCTGCCCCGCCAGGCCGCCTTTCCAAATCCCAGCGTACCCAGATGGACGAGCTTTGACAGACGCCCTGCTGCCTCAACCACATTCCTTCGGGGCGGCATGCCCGAAACCGGCGCATCCGGAGGCGGTGCATCACCAAAGAGCGGCGCCTCATCCTTGTCAATCATCGGCTTGCTCGTCAACATGACGTTTCATCCCGAGCCGTCTTGATCACGCCCGGAGCCGTCGTCAAGACGGCACCGCAGCGCCGGAAAAGATACTCAGGCAACTCCTTTTTTGGTAGCATTGACTGATATTCGCGGCCTCGATCGTTCCGCGTGCACACGTACGCCGCAGGCCTACTCAAGCGATATTAATTGAAATATGCCCATTACTGACAGTTCCGAAGAGAAGAATCAGACGCAGATTCCCGTCTGGGTCGTCGATGACGACGAAGTCCGTTACTCGATCCGCTTCGCCCTTGCAACGCACGGCATCGACGCACGCACCTACGCTTGCGGCGAAGACTTCTTCAACCTCGTCGAACCCGACCAGCCCGGCTGCCTGGTCGTCGATCTGACCATGCCCGGCATGAGCGGCATCGATGTGCTCAAGCGTCTTCGCGAGCTTGACAGTCCCATCAAGGTCATCGTCCTCTCCGGCCACGGCACCATCCGGACCGCCGTTGAAGCGATGGAAAGCGGCGCGGTCTCCTTCATGGAAAAACCCGTCGACCCTGACGACCTGCTCGTCAAAATCCACGCCGCCTGCGAAGCTTCGCTTCTTGAGGTTCGCAAGACGCGCGTGCGCCATCTGCTTCGACAGTTCTCCAAGCGAGAGACTCAGATTTTCGACTTGGTCTGTCAAGGTCTCAAGAACGGTGAAATCGCCGAAAAGCTTTTCCTCTCAACGCGAACGGTCGAGTCGCACCGCGCCAACATCACAAAGCGCCTTGACGACTTCACGCCGATCGGCATCCTCTACGAGCTTTCGCGCACCCAGATGGACACTAGTCCCGTGCAATTCAACAAGCTTCAACCCTGTCGCGCCAAGTCCGACAAGAAAAGCGAGAGCTGATCAACGGCACCGCATGAATCATCGGGAGCTCAAGCCGGGCTCCCGATGGTTTTCACGAGTCTTGCGGGCAAATTCCTCAGTCCTTGAATAGCTCGTGAGCCAACTTCATCGGGCAGAACTTCGGACCGCACATGCTGCAGAAGTGCGCCTTCTGGGCTGCGGCTCCGGGCAAGGTCTCGTCATGGAAAGCCCGGGCACGGGCTGGATCGACGGCGAGCGAGAACTGGTCGAGCCAGCGAAATTCAAATCGGGCCATGCTCATGAGATGGTCACGCAAAACAGCACCCTGAACACCTCTGGCAACGTCCGCCGCATGCGCGGCTATGCGAAAGGCAGCCATGCCCTCACGCACGTCATCGGCATCAGGCAGACCGAGATGTTCCTTGGGCGTTACGTAACAGAGCATGGCCGTGCCAGACGCTGCGATCATGGCTCCTCCAATGGCGGCCGTAATGTGGTCATAGCCTGCTCCGACGTCGCAGACAAGCGGGCCGAGCGTATAAAAGGGCGCATCATCACACCATTCGCGCTCGTTGAGCTGATTAAGCTCTACGCCGGGCATCGGGATGTGTCCCGGCCCCTCGATCATCACTTGCACATCGCGCACGCCGGCACGGCGATTGAGCTCTCCGAGCGTTTTGAGTTCCGCAAACTGGGCCGCATCATTGCCATCGTAGAGACTCCCCGAGCGCAGTCCGTCGCCGAGTGAGAGCGTCACGTCGTAGTGCGCCGCAATGTCGAGAATCTCATCAAAATGCTCGTAGAGGAAGTTTTCCCTTCCCAATGCCGTCATCCAGCGGGCCATCATGCCGCCGCCTCGGGAGACGATGCCCGTCAGACGTCTGCGCGTCAGCTCAACGTGCGGCAACAGCAGTCCGGCATGGATCGTCATATAGTCTACGCCTGCACGGGCCTGATCCTCCATGACATCGCGGAAGATTGTCCAAGAGATCGCGAGCGGGTCGCCACCCGCACGCTCGAGCGTTTCGTACAGCGGGACCGTACCCACGGGAACCGGTGCCCCTCGAAGGATCATCTCACGGGTTTCGCGAATGCACCTGCCGGTCGAAAGATCCATCACGGTATCCGCTCCCCGCGCGAGCGCTTCCTGCATCTTGCGCCCTTCCTCGCGCCAGTCGGATGACGAAGCGGACGTGCCAAGGTTGGCGTTGACCTTGGTGGAAAAGTGGCGCCCGATAACGATGGGCTCGACTTCCGGATGCATAAAGGCGGCCGGTATCACGGCCTGGCGTGCGGCCACGCGGGCGCGAACACGCTCTCCCGTCCATGGTTGCAGACGTTCAAGCAACGGCATGAGACGATCTCGAACGCGTTCATACCCCGGCTCGGCAATTGAAGCGACAAAGCCGTCTATGTTGGCGTTCTCGCGCGCGGCCGCGTACGACATCTCCGGCGTCACGATGCCTGCTCGGGCACAGGCAAGTTGCGTGGGACTGCCGGGGGCCGGACGAGCACGGCGTCCGAGCTCAACCGTCTCGCCTGCATCACGGGCGCCGTAGCCGCCCGTAACGTCGGGCATGAAGAAGTCCGGATTTCGACCTCCTCCAAAACATTCAGGCGTATCGGAAAGCCTTATGCGGCGAAGAGGAACATCCTCGCCTGCTTCGCTCTTAACATAAAAGCGCTCGCCTGCGGGACGAAGGTCGGGATTGGAATGGAAATAGTTGTGCATCATCGCGCTCCACAAGAATTGAGACAAGGGCGCGACCGGCGAAGAGAACGGTGCCTGGGCCTTCTTTTCGAAGACCGCATATCTGATTGTCCGCAGCGTTTCCCGACGCAGGTCTGAACCTGTTCCGGTGCGACGGGTGTTTCTCAACCGGCCTTTGAAAGACCGATACCCCGAACGCGCAACTCGGATTGTAGAACAACAAAGGAAGGATGCGGCTAGGTCGCCTGAACCGCACGTCGGAACACGCTTTCTCTTCACGAGAGCGGCACCATGGAACAGGGCTTCACGAGAAGACGCCCGCCCGACGGACTGCTAAAATAAATGGATTGCCATTCGTCCGCTCCGCCCGCCGCATCGTCTGCAGCCCAACCTGCGCAGCGGACCCCGTTTTTCCTTTATTCATCCGAGGTTTTCCGACATGGAACTGAATCCCCTTACCGCTCTCTCTCCGATCGACGGCCGCTATGCCCGCCAGACCGACGCGCTTCGCGACATCTTCTCCGAGTGCGCCTTCATGAACGCCCGCGTTCGTGTTGAAGTAGAGTGGCTCATCAGTCTTTCCGAAGCCGGCTTTGCTGAACTTCCCCACCTCAGCAACCACGGCAAGTCCTTCCTGCGCGGACTCGCCGACAACTTCTCCCTGGCCGACTGCGAGGCCATTAAGGAAATCGAAAAGACGACCAACCATGACGTGAAGGCCGTTGAATACTGGATCAAGAACCAGGTCGCACACGACGAAGAACTCAAGTCCGCCTCTGAATTCGTGCACTTCTCCTGCACGTCCGAAGACATCAACAACACAAGCCACGCCATCATGCTCAAGCGAGGCCGTGAAGTGCTCGCCGACTATCTCCAACAGATTCACGACACGATCACGGGCTACGCCCATCAGTGGGCCGAAATTCCGATGCTCTCGCGCACGCACGGCCAGACCGCTTCCCCGACCACCGTTGGCAAGGAATTCGCCAATGTCGCCGTCCGTCTCGAACGCGTAATCGAAGCCATCCGCTCCGTCAAGATCTATGCCAAGATGAACGGCGCCGTCGGCAACTATAACGCCCACCTCGTCTCCTACCCCGAATACGACTGGGAAGCCCATTCCCGCAAGGTCGTAGAAGAACGCCTCGGCGTGACGTTCAACACGCACACGATCCAGATCGAGCCGCACGACTACATGGCTGAGCTCTTCCATCAGATCGAACGCGCCAACACGATCCTCATCGACTTCGACCGTGATGTTTGGGGCTACATCTCCATGCATTTCTTCAAGCAGAAGCTGCGTGAAGGTGAAGTCGGCTCCTCCACGATGCCGCACAAGGTCAACCCGATCGACTTCGAAAACTCCGAAGGCAACCTCGGTCTCGCCAATGCCGTTCTCGGCCACCTTGCCGGCAAGCTCCCGATCTCCCGCTGGCAGCGCGACCTTACGGACTCCACCGTCCTTCGCAACCTCGGCGTCGCCTTCGGCTACTGCTTCATCGGCTACAACGCCCTCACCCGCGGCCTCGGCAAGCTTCAAGTCAACGAACAGGTCATCGCCGCCGACCTCGACAATGCCTGGGAGGTCCTCGCCGAAGCCGTTCAGACCGTGATGCGCCGCTACGGCGTCCCGCACCCGTACGAACAGCTCAAGGCGCTCACCCGCGGCAAGGACGGCATCACGAAGGAAACGATGCGTGAATTCATCTCCAACCTCGACATTCCCGCCGACGCCAAGGCGAGTCTGATGGAACTCACGCCCGCCACCTACATCGGCAAGGCCGTCGAACTCGCCCGCCGTTGCTGATTTGCCTGAGACAGAACCATCCCTTCGGATGGTTCTGACAAGCTCCGACCCCGCCCGATCTCCGAGCGGGGTCTTTCTTTTTCACAGGCGCCTGAAATACGGAAAGCCCCGTTCAAGGTGTAAACGGGGCTTTCAAGCTGCTCACAGCGAGCGATGCCGTCTTAGTCGACACGACCCAACAGGCAGTATTCCATGATGGCCTTTTGCGCGTGCAACCGATTTTCAGCCTCATCCCAGACAACGGACTGAGGTCCGTCGATGACTTCAGCCGTGACTTCCTCGCCTCGATGCGCCGGCAGACAGTGCATGAAGAGGGCACCCTCATTGGCGACGGCCATCGAATCAGCATTGACCTGCCACTTGGCAAAGGCTGCGCGGCGAACGGCATTCTCCTCTTCGTAACCCATGGACGTCCATACGTCGGTCGTGACAAGATCAGCCCCCTTGCAGCATTCAAGCGGATCGTCAAAGACCTTGAGGTGTTCACCCTCAAGCGTCAAAGCCGGATCAAGCTCGTAGCCCTTGGGGCTCGAGAAGTGAAGCTTGAAGCCGAGAAGTTTCGCAGCCTCGATCCACGTATAGGCCATGTTGTTGGCATCGCCCACCCATGCAACGGTCTTGCCGGCTATCGGGCCGCAGTGTTCCTCGAAAGTCAGGATGTCCGTGAGAATCTGGCAGGGGTGGTATTCATTCGTAAGACCGTTGATCACGGGCACGTTGCTGTGAGCGGCCATGTCGTCAAGGCGATCTTGGCCAAACGTGCGCATCATGATCAGATCGCCCATGCGACCGATCACTCGGGCCGTGTCGGCGATGGATTCGGAGCGGCCGATCTGGGAGCCTTGGCTCTGCAGATTGACGACATTGCCGCCGAGCTGGTAGAAGCCGGTTTCAAAGCTCACCCGGGTGCGTGTGCTGGCCTTTTCAAACACCATGATGAGCACCTTGCCGGCAAAAGGTTCATATCGCTTGCCGGCCTTTAGATCAGCCTTGATGACCTTGGCTCGATCGATCATGTAGCGAAGGGTTTCACCGGAAAAGTCGCTGAGCTTCAGAAAATGGCAGGGCACGTTGCTACTCCTAAAAAAAATGTGCGGTACGACATTGTCGCAACGCACATTTTTGCAAGAAGGCTTCCGTCCTTCAAATTTAAATGAACGCCTCTTGAGGATTCGCCAACCGATTAGGGTATTGCATTTAGCAGGCGTTCTTTTGGCGACAAAAGCCCCGCTTCAGGCGCCCAAATTCCCAAGCTATACAATGATGGCTGCAGCCTTGACTTGAGCATAAAGCCGCATGCCGACACCGATGCCGAGTTCCTCCACCGATCGCCGCGTCACTCGAGACAGCATGCGACAACCGCCCGCTTCGAGCGTAAGCAAGACATGGCTATCCGCGTCGATGCCGCGCATGGCGGTAACAACGGCGGGCAGAATGTTGCGAATCGAACTGTCCTTCGACTCCGTAAGAGCCACGCTCACATCGCGCGCCATGATCCTAAGACGAACCGCCTCGCCCACACCAAGTCCGGCATCAGCCACCTCAAAAGCGGCGCCCTGAGTCCGTACGGATGCCGTGTGCCATCGCGAGCTTCGTTCCGTCACAACGCCCGACACAACGGCTGAAGCCCCCTGCTCGCCCTGTCCGGGCCAACGTTCAAGCAATACGTCCTCCAGCGGACCCTCAGCGACAATGGAACCACGCTCAAAGCAGATCACCCTGTCGGCAAGCCTAGCCATTTCATCCGCGGAATGCGTGACGTAAAGCATAGGAACGGAGAGTTCGTCACGCAGGCGCTCTAGCCACGGCAGAATCTCCTGTTTGCGGTTCCAGTCAAGCGCGGCAAGCGGTTCGTCCATCAAAATGAGATCGGGCGTCATCAGTAGCGCCCGCGCAATGGCGACCCTTTGCCGTTCTCCTCCCGAAAGAAGTTGAACGCGGCGCTTGAGAAGATGCCCGATGCCTAGGAGCTCCACTGCTTCCGAGAAGCGGGCGAGACCCCCACGGGCATCCTTGTGTCTGAGGCCGAATCGAAGATTGCCCTCAACGTTCAGATGCTCGAATAAGCTCGCTTCCTGAAAGACGTATCCCAAGCGGCGCTCCCAGGCCGGGACAAAAATGTTCTGCGCGTCATCCTGCCAAACGCGGTCCGCCACGACGACCCGACCTGCGGCTCGTTCGAGTCCGGCCGTACAGCGCAGCACGGTGGTCTTGCCGCAACCCGACGGTCCGAACAGCACGGTAATGCCTTCGTCGGGAATCTCGAACGAAACGTCGAGATGAAAGTCCGTGCCGCGCGGCAAATTCAAAGTGATCCGACCGCTCAACGGACTCCTCCTTCCTTGCGGTTTAGCAGATTCAAAAAGAGCAGCACGAAGAAGCTGAAGACGAGCATGCCGGCAGCAAGTACATGTGCCTTGCCGTACTCCATGGCCTCGACGTGCGTGTAAATCTCGGTGGAAATGACCTGCGTCGAACCAGGAATATTGCCGCCGATCATGAGAACGACACCGAATTCGCCGATCGTGTGCGCAAAAGTCATCAAGATGCCCGTGATGATGCCGTGGCGCGCCAGCGGAAGAATCACGCGAAAGAAAGCTTCGAGGGGACGGCAACCAAGCGTTGCCGCCACCTCCATGGGTCTCGGTCCGATGGCCTCAAAGGCCGTGACGACCGGCTGGATCATGAATGGAAGCGAATACACCACCGAGCCGATCACAAGACCGGCAAAAGTGAAGTTGAGCGTTCCCAGTCCCAAGACCTCCGTTACTTGTCCTATCGGCCCCATGGGACCGAGGGCAACGAGGATGTAAAAACCCAGCACGGACGGCGGCAGAACCAGAGGCAAGGTCACGACCGCATTGATCGGCGCGCACAGCGCGCTTTTTCCCTTAACGAGCCACCACGCAAGCGGCAGCCCCATAACGAGCAGAATGACGGTTGTGACTGCCGCAAGCCTCAAGCTCAGCCATACGGGTCCAAGTTCAGCCCATGTCAACATGACTTACTTGGCCGTGCCATAGCCGTAGGCTTCGCGAATGGCAGCCGCGTCCGGACTCGTCTTCAGATAGTCGAGGAAGCGCTTGGCACCGGCATTTTTCTCACCGGCCTTGAGCTGCACGGCGTCCTGAAGAATGGGCTTGTAGAAATCCTGCGGAACGACCCAACCCGACCCCCCGGTAAAGGCGCCGTTCTTGAAACACTGCGAAAGCGCCACAAAACCGACCTGAGCATTGCCGGATTCCACAAACTGGAAGGTCTTGCCAATGTTGTTGCCGACCACGAACTTCGGCTCGGCGACATCCTTCATTCCGAGAGCTTCCAGGGCCTGCAGAGCAGCTTCGCCGTACGGCGCGAGACGAGCATCCGCAACGGCGATCTTTTTTACGGCCGGATCGGCAAGCGCCTTCTGATCCTTGACGAGATTGGCGTCGGACGACCAAAGAACGAGCTTGCCGACGGCATACGTGAAAGCGGTGCCGTCCACGCCGTGGCCTTCCTTGACCGCCTTGGCCGGCGTCTTGGCGTCCGCAGCGAGAAGCACATCAAACGGAGCGCCATTCTTGATCTGAGCATAAAAGGCGCCCGTAGCACCGTAGGACACGATGAGCTTGTCGCCCGTTGCCTTTTCGTAGAGCGGAGCGAGCTCCTTCATCGGCGCCGTGAAGTTGGCGGCAACGGCGACACGAACCTCTTCGGCGGAGGCGGTGCAGGCAAGACCTGCAAACACGAGGGCGGCAGCAAGCTTCCTCATCTGCATGATTCATCTCCATGAGCGGCATGTGCGCCGCATTAAGTAAGATAAGATTGAGCTGTCAGATCTTGACGAACTCGTTATTCCAAGGAAGAATAGCGTTTGTCTCTTCATTTTTCAAGTGGTCCATTCGGAGAAGAAACATGAGCAAAACGGTTGCCGATCCGACGCTTTTGGCTACCCACATGGCCGAGCTCGCCGACAAGCGCGTGGACATTCTCAGACGCATCCAAGACGTCGGCTCCATTTCAGAAGCCGCCCGCCGAGCGGGCGTAAGCTACAAAGCCGCCTGGCAGGCCATCGAAACGCTGAACAACTTGGCCGGCAGTCCCCTTGTCGAGAAGGTCGTAGGCGGCAACAACGGCGGAGGAACCCGCCTCACCCCCATGGGCGAAGAGGTGCTCAAGCTGGCAGACGAACTGATGCGCGCCCGCGCGGAAGTCCTCGCACGCTACCGCCTCAAGGATTCGCCGGGGCTTGAAAACGTCGGCGTAAGCTCGCTTCGCACCTCGATGCGCAACCAGTTTCCCGCCGTCATCGAGAAGATGAAGATCGGATCAGCCCAAGTTCGCCTCATTCTCTCCATAGACGAAACCCACTACATCAGAGCCTCCTGCACGATGGAGTCGGCTCAACTTCTCGGACTGCGCGACGGCAAGCATGTGCTCGCCCTCTGCAAGGCCACCGCCGTCAACATCTCGGCAGACAATCCCACCACAATCGGCAGCCGAGACAACGAAATCGTGGGGACGATCCTTCGCAGCGAACGCGATGACAAAGGCGGCGAATGCACCATCCAGTTGCCCTCGGGCCTCACCATCGTGGGATTTGCCATGCCAGGCCACGGCCTGCGCATCGGCATGCGCGCCGTTGCCACCATCGCGCCCGAAGCCGTCGTCATTGCGCTCAACACCTAGCCGTCTCGCCTCCGCGTCCTTCTCGCCCATGGCCGTGCAGTGCACCAGACTTGTTGCGTAAAAGCAGATGCCGACCAAATTAAAGCGCACCTTTCTTGACGACAATCAAGTTCGTCTCACCCTTCCTTACACAAACCTTAATAAGATTACACTCGTGCAGAGTTTTGCTTCCCTAGGCAAAGTCTGCCCGTTTCACCCCTAAACAGCACTCGGAAGGCATCCCCCCCAAAAAACACGCACACTGCCTCCCCGGTTGCGCTTACAAACAGGTTCCAACAAAAATGGCCAACAACAACAGCAAATGGTATGTCGCCGGCGTCCTCCTGATCGGCGCCGTCATCGGCATCGTCTTCGTCGGCATTCTCACGAGCGTCGTCCACTGGGCCGGCAGCCCAAAGTTCTGCGGCGAATTCTGCCACTCCATGGATCTCACCTACGCCGCTTACAAGAAGGGCCAGCATTACATGACCGGCTCCGGCGCTACGGCCGGCTGTTCCGACTGCCACCTCCTGAATCACTCCAACGAACACGTCGGCCCGCTCGACTACACGGCTCTGCTCTTCGACAAGGCCCGTGCCGGCTCCATCTCGCTTATCGGTGAGATTCAGGGCTCCCTGAGCACGCACGAAAAGCAGCTTGAAAAGCGCAAGGAAATGGCTGAAGCCGTTCACAAGCAGATGATCGACCGCAACTTCTCCGCTTGCCGCGGTTGCCATGACCTTTCCCGCATGCACAATGCCAAGAAGCCGTTCATCGCCAAGATGCACCAGAATCTTGACAAGGATCCCAAGAAGCCTGCCGACTGTCTGGCCTGTCATCCGAAGGCTGGTCACGACTACGCCGCCGCTGACGCCGAAATGGCCAAGGCTCAGGAAACCGCTGCGAAGTAATGACTTGGAAAGTCTGACTTTCTGACAGCCAACAATTCCAAGACCCCGACGCCCGAAAGAGCGCCGGGGTCTTTTTCATTGGAACCACCTGGCCGATCCGACCGCCGCAAACGGCAGGTCACCGCCGATTTGTCTACAATCGCTAGAAACCCATTGCTTTGTCAACGTCGGACACACTCCGACGATTCCACATATTGCGAGCACAAATGGCAGAAACCACCTTTCGCTCCGACTACAGTGCCCCGTCCCATCTGATCGACACGGTGCATCTGGAGTTTGATCTTGACGCAGACAGCACGAGCGTCATCAACACCATGCACGTGCGACCGAACCCGGATTCGCACCCATCGTCCGACCTTGTTCTAAACGGCGAAGCCTTGACACTCGTCAGCGTCGCCGTCGACGGCCTCACGCTCGACGAGTCACGCTACACGCTCGGCGACGATATGCTGACCATCCGCGGCATCGACCACGCCTGCGACGTCATCGTAGTCAACCGTTTCAGCCCTTCGGCCAACAAGGCGCTCTCGGGCATCTACGCTTCCGGTCAGAATCTGATGAGCCAGTGCGAAGCCCAAGGCTTCCGCCGCATCACGTACTTTCTTGACCGTCCCGACGTGCTCTCCCGCTACAGCGTCGTCATCCGAGCCTCCAAGGAGCAATATCCGGTTCTGCTCTCCAACGGCAACCGCATTGAGGAAAAGAATCTGGAGGACGGCCGCCATGAAGCCCGTTGGGAAGACCCCTTCCCGAAGCCCTGCTATCTCTTCGCGCTCGTTGCCGGCAGACTCGAGGCTCTACGCGACTCGATTGTCCTCAAGGACGGGCGCATTGCGAGCCTTGAAGTTTGGGTTGAGCCGCAGGACATAGACAAGACCCAACACACAATGGACAGCCTCAAGAAATCCATCCGCTGGGACGAAGAGCGTTGGGGGCTTGAACTTGACCTTGACGGCTTCCGCATCGTCGCCACGAACGACTTCAACTTCGGCGCCATGGAAAACAAGGGGCTCAACATCTTCAACGCCCGCTACGCACTGGCGAATCCAAAGGTTGCGACCGACCAAGACTACGCCAACATCGAATCCGTCGTCGGTCACGAATATTTCCATAACTGGACGGGCGACCGCGTGACGCTTCGCGACTGGTTCCAACTCACACTCAAGGAAGGTCTGACGGTCTTTCGCGATCAGGAATTCTCCGCCGACATGCTCGGCGACGCTTCAGCCCGCTCGGTCGAGAGGATCCGCAACGTAAAGGCGCTTCGCTTGGCTCAGTTCGCCGAAGACGCCGGTCCCATGGCTCATCCGATTCGTCCCGACAGTTATCAGGAAATCGACAACTTCTACACGAGCACCGTGTATGAAAAGGGGGCCGAGGTCATCCGAATGCTTCAGACGCTTCTGGGCCGTGAGACCTTCCGCAAAGGTTTTGACCTGTACATCGCACGCAACGACGGTCATGCCGTTACATGCGAGGCATTCCTTGAAGCCATGGAAGAAGCCTCCGGCCGGGATCTCCAACAGTTCCGCCGTTGGTATTCGCAGGCAGGGACCCCGCGCGTGGCCGTCTCCACTCAGTGGAATGCGGAGGCAGGCCAGTTCATGATGTCGGTCGAGCAGACCACGCCGCCCACGCCCGGGCAGTCCGTCAAGGAACCGCTTCTCATGCCCTTCCCCGTCGCCCTTCTGGACGCAGAGGGTCGCGAAATGCCCGTTCTTCTGGAGGGCGAAGCCGAAAGTGCAGCGCAACTCACCCGCATGTTCGAGCTCAAGGACGCCCGGCAAACCTGGACCTTTACGGGGCTTCGCGAAAAGCCGGTTCCCAGCCTCAACCGCGGATTTGCAGCGCCGATCATTCTTGACGCCGTGCTCAACGACGAAGAGCTTGCACTTCTCGCCCGGGCCGACAACGATCCCTTCAACAGGTGGGAAGCGATGAATCGCCTGATGATGAAGGCGATTCTTGAACAGGTCCGTGCCGTTCTTGCCAACGAGCAAACTCCCGTCAACTCGACGTTGATGGATGCCTTCGGCGCCCTCATCGACGATGAGGCCCTTTCGCCCGCTTTCCGCGCGATCGCAATGGAGCTTCCTAGCGAGCGAGTCATCGCCGACGCTCTGCCGATCATCGATCCGGCAGCCGTGCACCGTGCGCGCGAAACGGTTCGAGAGGGACTCGGCATCCGCTGGCACAGCAAGCTCGTGAACATCATCGACGCCTGCAAGCTCGATGGCGATTACTCCCCCGACTCTACCAGTGCCGGAATCCGTGCCCTCAAAAATACGTGCTACTACTACGGCGTCTCCACCGGCAACAAGACGATGGTGCTGCGCGTGCGCGACCAGTTCAATACGGCCAACAACCTGACGGATCGCCTTGCCTCGCTCTCCTTGATCGCCTCCTCGAGCACGCCGACCAAGAACGACACCGTCGTTTCTGCTCTCAAGGAATGGTACGGCGAACCGCTTCTCGTCAACAAGTGGCTGACGATTCAGGCAACCGCACCATGCTTTGCAGGCGAATCACCCGTTGTCTCGCGCGTGGCCGAACTTTCCAGAAGTCCCTTCTTCTCCATGGCGAATCCGAACAACGTTTATGCGCTGCTTCTGGCGTTCTTCATGAACAACCCGGCTGAATTCCACCGGCCGGACGGTGAAGGTTACAAGTTCTGGATTGAGTGCGTACTCAAACTCGACGCCCTCAATCCGCAGGTTGCCGCCCGCGTTGCCCGCAGTCTCGAAAATTGGCGGCGCTACACGCCCCAGCTCTCCAACCTCATGTTCCAAGCTCTCAAGCATCTGGAACGTCAGGAGAAGCTCTCCGTCAGCGTACGCGAAATCGTTGAAAAAGCATTGAACAATCCCGCATAAGAGGAAATTGCATCGTGTCCACCCTTTCTCTCAGCCAGTACCTCTGCCGTGAACAGCAGCTTCACGACCTCGATCCCGTTCTCTCCCGCCTGATCGTCAGCGTTTCCGAAGCCTGCAAGACGATCAGCTTCAAGGTGCGCAACGGCGCCCTTGCAGGCGTGCTCGGCATGGCCGGCACCGAAAACGTCCAGGGCGAAGACCAGAAGAAGCTCGACATCATCAGCAACGACATTTTCGTTGAAGCCGTCGCACTCTCCGGTTCCGTCTGCGGCATGGTAAGCGAGGAGATTCCCGAGGTCATCGCAGTTCCGGACCATCTCCCCATCGGCCCCTACCTGATCTGCTTCGACCCGCTTGACGGCTCCTCCAACATCGACATCAACGTCTCCATCGGCTCAATCTTTTCGGTTCTTCCGGCCGTACGCCCCAAGCGGGAACCCGTTGCCAACGACTTTCTGATGCCCGGCACCCAACAGGTTGCCGCCGGCTACTGCATGTACGGTCCTCAGACGCAGCTCGTCCTCACGTTCGGGCGCGGCGTTGTGATGTTTACGCTGGATCCGACGACCGGCACCTTCATGCTCACGGCCGAAGACGTACGCGTGGACCGCGCCGCCAAGGAATTCGCCATCAACTGTTCCAACATGCGCCACTGGGAAGAACCCGTCAAACGCTATGTCGCCGAACTCCTTGAAGGCAAGACCGGCGTTCGCGGCAAAGACTTCAACATGCGTTGGATCGCCGCCATGGTTGCAGAGGTGCACCGCATTCTGCAACGGGGCGGCATCTTCATGTATCCGCGCGACCATCGCGACCTCACGAAACCCGGCAAGCTCCGCCTGATGTATGAGGCCAACCCGATGGCGATGCTTATGGAAAACGCCGGTGCCGCCGCCACAAACGGCCACCAGCGCATTCTTGAAATAACCCCGGAAAAGATCCATCAGCGTGTCGCCGTCTTCCTGGGCGCCGCCGAAGAAGTCGAACGCGTGACGTCTTATCACGCAGGCTGATCCCACCTCGACACACAGAAACCATAAGGAATCGGGGCGCCTCTCATCATGAAAGGCGCCCCGATTCTTTGAAGCCGAACAACCGGTCAGAACAGGTCCTTGAAGACGCTCTTGCGAGCGCTCGTCTCCTCAGCGTCCGCCTTCCTTTCAACGTCTTCATCAGCGGCTTGTACCGGCACCACGGAGGAAACTGCGGCAGGCAGCGTCTCCACGACGCGCTTTTCCATTGCGCCGATCTGAGTCTGAACCTGAGCGGTCAGCTCGCCCTGAGCCTTCTTTTGATCGTCGATGAGGGCCCTGTAACGCTCTTCCGAACGCGCCGCCTCTTTGCGAACAGCCGTAAGCGTCTCGTCGGAGCGAGCCGTCATGAGAGCCTCCAGCTTTTCAATTCGCTCAAGCAGAATCCGATTGCTTTCGGCAAACCGGCTCTTTTCCGCATCATCAGCGACCGTGCGGGCGTTGCGGGCCTCCTTGTAGGCGGCGCGAAGCTCAAGGGTGACGCTTGCCTGCTGCCAGACCATGTAGACGAGCAGCACAAACACAACCGCAGCAAAGCCGCCGACAACCAAAACGCCGAGCGGAGCTTGAATCTCGGTGTAGATCAGGTTGACGGCCGTAACGGTCGAAAGCGCCCCCCAGTTGATAACCAGAAAGACTGCCATCAGAATGAGGACGAGCAACAGAAAAATAGTACGAATCTTCATAAGAGCTCCGAAGTGTCCGACCAAGAACTCGAGCGGACGAAAACGAACTGGAAATGCCGCATCGCAAGCACGTCCCCAAAGATCGGACGGCCACCTTGCGATGCGCCGCTTCGGACTTCGCCGAAACAGCGTTTATTGTCGGATTCATCATAGCAAATGCGCCCCGTCGCCGTTTTGAACAGATGGTCCTCGTCCCTGACAAACCCGCCAGAACCAACCTTCGACTGACGACTTCTCAAAAATACGGGCGTTCGGCGCAAGCGCCATTCAATTGCGAAATCGTCCGCGGGTTAAGCAAACGCCTTTGACTGTCCAAGATCCCAATACTATAGTGTCGGATTAGGCTGATCCTGCAGAAGCCTTTTTCGGACTTGCCTTCGCAGTCCGGAGACTCCGCTTACGCCACGTCCGAACGGCGCGGCCAAACATGACAGAGGCAACATTACATGCGTACCGACTCTCGCTTTCCACGTCTTCACATCGTCGACCATCCCCTCATTGAGCACAAGCTCACCCTGATGCGCGACAAAAACACCGGCACGCAGGACTTCCGTACGCTGCTCCATGAAATCGCGCTCTTGATGGGCTACGAAGTAACACGCGACTTTCCGATGAAGCTTGAGGACATTGAAACGCCGATCTGCCCGACCAAGGCTCCCATGCTCGTCGAAAAAGATCCCGTCATTGTTCCCGTTCTTCGCGCAGGCCTCGGCATGACCGACGGCCTCCTTACCCTGCTTCCTGCCGCCCGCGTCGGCCACATCGGCGTATACCGCAACGCCAAGCACGAACCCGTCGAGTATCTCGTTCGCCTGCCTGACGCCCCCAACAGCAACTACATCGTCGTCGACCCGATGATTGCCACAGGCCATTCCGCAGCCTACGCCATCGATATTCTCAAGCGCAGAGGCGTCAAGGGCAGCCAGATTCACTTTATGGCCCTCGTCGCCGCACCTGAAGGCATCCAAGTACTGAGCAACGCGCATCCCGACATTGACATCTTCGTCGCCGCTCTCGATGAAAAGCTCAACGAACGCGCCTACATCGTCCCGGGCCTCGGAGATGCCGGCGACCGCATCTTCGGCACCCTCTAGCATCAAACAGTCTTTCATTCTGCACGGCCGGTCTCCGGCCGTTTTTACTTGCTACTTCATGAGTTTTTTTGCCCCTTATTTTAAAGGGTTATCCCTTATTTATTGCTATTTGTGACCTCTATACGCTCTTAAACATACGTATTTATACGCAAATTCTTCACAAATCAGAACTTACACCTCGCCAAAAGCCTTGATTTGTTTGACAAAAATCAAACTTACATGATCCTTAAGAGCGCATCATACGACCTGACAAGAACTGCCGGCTTTTTCGTCGGCGTCTAGACCCCCATGGAATCCACGCAGACCCTGTCAAACATCCGCACCGGATTCCATGAAATAAACAAGCTCTCAAAGGAAAGACAAATGTCTACCCCTGATTCCGTCAAGTACTCCAACACGCCGACCGCGACCGAAAATGTCTGGGGCGCCGGCCTCAAGGACGCCAAGCGTCAGTCTCCCTCCACGGCACTCACCGATGTTGCCCAGTCCGTCACGGGTGTCATCCTCGGCATTTTCCTGTTCTGCCACATGGCCTTCACGTCTTCCGTGCAGATCAGCAAGGATCTCTTCGCCAACCTGATCAACACCTCTGGCGGCATGTTTATGTTTGCTGAAGAACAGGCTTGGCTCCACGTCGTGTTCGTCGGCTTCATCACGCTCTGCGTCGTGATCCACGCCTTCTGCGCACTTCGCCGCTTCCCGACCTCCTACCATCAGCTCCGTGACATCAAGGCTCACTACAAGATGCTCCGTCACGAAGACACGACGCTCTGGATGGTTCAGCTGGTTACGGCCTTCCTTCTCTTCATCTTCGTGTTCCCCCACCTCATCTCCATGCTTTGCAATCCGCATGGCTTTGACGTGAACCTGATCGGCGTCCACACCCATCACATGGGCATGCTCTACACGTTCGTCTTCCTCGTCATCACGGAACTTCACGGCATGATCGGCCTGTATCGTCTCGCCGTCAAGTGGGACATCTTTGCGAAGAACCCGGAAACGGACATCATCGACCAGCGCAATGGCGACCGCGCCGGTCTTCGTAAGACCTTCCTCTTCATCGCCCTTCTCATGATCGTCTGCGGCACGCTCACCGCCTGGAAGAACTACTCCATCGGCGCTGAACTGATCGAGAACGGCCAGGAAGCCACGCGTTACGTCCTTGCTGACGAAAACAACTGGTGGAAGTAA
>ERZ1026870.390-NODE-390-length-25830-cov-172.810747_pt1 | contig 25830 bp, 20 predicted proteins | sample MGYA00380165_ERZ1026870 | MGnify/ENA primary metagenome ERZ1026870 (study PRJEB33269, sample SAMEA4719801) | human gut metagenome | biome: human-associated habitat; feature: organic feature; material: feces | place: Cameroon | collected 2013-10 ...
TTGGTGGTTCTAACCGTGCAAGTTTCTACTATGACATGAACTATCAGACAGCATCTGAGTTTACATCAAGTACTTCTTCCAGTACCGTAACTTGGAAATCACCATATATTGTTATTGGCCGTGCTAATCGTATCATCGCTGCTGCAGAAGGTGGTGCTTTGAGCGATGCAGCAGAGGCTAAGGCTACTATCGACCAGTATGCGGCAGAGGCAAAGGTACTCCGTGCCCTTGCTCATTTTGACCTTGTTCGTATCTATGGTAAGCCATATACAGAGGATCAGGGTGCATCTCTTGGTGTACCATTGGTAACAGAAGTGCTGGAGTCTAATGCAAAACCTGCTCGTAGCACTGTTGCTGAGGTTTACACCCAAGTAGTGAAGGATTTGACTGAGGCTATCAGCTCTAATGCTCTTGCTACAGAGACAGAACCAGGTTATGTAAGCGTTTGGGGAGCAAAGGCAATCCTTTCTCGTGTTTATTTGAATATGGGTGATTATGCTAACGCCTTGTCTGTTGCTGAGGATATTATCAAGAATTCTGGCGCAGCGTTGTGGACTCGTGACCAATACTTCAAAGCATGGGATGCTTCAACTCCTAATGAGAGTGAGTTCTTGTTCCGTCTCAATGTGGCAGGTTCTACAGACAACAATGACTTGAATGGTATCGGTAACCTTCAGCAGCGTGATGGCTACAAGGAAATGGTTGCTACTAAGAAGTTTGTTGACATGCTTACTTCAGACCCAGAAGATGTTCGTAACGATATGTTCTTGCCTGCAACTGCAGCCAAAGAGGTGGCAACTTATGGTACCAACAAGGTATTTCTGAACAAGTTGCGTGGTCAAGGTGATAATCTTCGTAATGTTACTATCGTTCCAATTATCCGTCTTTCTGAGGTTTACTTGACAGCTGCAGAGTGTGCTTTTAGAAATAATGACAAGACTAAGGCTGTAGAGTATCTGAATGATTTGGTAAAGAACCGTACCACAACAGAGGCTTCTTTGGCTACAGTGGATAACATCACACTTGAGCGTATCTTGATTGAGCGTCGTAAGGAGTTGATTGGCGAGGGACAGCGTTACTTTGATGCTTTGCGTAATAACGAGACTATCACCCGTTATACAAGTGAAGCTGATAAGGGTTGGCACAAGACATTGAGCAAGGAAGCTCAGTCTTTCGACCGTGATTACTTCAAGGCTATTGCTGCCATTCCGCAGGCAGAGATCAACGCCAACCCTAACATCAAGCAGAATACGGGTTACGGTGAGTAATTATCAAACAAAGTAATAGCATGGTTCTAATGCTGTTATAACAAGATTAGGAAATATTTTTAATCAACGATATAGGAATGCCATGAGTGGCATTATCTATAAATCTCTCGGGAGAGGCTGGCTGTGAAGCTCGCCTCTCTTTTTCGATTTATAGCGATATTGAATTTGTCCGTGTTGTATTTTATTTATAGCAAAGGTGTCATATATATTGGCACCAATAAGGTCTGTCCATCTTTTTTGAAATCTTTCGTATATAACAGGTATCTTTTTTCGATTCTATCAGAGAACTTCTGGCAAAATTCATCTAGCGACTTGTGACTGTTATATCCTGATGATTTCACTTCTATCGGATAAATCTTCTTGCCACGAGATAGCAAGAAATCTATCTCATAGTTCTTGTGACTCGTTGCATGGGGAAATGTGTAATAGAACAGTTTGTTTCCTGATGCGGTAAGCATTTGGGCAACGAGATTCTCATAGGCATACCCCATATCGCTACTCAGTTTGTCGCTCAACAACTTTTCGTAAATGGTGTTCTCTGTGTAGTCTTTATCCCAAAAAGCAAGTGTGACGAATAGACCTGTGTCTCCAACAAACATTTTATAGTAGTCTTCGTCACTATGTAATGAAAAACCGACATTGGGATCATTTGCGTGATAGGCGAAATTGACCACCATGCTGTCTTTCATGTCTGCCAAGACTCCCATGAGATTCTTTCTGCCTGCATCATCCAATACGCTTGCTACCTGGTATCTGGCTGAATTTTTGTTTAATTCGGAAGGAATACTCTCGAATAACTTGGCAGCTCTTCCTGTTTTGTCTATTTTTCTAAAGTCGTCAAGATAAAGCTCTATGATTTCTCGCTTTACGGCATCTGTTTTGCTCAGATTATTGGTGTCTAAGTACTCGTTTACGGCTTGTGGCATTCCGCCTACGAGCATATATAGACGAAGGTTGCGCATGGCTTCTCGATGTGCTGCTCCCAATGGAACTTTTGCATCGAAAAACTGCTTGAGAAGGGGAAATGTAGCAGTATCGCCCATTGCCCATCGAAATTCCTCGTAATCCATCGGATAGAGATCCAAACGTGTCTCTTCGCTTGGAATCAAAATGTTTTCTACATTCTTTTTGATGCTGATAAGAGAGCCTGTCTCTATGTAGTCGTATCTTCCGTCTGCTACTAGGTATTTGATGGCTTGCCGAGCTTGTGGGCACATTTGTACTTCATCGAAAATGATGGCTGATTTGCGTGGCTCCAAGATTACTTGGTAGATTGATTGGAGGCGTAAAAATATGTAGTTCAAGTCCATGAGGTTGTCAAACAGCTGTTTCACTTCCTTAGATGCTTGTACGAAATCTATAAGGATATAGCTTTTGTATTCATTTTCTGCGAAAGCTTTGGCTACAGTTGACTTTCCTACACGGCGTGCTCCTTTGAGCAAGAGGGCTGTGCTACCGTTTCTCTCTCGCTTCCATTCGAGCATTTTGTCATATACTTTTCTTTTAAATATTCTTTTTCTCATAACTTGCTGATTTTGAGCGCAAAGATACATATAAGTTCCAAATCCCCCAAATGTTTTTTGTTAAAATGTTCCAAATCCCCCAAATGTTTTTGCATGAAATGTTCCAAATCCCCCAAATGTTTTATGTTTCAATAGGGATGAGGAAAACTTTCTCAGAAAAAAACACGGACAAATTTGCCTGTAGGATGCAATATTATCCCTTGTTCCTTGTTATTATGATATACAAACTGTTGTAGAAATGAAAAAGAAAATAGTTATAATGATGGTGCTGTTGCTTGCTTCCGTAGGAGCGATGGCACAGGAAATGGAGAATCCTATAGGAAAATTCTCTGTGATTCCCCGTGTAGGTGTTGCTTTGTCTAATTGGAGCAATAACTCGATTTATGTCAGCGTTGCTTTGGGCGATGAAATCAAGTCGAAGAATCAGGCTGGCTTTATGGCTGGTGCAGATGTGGAATATCGTGCCACAGAGTATGTAGGGGTGTCTCTTGGGGCTTATTATGCTCGCTTGGGCTACCGTTTCGCTGATTATGAAACCGTAGAGAGTGCTGATAAGAAACAATATTGGGGCATCAAGAATCATCATGCTGATATTGATTACATCCAGCTTCCCTTGATGCTCAAGTGCTATGTAACCCGTCAGCTGGTGGCAATGGTGGGCATACAGGCTGGTTTCCGCTGCGGAGATGCCAAATTCTCTTATGAGGAGACTTCTTTGGAGAAGGACAAGAATGGTTCTACCTATTATAAGGATACGGAGGAGGTAGAGGGAACCCTTATTGCCAAGAGTACGAATATCTCTATTCCGGTAGGTGTTTCGTATGAATATATGAATGTCATCCTCGATGCACGATATAACATCGGTTTGACAAAGATGGAGAATATTTCGGGATTTGACAGTCCAAAGAATAGCTTCTTTACTTTCACGGTAGGTTATCGCTTTACTCTTTAGATAAGAAAGATAAGGTAGATGAGCAGCGACAAGCTTATCTGTAATCAATAAACAAAAGGTGGATGCAGGAATCTCTGTTCAGAGATCTTGCATCCACCTTTTATTATCTACTATTGTTTTTCTACGAGATGATTCGTGTCATTCGTCTGATTTATCCTACCTGGCTTCCTGGCTTAACCTTGCCAAGGAGAGAAGTAACATTCAAAGTGCCATCGAAGTTGACAGCACTCAGAATCATACCCTGGCTCTCGATGCCCATCATCTTGCGAGGAGCAAAGTTGGCTACGAACAATACGTCCTTGCCAATCAGCTGCTCTGGCTCGTAGTAGGCTGCGATACCTGAGCAGATGGTGCGCTCTACGCCAGAACCATCATCGATGGTGAACTTCAGAAGCTTCTTAGACTTCTTTACCTTCTCGCAGTTCAGAATGTGACCTACGCGGATATCGAGCTTTTCGAAATCATCGAAGCTAACCTCTGGCTTGATAGGAGCAGCCTGATAAGAAGCCTCCTCGTTAGCCTTCTTGGTATCAGCGAGCTTCTGGAGCTGTCTTTCGATAACCTCATCCTCAATCTTCTCGAAGAGCAACTCTGGCTCACCGAGCTGGGTACCAGCCTTGAGGAGATCTGTGCTGCCGAGCTGAGTCCACTCGAAGTTAGGCATATTGATCATCTTGCGGAGCTTCTCTGAAGAGAATGGCAAGAATGGCTCGAAGGCGATGGCGAGGTTGGCAACCAACTGCAGGGAGATGTTCAGGATGGTCTCCACACGCTTAGGATCGGTCTTCCAAACCTTCCAAGGCTCACACTCTGTGATGTATCTGTTACCGATACGAGCCAGGTTCATAGCCTCTTTCTGAGCCTCACGGAACTTGAATACGTTGAGATACTGCTCAACCTTCTCCTTCACGTCCTTGAACTCAGCGATGGCCTTCTCATCTACCTCCTGCAATTCACCGCAGGCAGGAACAACACCGCCCCAATACTTCTTGGTGAGCTGGAGGGCACGGTTTACGAAGTTACCGTAAACGGCAACCAACTCAGAGTTGTTGCGCTCCTGGAAATCCTTCCAGGTAAAGTTGTTGTCCTTGGTCTCAGGCGCATTGGCTGTCAATACATAGCGCAATACATCCTGCTTGCCTGGCAAATCTACGAGATACTCGTGCAGCCATACAGCCCAGTTGCGGGATGTTGAAATCTTATCATCCTCCAGGTTCAGGAACTCGTTGGCTGGTACGTTGTCTGGCAAGATATAGTCGCCGTGAGCCTTCAGCATGGTAGGGAAGATGATGCAGTGGAACACGATGTTGTCCTTACCGATGAAGTGAACAAGACGTGTTTCAGGATCCTGCCACCACTTCTGCCATGTTCCCCACTTTTCTGGATGAGCATCGCAAAGCTCCTTGGTGTTTGAGATGTAGCCGATAGGTGCATCGAACCAAACGTAGAGCACCTTGCCTTCTGCTCCCTCCACAGGAACAGGAATACCCCAATCCAAGTCGCGGGTCATAGCACGTGGCTGAAGATCCATATCCAACCAGCTCTTGCACTGACCGTAAACATTGGTACGCCACTCCTTGTGACCTTCCAGGATCCACTTCTTCAACCAATCCTGATACTTGTTCAATGGAAGATACCAGTTCTTGGTAGGCTTCTTGACAAGACCATGACCAGGGTTGTTCTTGTTGGTAGGGTTGATGAGCTCCTCAGGAGAAAGGGTAGCACCACATTTCTCGCACTGGTCGCCATAAGCACCTTCAGCACCGCAGCGAGGGCAAGTACCCACGATGTTACGGTCGGTAAGGAATTCGCCTGTTACCTCGTCGCAGAACTGTTCCTCTACCTTTTCCTCCAATACGCCCTTATCGTAGAGTGTGCGGAAGAAATCAGAAGCAAACTTATTGTGAGTTGGTGAAGTGGTACGGCTATAAACATCAAAAGAGATACCGAAATCCTCGAAACTCTTCTTGATGAGGTTATGATAGCGGTCTACTACCTCCTGTACGGTGATACCTTCCTTCTTGGCACGGATGGTTACTGGTACACCATGCTCGTCGCTACCGCCGATGAAAACAACGTCTTGCTTCTTGAGACGGAGATAGCGAACATAGATATCGGCTGGCACGTAAACACCTGCCAGGTGACCGATATGAACACCACCGTTGGCATAAGGCAATGCTGCGGTAACGGTGGTACGTTTGAAATTCTTTTGTTCCATATTAGCTAATATATTTTTGTTATTTGGCTGCAAAATTACAAAAAAATGTTGGAAATTCGGTATATTTTCTGCCCTTTTTCTATTCTATTATATAATAAGGTGTAAAATGAAGGGGTAGAAAACAAAAATGTTACGGGGAAGAAAACAAAAATGGCCCTAAGCTTGACGCTTAAGACCATTTTTATATAGCCACTACCAAGGTGGTTACATATAAGAAGAAAGTGGATGTTACATGATGTTCATGTAGGCGATAACTGCCAACTCAGCAACGAGGATAACGAAACCAACTTTCTTAACCAATTCTGTTACTTTGAAAATGCAATCCATAATTCTTAATCGTTTTAATGTTTACTATTATATTCAATTCTAAGCAACGTTGTGACAACGTTTGTTTTACGAGTGCAAAGGTACTTGTTTTTCTACTATTTATGGGGTATATTTTCTCTAAATGGGGTATAAATTGTTTTTTAATTGCATTTTTATAATAGAATTTACTCCTTTTGGATAGAATTTACCACCTGTTGTAACTTGTTTGTAGTCTGATTTTTGTTGCTGATTTGTTTCTATGTTTGCTGTTTGTAGCCAGTTGATGGTCTGCTTAGGGGGAAAATTAAAGCCTTAGCAGTTACTTTTCAGATAACTGCTAAGGCCTTTCCTTTATCATTTACTATTGATGGTAATCTTTATGTTCTGTATTAACTTTAATCTCAAGAGGATACTTGTTTGATATGACCTATCTTATTTGTTATTGGATAGCCATATAAGCAATTACAGCCAACTCGGCGAGAAGTATTCCAAATCCCACCTTCTTTATAATACTTGTAATTTTATAAATGCAATCCATAATCTATAATTTTTAATGTTTGACATTTGTGACAATTGCTTGTCTTTCTAACTCTGATGCAAAGGTAGCACTATTTTATCGACTTTTGGGGGATATTTTGTTGATTTAGGGGACGAATGCTGTTTTTTAGGTGGATAAAAAACAGATTTTACCCCCTATACCCCAAAATATACCATTTTACTGTATGATATTGTTGTAGTCTGTACCTTTGTCTTTTTTGTTGGAATTGCATTTTTTTGTGAGAAAAGGTGGATTATCTGTAAAAAACAGAAGATTTCCTATTTTGTGTCTAAAGATGTCCCCTTTCTGCCCAGTCGCCTCTGTCTAGTGTGCGGTAGCCGATGGCTTCTGCAAGATGAAAAGGTTCCACATGCTCGCTTCCGGCAAGGTCGGCAATGGTGCGAGCCACTTTCAGAATGCGGTTGTAGGCACGTGCCGACAGAGAAAGCTTCTCCATCGCCATACGCAGGAGGTTGATGCCTTCTTCGTCGGGTTCAGCAAACTGGTGAATCATTCGCTCTGTCATCTGCGCATTGCAGTGGATGCCTTTGAATTCCTGGAATCTGGCTGCCTGAATTTCCCTTGCCTTGATGACGCGTTCGCGAATCTTGGCACTAGGCTCACCAGGAGCGGCGGTTGAGATGTCCTTGAAAGGAACAGGACTTATTTCGCATTGGATATCTATTCGGTCGAGCAACGGACCCGATATCTTGTTCATGTATCTTTGAATCTGACCCGGTGTACAGACACAGCGGTGGGTTGGATCACCATAGTAACCGCATGGACATGGGTTCATGCTTGCTACAAACATAAAGGAGCAAGGGTAGTCGATGGTGTATTTGGCTCTGCTGATGCTGATGTGTCGGTCTTCCAGCGGTTGGCGCAACACTTCCAGCGTAGTCTTGTTGAATTCCGGGAGTTCGTCACAGAAGAGCACGCCATTGTGGGCGAGCGATATTTCGCCAGGCTGTGGAGAGGTGCCACCTCCCACCAGAGCTACTTGTGAGATGGTGTGGTGGGGGGCTCTGAACGGGCGCTGGGCAATGAGAGATACATTCTTGCTCAGCTTGCCCGCTATGGAGTGTATCTGCGTTGTTTCAAGACTCTCTGAAAGGGTGAGTGGGGGAAGGATGGATGGCAATCTCTTTGCCATCATGGATTTGCCTGATCCCGGAGGACCTACCATGATGAGATTGTGTCCGCCTGCGGCAGCCACTTCCAGGGCACGCTTCACGTTTTCCTGGCCTCTTACGTCAGCATAGTCATAGTCACAATGAATCTGGTTTTCGTAGAATTCCTTTCTCGTATCTACGAATGTAGGCTTAGGGGCAGAACGGTCGCTTAGGAATTGGATGACATCGAAGAGTGTTTTCATGCCATACACTTCCAGGTTATTGACCACGGCTGCTTCTCTGGCGTTCTGTTCGGGTACAATCAATCCTTTATAATGTTCTGCCCGGGCTCTGATAGCGATGGGGAGGGCTCCCTTGATGGGCTGCAGCGTGCCGTCCAGGCTCAGTTCCCCCACCATCATGTATTCCTTGAGGTGGTCCTCTGGGATATTGCCATTGGCTCCCATAATGCCGATGGCTAATGGGAGGTCAAAGCTGCTGCCTTCCTTTCGGAGATTGGCTGGAGCAAGATTGATGGTGATGTCGGCTATCGGAAATTTGAAGCCGCTGTAAAGAAGGGCTGCTGCGATGCGGTCACGGCTTTCCCTGACCGCCTCGTCGCCTAAGCCCGTAAGGTGGTATTGAACGCCTCGGTTGAGGCTTACTTCTACTGTGACAGTCGTGACTTCCAGGCCGTTGACTGCTGCGCAATAAGTTTTTACTAGCATATACGCCTCCTCTTTTATAAGTTAGACATATGGCTCGCGGTGTTATTTGAGCAGTTGGTCTAACTTATTGTAGAGTTCTTGCTTTTTTAGGCCTCGGGCGATGATCTTTCCGTTTTGTATGATGATGTTGTCGGGAAGTGAAGTCATTCCCAACTTCTTCAGGTTCTTGTCTTCAAGCATTTCGCCATTGCATACGACAGGCCATGTGATGGAGTCGTTCTTCAGGGTGCTCTGGCAGTAGCTTTTCGCACCATCCAGGCAGAATCCCATCAGTTTGAGCTTTCCTTGCGATTGCTGCTGGCGACTTTTCAGGTCTCTCTGCATGCTTTGACTGTCATAGTTAAATGTAGACCAAGTGTAGATGACAGCCACCGGAGCACTGCTCATCTCAGTGCTGGAAACCAGTTTGCCGTTGAGGTCATAAGCCGTGAAAACGGGCAGTTTGGTGCCTACGCCGGCATCTTTCATCATATTCACCTGCTGCTTCAGCTTAGCCAACTGTGTGTTCTTAGGCTGCTCTTTCTCGCAGATAGACAGGAGGGAGAGTGCCTTCTTGTAGTCAGGCTTGATGTTTGCGATGAAGTATTTCTTGATCAGATACAGGCAGACCACCGAGCTGGCATTGTCTTTGATGAATGTTTCAGCCTGTGCGCTTTCCTGTGGAGGCGTATTGCCAAGGATTGATTTGCGGAATTTGGTCATCAATTCATTGGCTTTGGTGCCATTAATCTCCATTTCCTTCAGGTGAGAAGCGTCACCTTTCAGCTCTACAGATTCTCCTGATTCTGCAAAGATAGGCTGCTCAGAGAAGTTTGGGAATACAATCATGAGGGTATGGCTTTCCGTGCAAGGCATTTCATAACTGAAACGGCCACCAACAACCTTGATAGTATCGACGCCGTCGATGCCACCATCTGTGCTGTAAACGTAAAATTCGCCTTGATTCATGTTTAAAAATTTGCCCTCAAGTTTAAAGTGACCACTGCTGACACCACATGATGTAAGCGCGATAATGAAAATAAGAGATATGATATAAGCAAATTTTTTCATAATGAAAAATTTTAAGGGAGGGTGAGTGCCGCGAGCGGGACTCGAACCCGCACAACCATTTCTGGTCAAGGGATTTTAAGTCCCTCGTGTCTACCAATTCCACCATTGCGGCATGGTAAACGTTAAGAGTTAGAGCGGAAAACGGGACTCGGACCCGCGACCCCAACCTTGGCAAGGTTGTGCTCTACCAACTGAGCTATTTCCGCATTTCTTAATTGCGAGTGCAAAGGTAGTATAATTTCTTGAATCCACCAAATGTGTTTACATATTTTAAGAAAAATGCCGCATTTTTTCTTTGTAATAGGTGGATTTTCTAGGAATATCGCATGAAAATCCTTTAATTTCCTACTGTAATCACACTTCCGATGACGCCGGAGTAAGTTACTCGGTATTGCATCAGCGGCTTGTCTTCCTTGGTTTTTCCTCCACTTGTCACGGTTCCGTTCTCCAAACTATACACTCTTTTGCATTTGTTGCAGATGACCGACTGTCTGTTTCCTGTCCATTCCAGCGGATAGTTGGTTCCGCCATATTGCAGGATGCAGTTGAGGCATTGTCTGTCCCAAGCCACGTATCCGTTAAAATTGGATTGACCCATGATGAAGCCGTTCTTCGTGGCATCCTTCAGGTCGTTTCCCGCTCCAAGATAGCTATAGTTGGCATAATTCTCCTTGGCAGTAGAGAGAACGATGGTCTCGGTCTTGTTCTTTCCGTCGTTGGGAGTGGAGTAGAGGTTCCATGCTCCGTTCACCTTCTTGGCGCTTACCATCGTATAGCTTCCTGCTCCCTGAAGTGCATTCTCGATGGTGCTGCCGGGGTGGTAGATGGTTCTGAAGATGAATTGGCAGGGATAGCGTGTGCTGATGCTGTTGTCGGCATTGCATGATGCCAGGATGCTTCCGCCCAGCAGAATAGCTGCTGCCGGAAGGCACAAACAAAGCAAGAGCATAGCTTGGTTGACTATGCTCTTCACCTTATTATATATATGTACCTTATTTATTATATACATTTCTTCTTCAGTTTGATTACTTTGATGGCATCAGATGATACACCCCTGCTTACTTCAGCAAGTCTTTCTCGGCATTCTCCATGCGCTCGAAGTGGAACTCTGAGAGGGTTTTCTCCATCAGTTCCTGAATCTTGTCGTTGCAGAGATTGCCGATGCTTCCCTCGTGCGTATGGTGAATATCCTTGTTTGGCTTGAATTCGCCCGCTTCGATTTCCAGTCCCACCTTCTTGTAGGCATCACGGAAAGGCATGCCGTTGGCGGCAAGCTGGTTCACCTCTTCTACGGAGAACATTGGGTCGTAGCGAGGATCATCGAGAATGTGCTCGTTCACCTCCATCTTGTTGATGATGTATGCCGCCATCTGCAGGCAGTCTTTCAACTCATCGAAGGCAGGAAGGAACACTTCCTTGATAATCTGAAGGTCGCGGAAGTAACCCACAGGCAGGTTGTTCATGATGAGCATCACCTGCTGAGGCAAGCTCTGCAGCTTGTTGCTCTTGGCGCGAATCAGCTCGAATACATCTGGGTTTTTCTTGTGAGGCATGATGCTGGAACCGGTGGTGCACTCCTTAGGCAACTTCACGAAGCCGAAGTTCTGGCAGTTGAACATGCAGGCATCGAAAGCCATCTTTGCCAGGGTTCCTGCCACGGTAGCCATGGCAAAAGCCACGTTGCGCTCCATCTTTCCTCTGCCCATCTGTGCATAGACCACATTATAGTCCATGCTGTCGAAGCCGAGAAGCTCGGTGGTCATGGTGCGGTTCAGTGGGAATGAACTTCCATAACCGGCTGCGCTACCCAATGGGTTGCGGTTGGTCATGCGGTAAGCTGCCTGGAGAAAAAGCATGTCGTCGGCAAGTCCCTCAGCATAAGCGCCAAACCAGAGTCCGAAAGATGAAGGCATTGCCACCTGCAGGTGGGTGTAGCCCGGCATCAATACATCCTTGTACTGGTTACTCTTCTGAATCAGCTCGTCGAAGAGAATCTTCACGGCATCCACAATCTCCTTCAACTCATGACGGGTGAAGAGTTTGAGGTCTACCAGCACCTGGTCGTTGCGAGATCTTCCCGAATGAATCTTTTTACCCATGTCGCCCAGTTTCTGGGTGAGCATCAGTTCTACTTGGGAATGAACATCCTCCACGCCGTCTTCGATAACGAACTCGCCCTTGTCGGCGATGGCGTAGATATTCTTCAATTCTGCGAGGAGTTGGGTAAGCTCATCCTTCTCCAGGAGTCCGATGCTTTCGAGCATGGTGATGTGTGCCATACTTCCCAGCACGTCGTACTTGGCGAGATAGAGGTCGAGCTCACGGTCGCGGCCTACGGTGAATCTTTCGATTTCCTTGTTTACTTCAAAGTTCTTTTCCCAAAGTTTATGTGCCATAATTTCTTTATTTTTAATCCTGGTAAGGAATCATCGCCAGGGCGTCTGCAATTTTCTCGATGCCTTCCTGCAATGGCTTCTTCACCATACCCTTGATAAACATGTTGAGCTCAGCCTTGATGGTGAGCTTCATCTTGCATGAGAATTCTCCTGTAGGGAGCAGCTGAATCCAGAAGTTGAATGGGATAGGGCTGTTCTCTGTCTCGAATTTGATGGTTTTTGGAAAATCTCTGTCGATGATGCGCATCTTCAGGTCGCCCACCATAGGAGCGTTGATAGTGATGCTGTCGCTGTCGAATCTCAGGTCCTTGAGTTTCTCCATTTCCTTTCTCTTGTCCTCAGGAATCTGGTCTTTCACCTGCTCGAAGCGGTCTTTGAGCATCTGCAGGTTGTTCAGATCGCTCAATGTACGGTAAACAGATTCCTGCTTGTGAGGAATCTGTTTGATATTACTTTCGAATGTACTTGTACTCATTATTGATGGGTCAAAAATTACTTCTTCCAGTTAGCTGGGTCCTTGCGCCACTCGTGGAGCAACTCTACGTCTTCCTGCTTGATGTAGCCTGTTTCCAAAGCCTCTGCCACTACGTGCTCATAGTCTGTCAGAGTAACCAACTTTACGTTAGCGTCTGCAAAAGCCTTCTCTGCTACTGGGAAACCGTATGTGTAGCTAGCTACCATACCTACAATCTCGTTGCCGTTCTTGCGGAGTGCCTCTACTGCCTTGAGTGAGCTGCCGCCGGTAGAAATCAAGTCTTCTACTACAACAACCTTAGCCTTAGGGTCGAGCTCTCCTTCGATGAGGTTCTGCATACCGTGATCCTTTGGTTTAGAACGAACGTAAACGAAAGGCAGGTGCAACTCGTCGGCTACCAATGCACCCTGTGCGATGGCACCTGTAGCAACACCAGCTACTGCGTCAGCCTCTGGGAACTGCTCCAGAATGGCGTGTACGAGTTCGAGCTTCACATAGTTGCGGAGTTCTGGGAAAGACAATGTCTTGCGGTTGTCGCAATAGAATGGTGACTTCCAACCAGAAGCCCATGTGAATGGATCGTTAGGCTGCAATTTGATAGCCTTAACCTTCAATAACTTAGATGCGAATTCTTTCTTCAGTTTGTCCATAATTCTAAAAGGATTAAATAATTATAATTTATATCTGCAAAGGTACTACAAAAAATTGATTAATCATCATAAATGGCTTATTAATTATAGATTTTTAATCGTGTGTCCATCCGATGGTGGTGATGCTGAATTTCATCTTGCCCGCCTTGAGCAGTTCTTCGCAGCAGGATACGAGGGTGGCACCTGTGGTGCAGACATCATCAACAATGAGTAGATGCTTCCCGGCAAGGTTGGCGATGGGGTGCCTGCCTTGGGCATCGTGATAGAATGCTGATGCCTGGAACACGTGCTTTACGTTTTCCTGTCTTTCCGATCTGCTTTTGTGGGTCTGACTTTCTGTAAACACAGTTCGTCTGATGGCATCCGTGATGATGGGGAGTCCCGTTTTTTCCTGTATTCCCCTGGCTATCTCCTCGCTCTGGTTGTAGCCTCGCTCCTGTTGTCTTTTCCTGGTAATGGGAATGGGGATGATGGCGTCGATGCCTTCAAAGAAGTTGACTTCCAGTCCCTTGCTTCCGATGAGCCTGCCCAGATAGGTGCCGATATCGGGACGATGGTGATATTTCAGCTGATAGATGGCATTGCTGGTCTTGGAGTGGCTGCTGTAGTAGATGAGTGCGGCGCACCGTTCGATGGGGATGCGCCCCCAGAACATCTTTGCCATCTCGTTTTCGTAGGGGTCGCTCCAGGTCATGGTGAGGGGGAGGTGCTTGAGGCAGTTAATGCAAAGCATCTCTTCCGAACCCAGCAGTCTGTTGTCGCATACGGGACAATAGCGGGGCAGGAGCAGGTTGATGATTTTCCCTAAAATACTGAGTCGCATCCTTCTATCAAATCTTCTTCTTTCATTTTGTCGATGCACTTGTGGATAACGTCCATGCTGTAGCCTCTTCCCAGGGCAAAGCGGATGAGTTTCATCGAACGCTCGTAGTCGTTCTTCGCCTTGATGCTCTTGTATTTGCTTTTCAGGAGGGGGAGGAGGGTTTCCATATACATGTCGTCCTCGATTTCCTCGAAGATGGGGGCGGAGATTTCCTTCGGGATATGCTTCATCCAGAGGGCCTGCTCCACCTTGCGGCGGCCCCATTTGTTGTACTTTATCTTGTCGTTGATGAAGAATCGGGCAAAGCGCTCGTCGTCGATGAACTTCTTCTGGGTCAGGAATTCCATGTTTCGGGCAATGGCATCCTCGGGCAGTTCCCACTTCTTCATCTTGTCGAGCATTTCCTGCGAGCAATGTTCGGCTTGCGTGCAGAGGGTGGTGAGCTTCAGCAGAGCCTGCTGCTCTGTCATCGGCTTCTTGGGGCGCTTGGGCTTGTTGTAATATTCCATAATGCATTTAATTTTATTTTATTTCTTTGCTTTCATCATTCTCTTCTTTCCGAAAGCATCTTCTTTGGTTTCAATATCCTTGAAACCAAGTTCTTCCAGCATTTCCCTGGTCTCCTTTTCGTAGATAGGATTGATTTCGAAGTATAATGCTCCTTCGGATTTGAGAGCAGATGATGCATATTCAGCGATGGCACGATAGAACTTCAGCGGATCTTCATCAGGAACGAAGAGGGCGATGCTCGGTTCGTGCTCCAATACATTCTTTTCCATATCTGCTTTCTCCTTTTCGCAGATATAAGGAGGATTGCTCACGATGATGTCTGCTGTTTCTGCAGTTTTCGGCAACATCAAGGCATTCTGATACTCTATTCTAACATTCCCAGCCTTCAGCATTTCCACATTCCCCTGTGCAATGCGGAGGGCATCTTCCGAAATATCCCATCCCGTAACCTCAGAATTAGGAATGTTGAGTCCTAATGTGATGGCGATGCAGCCGGATCCCGTGCAAATATCAAGAATCTGCTTCGGGTCATCTGCCTCCAGAGATGAAACTTCCTCCTCTATCCACTGGCAGAGTTCTGCCGTTTCAGGTCTTGGAATCAGTACGCCCGGCTCCACATGGAAGGTTCTTCCCGCAAAGTCGGCTTCGCCCAAAACATACTGCACCGGCTCGCCATTTTGCAGTCTTGTGATAATTTCTTCCAGATTTCTTTCTTCGTCTGAAGATAATTCATTAACTTTGCCGCAGATTATGTCGGTCAGAGTCATTCCGTACTCCACATCAAGCACGGTGCGGACGATAGCCTGCGCTTCGCCAGCATCATAGAGTGGGGTGAGGGATTGCCAAAACTCTTGGTACGTTTTCATCTTGATATTGCTTATTGCTATTTGATTTGAGAGCAAAGATACGACATTTTATCGAAAGTGAGTAAAAAAACAGAAGAAAAGTTGATTATGGAACAAAATAAAGTATCTTTTCTGGATCCGAAGACGGGAGAGCCGCTCTCTCAGCAGGAGATTGATGAAATGTTCATGCGCCGCTGCCTGCAGTTGGCGAAGAACGGCAGACAGAATGCGAAGCCTAATCCTATGGTGGGTGCCGTCATCGTGAGCAGCGAGGGCAGAATCATAGGCGAAGGCTATCATGTGCGTTGTGGCGAGGGTCATGCCGAGGTGAATGCCTTTGCATCGGTGAAGCCTGAGGATGAGCATCTTTTAAAGGATGCCACCATCTATGTAAGTCTCGAACCCTGTTCGCATTATGGCAAGACGCCTCCTTGCGCCGACCTTATCGTAAGAAAAGGTGTGAAGAGATGCGTCTGTGGCTGCGTGGATCCTTTTGCCAAGGTGCAGGGACGTGGCATCCAGAAGATTCGTGAGGCAGGAATCGAGGTAACAGTAGGTGTTCTGGAGGCAGAATGCCTCGAACTGAACAAGCGTTTCATCACCTTCAATACCCATCAGCGACCATACATCATCCTGAAATGGGCGCAGACGGCGAATGGCTTTCTGGATAATAATTTTCAGGGCATGGCGATTTCTACGCCATTCACCAAGATGCTTTCGCACAAGCTCCGTGCCGAGAACGATGCTATCCTGGTGGGTAGAATCACCGATGAGCGTGACCATAGCCAGCTCAACGTGAGAGACTGGAGCGGCAAGGATCCGATGCGACTGGTCATCGACCGCCATCATCCTTGTTTCGAGGGCTTGGACTTCTCCAAGGGTAAGGAAGAGGTGTTGAAGCAGATGATGCAGTACCTATATAATAATAAGGTGCAGTCGCTGATAGTAGAAGGTGGCACCATCACTCATCAGGCTTTCCTCGATGCCGGGTTATGGGATGAAATCAGGGTAGAAACATCTTTATCCACAGATGTGGAAAACGTTGTAACTGCCGGAACAGCAGCACCAAAGCTTCCTCATAACATCCGGTTAGTGAGTCATGAGGCGTATGATAATAATATTATAAATAATTACGAACGAGTATGAGCAATAGATTTACATCGCGCCTGAGCGATAACGACGATTTCAAGCGAGACGAGTTGATTCGCAAGATAGAGCATGCCGTGGAGCACATGACGCTCGCTGAGCTGGAAGCTCTATCGTATGACATGTTTACCAAGGGCTACATCCAGGATTACTAAACATTCAGGCATAAGACAAGATATAAAAAAGGTGGGTGCTACAACAATTCGTGTAACACCCACCTTTTTTATATCTTATTCTTTATTTCCTTTATTTCGCCATTGGGGTGAAACGCAAGGTGAACTCATAAGCTCCTGTTGGAGTCATGTACTGTGGCAGACAAGAGTCACCACCACAGCTACGGTTACCGATGCCACGCTGCCAGAAATCGAAGTGAGCGAAAATCTGGTTAGAGCGTACCAGGTCGTAAGGATGCTTGCCACCATAGAATACGTCGTAGTTGAACTGGGCATCATCGAAGTGAGACAACGAGAAGGCTACCATGCCCTCGGTGGTAATCTGCAACTTCGTGCTGTTGTTGTCCAATGTCAACTGGCGCAGGCCCTGGCGGTCGCCCATGGTCTGAGGAGCACTCTGCTCTTCAAACATGCCATCCACGGTAGTCTTGTACAAACCTAACAGCGAACCTCTCTGACGGTCGATGTAGTTGCTCCAAGGACCCTTGGCATAATACTCTACATTCTCGAAACCAGGAGCAAACTGCATGGCAATACCAATTTTTCGGGTTTCCTCAGAAGAATTATTGGTAGTCACCTTCATATCCACGGTTCCGTTAGGATAGATGATGTAAGCAATCTGGTGAGTATCCTTACCGTTGGTAACGGCAGTTTCCACAACCACGTTCTTGCCCTGCTTCTTAGGAGCCTTCACCATCATCTTCTTGCCGGTGAGTGCACCCTCTTCCTTATTCTCGTTCTCGGCAACACCACCTGTAGCACCCAGGTTCACGTTGTCGTTGGCGATGCGGCGGAAACCGTTGAAGTCAGGACCTGCGTTAGGCTGAACGAGCTGAGTATTGCGATAAGTCCAGTTGGCGAGGGTTCCATCCTCTGCGAATGTGATGCTGAAATCCTTGCCGGTGATGGTGTTATCCTTCACCTTCAGCTTGCCCTTCTCCTGGATAGCTGGCAATTTGCCATGGTCTTTCTGTACGAAGGTAGGGTCGGCTACAGATGTGCCTGCTACATTCTCTGCAGAAAGCTTGAACTGCTGCTGAGCCATCATATAACCCTGCTTGCTCCAGGAAGTAGCCTTCTTCAGAACGAGGCTGAAGGTGATGACATACTCAGCCTTATCATCTACTGCGGTGGTGTATGGGATGTTGATATCGCAGGTCTTGCCAGGCAATACAGATGGGATAGCCACCTGGTTCTTCTCTACAGATACGCCATTGCGGAGCACTTCGTAGCTGAGATTGTAGATATCAGCCAGGTTGGTGAATGCGCACTTGTTCTTCAGGGTGAGCACGCGGCTGTAGAAAGACTCGAAGTTCACATCTCTGTAAACATACTTCACCTCGGTGAGCTTAGCTGTCCACTCTCTGCCTGGAGTAATGATACCGTTGCTCATGAAGTCGCCCTGGAATCCTCTGTAACCGTTGTTCATCTTGGTATAGTCGTAACCGGATGTGTAGTAGTGGAGTCCGGTCTTAGGATCCTTCAGAGGAAGGCCCTTGCGGATGCGGCGTGTATCGTAGATACCCTGGTCAACCCAGTCCCAAATGCAGCCACCGGTGATACCGGTACTTGCCTCGATGAGGTCCCAGTATTCCTGCAGGTTACCCACAGCCTGACCCATGGCATGCGCATACTCACAGATGAAGTAAGGCTTGTTGTTGAGGCCATCCATCTGCTTCTTCACTACCTCGATTCTTGGATACATGTCTGAACCGAAGTCCGAGTACTTGGCACCGTGATTGTAACCCTCGTAGTGAACCCACGCGTCGCGACCAGGCAAAAGCTCCTTCACCTTATCGTAGGTAGCCTGGAAGTTGTCGCCACCGCCCGACTCGTTGCCGAGCGACCAGAATACCACGCTAGGATGGTTGCGGTCTCTCAATACCATACGTTCTGTGCGGTCAACATAAGCAGCGCGCCAGGTAGGGTTGTTGGAAAGTGAGTGGTTGTTGTGGCACTCCACGTCAGCCTCGTTCATACAGTACAATCCGTAGTAGTCGAACATGGCATACATCTTAGCCTGACGAGGATAGTGACTGGTACGGACGGTATTCACATTGGCCTGCTTCATCAGAATCACGTCGCGAAGCATGGTTTTCACGTCGATGGCGTGACCATAGAGTGGGTGAATATCCTGGGTGTTGACACCCTTGAAGAATACTCGCTTGCCGTTTACATAAACCAGTTTGCCCTTGATGGCAACATCTCTGAAACCGTATTTGGTAGAGAATACCATCTCTTCCTGGTTGCCTGCCTTCTGGCGAACGATAACGGTATAGAGGTTAGGCTGCTCTGAGGTCCAGGCCTTCAGACCGGTCAGCTTGTCGATGGTAAGGCGGCAGTTCTTCTCGCCGTCCTTGGCAGTCATGGCAACCTGTGCCGACTGTTTGCCAACAGATTTTCCCTGAGGGTCTAGGAGTTCAATCTCCAGCGTCTTCTCAGATTTCTCCTTGGCAGCGTTATTGATAGTCAGGTCAACATTCAGTTTGCCCGATGCATAATCGCTGTTCAGGGCAGAAGTGATGTAATGATCTGCTACGAAGGTCTTTGGAGTAGCTACGAGATAAACATCGCGGTGGATACCACCCAGGTGCCACATATCCTGTCCCTCCAGATAAGAGCCGTCGCTCCAGCGGTAAACACGTACGGATACGTTGTTGTCGCCCTTGCGAACCAGGTTGGTAACATCGAACTCAGCATCTGTATTGGCACCCTGTGAATAGCCGGCATATTTTCCGTTTACCCAAACCACGATGGCGCTGCAGGCACCGTCGAAGTGCAGGAACACACGCTTGCCTGTTTCCCAACCCTCAGGCAGGTTGAAGTTACGGCGATAAGAACCTACCGGATTCTTGTCGAAGTTATCCTTGAAGGCAGTGATGAATGGCGGTTTGTTCTCGAAAGGATAGCCCACATTATTATATACAGGCACATCATATCCTGCCATTTCCCAGTTGAGAGGCACCTGGAGTTCCTTCCAGGAAGAAACGTCTGCGTTGTCAGCCCAGAAGTCATCCTTCTCAGGCTTGCCCTGCTTCCAGTCGGCTGTGTAGTGGAATTTCCATTTTCCGTTGAGCAGGAGATAGTTGGCATGCTTAGGAGTGAGCCATGGGAATTTGAAGTAATCGTCCTTCTGCATGGTGGCAGTAGAAGAATAAGGCACGAAAGTAGCGTGCGCCTTTTCCTTGCGATCTTCAAACTTAGTTTCGTCTTCTACCCATTTGTCTGTAAACGGACAAACGTCAACTTTGGTTTCCACCACCTTCTTCACCTTTTTCTTGGTGTGTCTAGGCTGTGCAATAGCTGATGTGCTGAAGAGGAAGGTCAGTACAACCGCAGCTCCCCAAAATAAATGTTTTTGTTTCATTGTCTGGTTGAATTATTAATAATTACAAGTTAGCTAGTTATGAATCTGTTTAGATTTGGTGCAAAGATACAAAAAATATCGTTTCGCGCAAAATAAAAGTGCGCTATTTTGCGCGAAGTGGGGTAAAAAAGCGGTTTCGCGCAAAATAGCAGTGTGCTATTCTGTGCGAAACAGGGTAAATATGTTATTAATATTCTGTCTTACTATATATAGGGGCATCATTCCGAAGCCACCACACAGATCTATCACGATTCCATCAAAAGCTCAGAAGTGGATGATGCCAACGCCAAAATACTGGCAGCCTTATAAGCCGCAAAAAAGAATAAAAAGAGGGATTTCGAAAAATGAACCAAAATGAACCATTTTTTCTGAATCTTTACATAAGAGACTCAGAAATGTCGAAAACATTCGTTCAATCAACGACTTAGAAAAATGCGCACGAAAAGAATGCTAAAAAAATGTTGAATTTCGCTGAATGATATTATTTTTTAACACGCATAATTTGCTAGTTTCCAACAATTTTCGTATTTTTGCAGGGAGATCCTGTGTCTCTTATGTAGAGATTCAGATGAACGACATCAAAAAACGAACTTGATTCGCATGATGAAAGAGACAAATATACAAGCACAGGTTACGTCCACTATTGCAGGGGACGACGGCGAAGCCGTGGCGAAAAGTGAAGAAAACGCTAAGAAAAAGGCCCCCCAAACGCCTAATGAAGGGCTTGAAAAACCAGCTGATGCAGGATGGTATGTGGCTGTAGTGAGAGTGAACTGTGAAACGAGAATAGCTGATTCTATACGAATCAATCTTAATCACAATCATGTTTGGTTTGATTACTGGATTCCCAAGGTAAAAGTAGTTTATATAGACAAACGTTCCAATAAGCGAAAAGTGAAAGAAAAGCTATTTCTTTCCACCTTCATCTTTTGTAACGTCTCTTCGAGACAACTTGACAAAATCCGCTTCCGTTCGGATGTGTATAAGATGCTGACGATGCCAGGTCAAAGGAAAATATATCAAATTCCCGACCAGGTTATTGCCAACTATCGATATTTTGTAGAGAATGATGAAGAACCTGTCACTGCTGCCCCTGCTCCTTTGAAGAAAGGTATCAAAGTGCGAGTGGTATCTGGTAGCATGAAAGGTGTAGAAGCATACGTACAGAGCTATAATGGCAAGAAAGCCGTCATCGGCAGTGAGATTAAGTATATCAGTGGTGCAACGCTTACGATAAGTAGAAATTTACTCGAAATCGTTGAAGAAAGTTGAGTTGTAGAATGAACTTGTTGCATTATCACTAATATGAGTTATCTGAGTAAAATGTTATAGCTAAGTTATAGCAAAGCGGTCCCATCCCGCACAATCTGGCGAGACCTTTGATGCCCCGCCTCTTCGCAAGAGGTGGACAGGGGAGTCGAAGCAATACAATATTAATAAGGAGATTACGAAATTAAATCGTACTTTTGTCGCTATATTAGCAATAAAAATGTATGATTATGGCAAACGACAATAATATACAGCCTGTGGCTGATGATTCACAGATAGTACTCTATCAACCTAACGAAAGTGTAAAACTTGAAGTGAAGGTTGATGCAGGACATGAAACGGTCTGGCTTACTCAACAACAAATAGCAGACTTGTTTGGTACTAAGCGACCTGCAATAACAAAGCATTTGAGTAATATTTATGCGAGTGGCGAGTTGGATAAAAATAGCAAATGTTCCATTTTGGAACATATGGGTAATGATAGTAAACAACGGTATGCTACAACTTACTATAATTTAGATGCAATTATCTCGGTGGGTTATCGAGTTAATAGTATCAATGCGACAGCTTTCCGCCGTTGGGCAACAAACGTTTTACGTGACTATCTTCTTCAAGGCTATTCCGTGAATCGTCACTTGATAGCCCTACAGGAGAATATGGACAAGCGTATGACCCATATTGAGGATATCCAGGCTAAGCAGCAACAGCAGCTTGATTTCTTTATTCGGACTTCGACCCCTCCAGCAGAGATGGTCTTCTTTGAAGGTGATTTCTACACAGCAAGAGTTGTTCCCGATAATCATATAGACATCAGAAAATGGAGTAACGAGTCTCATGACCGATGGCTTATTATAGACGATAGCCTCTATCACTGTGGTCATTCATTAAACGCCAATGGCGGTCATAAGATTTCCGCCATAACCCTGATGGGCACCTCCCCAGAGGTGATCCTCTCAAAAGTAGAATAAAGCAAATATTCCTCATCCGAGTGACGACAAGTGCAGAGCGATACTGCAATGAGGAACTATTCTGGCTGTCCCAATCAGCAAGCTATAGTAAGGCGGTCCCATCCCGCACAATCTGGCGAGACCTTTGATTGGTCCGCCAACCTTATAGCGTAGCGGTTCCGAGCACCGGAGGGCGGTTACATCCCTAATCCCTATGGTAGGGATTTAGGGCTTGGGTATAGGGTAAGGACCCCCTCTTCGCAAGAGGGGGACAGGGGAGTCGAAGCAATACAATAATTAATAAGGATCTTACGTTATGAACATAGAAGAAAAAAAAGCAGATAAGGAAGTCGACTAATTCGATTCATGGTATACCACGTGAGGTGATGATCGCGGCTGCAGAATATGCTCTGAAGGAAAATAGAGCAGGTCGCTGCATTCCAAATTCACAAGTAGAGTCTTATATTAAAGCAAAAAGAGGATGGAAGTAGTTTGGTCATGTCAAGCGGTCTCCGCAGGCTGTAACTTCCATGATTAAACGCTTTTTAGAAGAATATGACAAATAGGTAAGTCTTCAGAAAATTGATGCTGTCAGCAACTGTTCGGAAATTCCGAACAGTTAGTAAAGAAGGCAATCGTATGATTATACGTAATATGGATTACTCCGCTATACCCCTGATGGGTACCTCTCCAGAGGTAATCCTATCAAGAGTAGAATAAAACTTATTCCTCATTCGAGCGACGACAAGTGCAGAGCGATACTGCAATGAGGAACAATTCAGGCGGTCCCATCCCGCACAACCTGGCGAGGGCTTTGATGCCCCGCCAACCTTATAGCGTAGCGGTTCTGAGCACCGGAGGGCGGTTACATCCTTCCCTTTTCGAGAAGGGAAGGCTTGGTTAGGATGTGGAGCTCTCCTTGCAGGAGAGACGGAGAGGTAGAAAAATACCTTCTTTAACGGTAAGGAAGGACGGGTAGGCTTTCGAAAATCTTATCATGTCCCTAATCCCATGTAATTATAACTCGAACAAAAAGGTGAATGTCAAGACTGCCTAATTGGCAGCTCTGGCAATACCAATTAATAATATGCTTTTTTTTAAAAAAGTTGGATGTGCTAACTGCTGAAAATCAGTAGTTACGTTCTAATGGTGATTTACGAATAGGTCTAAGGAATCTGTGTTAATCTGTGAAATCTGTGGGACATTAGAGCACAAAGCAAAAACTCCTCCAAAAATTTGGTGGTTTCAAAGAAAACCCTTATATTTGCAGGAAAAAAGGAGATACAATAATGAAGACAATAGATCAGATTTTGAAAATAAAGGCAGTAGTGCTTTATATACTGAAAGCATTCCCTGAAGGAGTTGATTATATTCATCTCTTTAAGGTAATGTATTTTGCGCAGCAAGATCAGTTGAAAGAGTATGGATTGCCAATCATGTACGATACCTTTGTTGCAAGAAAGCATGGTCCTGTACCAGCTTTAACCTATAAGGTGTTGCGTGGTATTGAAGGCAAGGCAGACCTTTCTTCGCCAGAATTGAAGGATTTTGCAGATTCATTGAATATAGCCATCTCTCAGGATGGTCATCAACTTGTTCTAGCTTCCAAGAATGCGGAATGCGATATGGATGAACTGTCTGTAGCTGATGTGAAGATGTTGGATAAATGGATTGAAAAGTGCAAGGATGTAGAATCCTTTGACCTATCTGATAAGTCACATGAAGACAGAGCTTGGAAACGTGCAAAACGTCAGGCAGACAAAACAGGTGAGGACTCCAAGATAACCATGTATGATATGGCAGCTGCGGCAGGAGCAAGCAAAGACATGCTATGTATTATTCGTGACCGTCAATCTGTTCAAAAAGCATTGTCATGGATTTAAGGGAGTTAGTTCTATTTTGGAACATACTGCCTCTGATGGCAACTTCTCTAGAGGTAATCCTATCAAAAGTAGAATAAAAATAATATTCTTCATTCGAGCGACGACAAGTGCAGAGCGATACTGCAATGAGGAACCAAATATAAAATCATGAAATCTTATTTCTCCATAAAGCCAGGAGCAACCTTAAGAGTGTTAGATGTTAGCAAATTAGAAGTTACAGTGATTGCCTCTATCATTGTGGTCATTTAATAGTTGTGATATAATTATGAGAATTTATCATTATACTTCAGTTGATACATTGGAAAAAATACTTTCAGGTAAGTCTATCCTATTTAGGCGTCTTGATTGTGTTGACGATGTGATGGAATATACAGTAAGTGAATTTGCTAAGTATATGTTCATATCTTGTTGGACGGAAAGCAAAGAGGAAAATATTCCTCTTTGGAAGATGTATACTACTGATATAACTAAAGGAATTAGAATTTCACTTCCACAGGAAATGTTTAAAACATATTCTCCTATACCAAATGGTCGTTATGTAAAAAATCAAATAAGTGAAAGCTTAGTTCCTGTTGATGAAATCCTCAACTCTGACTATATGGTTATGCCCATAGATTTAAGCAGGGATAAAGAGAATGAAATATTCTTTCGACACGTTGAATATGTTTTAAATCCCAAAATAGCAGTAGGTAAGATTAAAAATTTGGTATGTAGCAATGGGAAACTGTATAATGTGCTGGATATCGATAGACTTGGCAGGTTTAAACATAAAAGCTGGGAATTTCAACAAGAAGTTCGTTTTGCATTAACGATATTCCCTTTTAATCCTTATAATTATGCAGGTAAAACTGATGGTTTAGAAAAATTTGCAAACGAATGCGCTCAAATGAAGGATTTATCATTTTCAAGTTATTTTCTTCACTTAAAGGACGATATATTTGATCAGCTTGAAATAACACTGAGTCCAAATATATCTGAGGAGAGTAGAAAACTTGTTGATAACTTGGTTCAACAATATGCTCCTAAAGCTATTATCAAAGAAAGCGCCTTTCATAATAAAGTTATATTTAAGTGAAGTTGATATCGAATTGTATAATTGTGTAAGCTATAGCAAAGTGGTTCCATCCCGCACAACCTGGCGAGACCTTTGATGGTCCGCCAACCTTATAGCGTAGCGGTTCTGAGCACCGGAGGGCGGTTACATCTCCGCTTCCTGAGGAAGAGGGGCTTGGGGAGAAAGTGGAGCCCTCTTTGGCTAAAGAGGGACGGGGTGATTCGAAAAAATCTTATGTAAGAATTTAAGTTAGAACAATGAATATAATCAAAACCAATATAGAAGGCGTCCTCATTATAGAGCCACGCCTCTTCCGCGACTCTCGTGGCTACTTCTTCGAGAGCTTCAGCGAGCGAGAGTTTGAAAAGAAGGTCTCTCCTATTCTGGGACACAGTGTTCACTTCTGCCAAGACAACGAGTCAATGAGCAGCTATGGCGTAATGCGAGGCTTGCACTTCCAGTGCCCACCATATACCCAGAGTAAGTTGGTACGCTGCGTAAAGGGTAGAGTGCTCGATGTAGCAGTAGATATCCGCAAGGGTTCACCAACCTATGGCAAGCATGTGGCTGTAGAACTTACCGAAGACAATCATGTCC
>ERZ1026870.391-NODE-391-length-25643-cov-63.392997_pt1 | contig 25643 bp, 19 predicted proteins | sample MGYA00380165_ERZ1026870 | MGnify/ENA primary metagenome ERZ1026870 (study PRJEB33269, sample SAMEA4719801) | human gut metagenome | biome: human-associated habitat; feature: organic feature; material: feces | place: Cameroon | collected 2013-10 ...
CATACCAGCACGTAGATGAGGAACACCAGCGTACCAGCCATCAGCTTCAAGACCAATGCCGCCAGATAGAACTTGGCGAGATTGGCGGGAGATGATTTAGCCACAGCCTTCCAGGCTTCACCATAAGCAGTACTTGCAACGAGCGAGAATATCGCACTCACTATCAGCGGATTAACAACCCGTGGCAGAATATCATCGCATAAGGCAGAAACCCTACAGGCGAAGAGGATGGCAAGAGCCATGAGAGCTGTGAGCCACAGAGAAATCTGCTTATACCTGATGCTCGCCTGCCTGATAGTCTGCAAGCGCAACTTTTCATCATTTTCCATTATCTAATAATTAATCACTAAAAATTAGTCACTTATCTAAACTTCTACGCAAAGGCTTACTTCGTTTTTCTTACATTCCACGAATCCGCCCTTGATGTTCATAGCCTGCTTGCCTTCCTTGGTGGTATACTCTACCTTGCCCTCTTCGAGCGAAGAGATGATTGGCGCGTGGTCTTTGAGAATCTCGAACGAGCCGATGGTTCCCGGAACCAGTACGCTCTCCACCTCACCCTGGAAGACTACTTTCTCTGGAGATACTATCTTTAGCTGTAACATAATCTTTAACTTTGAATTTTGAACTTTGAACTACGAACTTTGAACTTTGAACTTTGAACTTTGAACTTTATGATTAGCAAAGCTATTGAATTCTTCACTCTTCATTCTTCGTTCTTCACTCTTCATTCTTCGTTCTTCGTTCTTCACTCTTCACTAAAGACTACGCCTGTGCTGCTGCGAGCAACTGCTTAGCCTTCTCCTTCGCATCCTCGATAGTACCTACGTTGAGGAATGCCTGCTCTGGCAGGTCATCCACCTCGCCGTCGAGGATGGCGTTGAAGCCCTTGATAGTCTCTTCGATAGGAACCATCACACCCTTCAGACCGGTAAACTGCTCGGCTACGGTGAATGGCTGACTCAGGAAACGCTGTACACGACGTGCACGGTTCACGGTCAACTTATCCTCATCCGAAAGCTCATCCATACCGAGGATGGCGATGATATCCTGCAACTCGTTGTAACGCTGCAGCAACTGCTTTACTCGCTGTGCACAGTCGTAGTGAGCCTTGCCCACGATCAGCGGATCGAGGATACGAGAGGTAGAACCCAGCGGATCTACGGCAGGATAGATACCCAGAGATGCAATCTTACGTGAAAGCTCTGTGGTGGCATCCAGGTGAGTAAAGGTGGTGGCTGGAGCAGGGTCGGTCAAGTCGTCGGCAGGCACATAAACAGCCTGTACTGAGGTGATGGAACCATTCTTGGTAGAAGTGATTCGCTCCTGCATGGCACCCATCTCAGAAGCCAGCGTTGGCTGATAACCTACGGCTGATGGCATACGGCCCAGCAACGCAGATACCTCAGAACCAGCCTGGGTGAAACGGAAGATGTTATCGATGAAGAACATGATGTCGGCTGCCTCGCCGTTCTTGCCTCCATGGTCACGGAACTCCTCGGCAACGGTCAGTCCGGAAAGCGCTACTGAAGCACGTGCCCCAGGAGGCTCATTCATCTGACCATACACCAGGGTAGCCTGACTCTTGGCAAGCTCCTCAGGGTCAACGAGTGAGAGGTCCCACTTACCCTCTTCCATGGCTTTACGGAACTTCTCGCCATACTTGATAACGCCAGACTCGAGCATATCTCGAATCAAGTCGTTACCCTCACGAGTACGCTCACCTACACCAGCGAATACAGAGTAACCGTTGTGTCCCTTGGCAATGTTGTTGATCAACTCCATGATGAGCACCGTCTTACCTACACCGGCACCACCGAAAAGACCAATCTTACCACCCTTCATGTAAGGCTCGAGCAGGTCGATCACCTTGATACCGGTGGCAAGCATCTCCTTGTGCGTAGAGAGCTCGTCAAACTTCGGAGCCTCACGATGGATAGGATAAGCACCCTTCATGTCCAATTCGTTCATACCATCAATAGGCTGTCCGATCACATTCATCATACGGCCCTTGATCTGCTCTCCGGCAGGCATCATGATTGGGTTACCGGTAACGGCAACTTCCAAGCCACGCTGCAAGCCGTCGGTGTTGTCCATAGCGACACAGCGAACTGTATCCTCACCGATGTGCTGCTGCACCTCGATGACCAGGTCGCGTCCGTCTGGGCGTTTCACCTTCAAAGCTTCGTGAATTTTAGGAAGCACCTTCTCAGGGTTCTCGCCCTTGGTATCGAAATATACGTCGATAACCGGACCGATAATCTGCGAGATGCGTCCACTTACTTGTGACATAAGCTTATTAGTTTAAAAGTTTATTTTTTTATATATATGTTTCGTTCTTTTAGTATTCGAGGTTCGTGATATCGGATCCCCGCAAACCTGGTAATTAGATATTCCAGGAAAGACGTCCTACAACCTTTCAAGGAAACGGTGGAATCCAGATATCCGAAAGTCCGAATCACGAAATTCGTTATACGCCTGCAAAAGTAACAACAATTTACGGAAGCTGCAAATTTTTCGGAAGTTTTATTAGTATTCTGCTCCTTTTTAAAACATTTTTAGTTCCGTTTAAACCATTTTTACTTTTCATTCATTTTCTATCAGTAATGCCGATAGCGGCATTGGATATCGAAATGCGATGCAAGGAGAAGCAGATTAGATGCTCAGCTCGTCCAATACCTTGATCAGCTTGCGGTCGAATGGCTTGTCAGAACGGATAGCCTCTGAAAGCGGTACGTATACCACCTCGTTGTTGCGGACACCGATCATCACGTTGCGCTGACCCTGCATGATGGCCTCGATGGCACCGCAACCGGTGCGGCTGGCGAGGATACGGTCACGGGCTGATGGGCGACCGCCACGCTGCAGGTGACCGAGGATAGATACACGCACGTCGAACTCAGGGAACTCCTTGCGCACACGGTCGGCATAATAGAGCGCACCGCACTTAGGACTCTCTGACACGATGACGATACAGCTCTTCTTTGACTTGCGGATACCACGCTCCATGAACTGTGCCAACTGGTCTACGTCGGTAGAGTCCTCCGGAATGATGGCAGCCTCTGCACCGCTGGCGATGGCTGAGTTCTGAGCCAGGAAGCCGGCATCTCGTCCCATTACTTCGATGAAGAAGATACGCTCATGGCTCTGTGCAGTATCACGGATACGGTCCACGCACTCTACGATGGTGTTCATGGTTGTATCATATCCGATGGTATTGTCAGTGCCGTAGAGGTCGTTGTCGATGGTACCAGGCAATCCGATACAGCAGACATCAAACTCACTTGCGAAATTCATCGCACCGGTGAGCGAGCCGTTACCTCCGATGACAACGAGTGCATCTATTTCCTCTTTCTGGATATTCTCAAAAGCCTTCTGGCGTCCTTCCACGGTCATGAACTCCTTGGAACGGGCTGTCTTCAGCATCGTACCTCCGGTACCGATGATACCGCTCACGTTCTCTGTAGTGAATGGTACGATTTCATCATTGATGAGACCGTCATAGCCACGGTAAATACCTTTCACGTTGAATCCGTTGTAGATAGCCGAACGGGTCACAGCACGGATTGCTGCGTTCATACCTGGAGCATCACCTCCAGAAGTCAAAATTCCTATAGTCTTAATCTTTGCCATAACTATATTACCTTATTATATATATATGATAAATTTATTAATAGTTTTCTGTTTTTCGTTTAGATCCAATTGTCCTTTTCGTCTTCGGGATGCGTGTTTCCATCCCCCTTTTTCTTCTTCAGATATGGTTTAAATCATCAGGTAAATGGTTCCGCCCATCAAGGTATGGGAGAGCCAGAGGATAGCGAGACCTGCCACGCCACCCACGAGAGCCTTCCAGCCGATGTTGCGGAAGAACCAGCCCATGTGCATGTGTTCCATCTTCATCAGGGCAAGGCCGCTGATGGTTCCGATGCCCAATACGTTGCCGCCTGCCATCACGCAGTAGGCTACTACCTGCCAGTAGAGTCCGTTGGTGCTGTAGTTTGGATCCAGGACCATGGATGGGTCGCCCAGTCCCACTACGTCGTGCAGTGAGAAGAAGTTCATGGCGGTGGCAAAATTGTCGAGCACGGTACTCAGTACGCCTGCAGCAATGCCGTGCAGCCATACGTTAGGGCGCACCTCTCCCCCGCCCAGCAGGTTCATCAGGTCGTCGAAGGCGCCTGATTCCTTCACTACGCCAACAGCCATCATCATTCCCATCACGAAGAGAATCATCTGTATCACGCCATATTGCAGCACTCTAGGGGTGCGACGTTCCACCATCGCATCCATGTTCATGAGCTTGCGGTTGAATATTTCGTTCACAATCCACAGGATGCTGAGCACGCACAATGCGCCCAGGAACGGACTGAGCTTGGTGATGCTATGGAAGGTAGGGATAAACCAGAGTCCGCCGATACCCACGAAGAGCATCAGCTGTCTCTGCCATGCATTGAGTCTTGTATCATCGCCTCTGAAAGGCATCACGATCCATTCGCTGTCTACCCTCTCCGGCAGCATGCGCATCATCATCGCCGTCGGGATGAGCCAGGCAGCGAGACAAGGGAGAAGCAGGGAGAAAGAGAAAACGGTGGCTGTGACGGCTCCGGAATTCCAGAGCACCAGTCCTTCAGGATTACCTATCACGGTGAGTGCTCCGCCACAGTTGGCAGCCAAAAGAATGGCACTGCCATAGATCATTCTCTGGCGGCGGCTAGGTATGATGGCGTGCATCATAGTAAGCATCATCACGGTAGTGGTCAGGTTATCGAGGTTGATTGAAATCAGGAAAGTAACGATGGCGAGCGTCCATAGCATCTTCTTGCTGCTGCGGGTTCGCAACAGCTGTCTTACGAAGTCGAAGCAGCCATTATTGTTGAGAATCTCCACGATGGTCATCGTAGCCAGCAGGAACAGCACGATTTCAGCTGCCCTGCCCACCCAAGGGAGGAAGATGTTGCGGGAGATGTAGTACTTGACAGTAGTGCTGGTGGAATCGGCGTCTCCAAGATGGAGAAACCTGGAATAGTCAGCCAGATGCTCGCTGGTAACGAAGTCCATACCAAAGCACACATAGAGGACCCATCCCACCGTTCCGGCAAAGATAGCCACGGCAGCACGGTTCACCTTGGTCACGTTCTCAGTTGCGATGAGCACGTAAGCCAGTATCAATATGGTAAGGATGACCAGCGTCATATTCTCTACTGTTAAATCATTATTTTCATAATTACTAATTCAATGGCAAAGGTAACAAATTATTTGATACAACAAGCATTTCGAATCTTTTTTTTAATGTATTTAACGCAAATTTCATATAAACGAAACAAAAAGCAGACTGTGTGCGCGCAAAATGAAAGTAATCATTAATAGATGTATACATTATTTATAGTTAACGGCTCCATAAGGAAGAAAGCTGGCGAAAGGCATCCGGCAGAGAGGGAAAGAGTGCCTTTTTAGTTAAATATCATTAACAGAAGAAAGAAAAGTGGAGATAAACGCTTGTAAATCAAAGAAAATGCGTAATTTTGCAGCCGTTTTATATAATTCACATAAAGTCAAACTTTATTAAATTTAAATTTTTAATTAATTTTTATGTCAAATTTCAAGAACGTACAGCCACTCGACGACTTCAATTGGGAAGAGTTTGAGCAGGGTACAAACGCAGGCGTCAGCAAAGAGGACCTCGAGAAGGCCTATGACGAAACATTGAACAAGGTAACTGAGCACCAGGTAGTAGAGGGTACAGTAATCTCTGTTGATAAGAAAGAGGTTATCGTAAACATCGGCTACAAGAGCGACGGTATCATTCCAGCTTCTGAGTTCCGTTACAACCCAGACCTCAAGGTAGGCGACAAGGTTGAGGTTTACGTAGAGAACCAGGAGGACACAAAGGGTCAGTTGGTACTCTCTCACAAGAAGGCTCGCCTCAGCAAGTCTTGGGAGCGTGTTAATGCAGCTCTCGAGAACGAGGAAGTTATCCAGGGTTACATCAAGTGCCGCACTAAGGGCGGTATGATCGTTGACGTCTTCGGTATCGAGGCTTTCTTGCCAGGAAGCCAGATCGACGTTCATCCTATACGCGACTACGACGTATTCGTAGGCAAGACAATGGAGTTCAAGGTTGTAAAGATCAACCAGGAGTTCCGCAACGTCGTTGTATCTCACAAGGCTCTCATCGAGCAGGAGCTCGAGCAGCAGCGTAAGGAGATCATCGGCAAGCTCGAGAAGGGTCAGATCCTCGAGGGTACCGTTAAGAACATCACTACTTACGGTGTATTCGTTGACCTCGGCGGTGTTGACGGTTTGATCCACATCACAGACCTCTCTTGGGGCCGCGTAAGCGATCCACACGAGGTTGTATCTCTCGACCAGAAGATCAACGTTGTTATCCTCGACTTCGATGAGGAGAAGAAGCGTATCGCTCTCGGTTTGAAGCAGCTCACTCCACATCCATGGGATGCACTTGATCCAAACCTCAAGGTAGGTGATCACGTGAAGGGTAAGGTAGTGGTTATGGCTGACTACGGTGCATTCGTTGAGATTGCTCCAGGTGTAGAGGGCTTGATCCACGTTTCTGAGATGTCTTGGAGCCAGCACCTCCGTTCAGCTAACGACTTCATGAAGGTTGGCGACGAGGTTGAGGCTGTTATCCTGACTCTCGACCGTGCTGAGCGCAAGATGAGCCTTGGTATCAAGCAGCTCAAGGAAGACCCATGGGAGACTATCGATACTAAGTTCCCTGTAGGCAGCAAGCACGTTGCTAAGGTTCGCAACTTCACTAACTTCGGTATCTTCGTAGAGCTCGAGGAAGGTGTTGATGGTTTGATCCACATCTCTGACCTCTCTTGGACAAAGAAGATCAAGCACCCATCAGAGTTCACAACAGTTGGTGCAACTCTCGATGTAGTAGTTCTCGAAATCGATAAGGAGAACCGTCGCTTGAGCCTTGGTCACAAGCAGTTGGAGAAGAACCCATGGGATGAGTATGAGAAAATCTACACTCCAGGTTCTGTTCACACTGGTAAGATCATCGAAATGATGGATAAGGGTGCTGTAGTTGCTCTCAACGAGGGTGGCGAAGGCTTCGCTACTCCAAAGCACCTCACAAAGGCTGACGGCTCAATGGCTAAGAAGGGCGAGGAGCTCGACTTCAAGGTAATCGAGTTCGTTAAGGAGACCAAGCGCATCATCCTCTCTCACTCTCGTACATTCGAGGAGGGTAAGGACGAGCCTATTTCTAAGCCAGCACGCAAGCACAACAACGGTGGCCGCAAGAGCGATGCTCCTACAATCAACAACGTAGCAGCTAGCACATCACTCGGTGACATCGATGCTCTTGCTAAGCTCAAGGCTCAGATGGAAGGCAAGGCATAAGTTTGATGTACAAAATACACCAATAAGGGTTTGTTGTTTTACATTCCCTATTGTTAATAATTTTGTTTAATAGATTGCTTTTTCCCGGCTCTTCGTGAGAAGTGCCGGGATTTTTTTTTGTTTATTCATCGGAGGATTGGTTTATTCATCGGAACATTCTTGCTATTTTTTAAACCCGTCCCGGCGGATTTGAAATCCGCCGTAAAAAAAGGTTCGACCCGTCCCGGCGGATTTGAAATCCGCCGTAAAAAAAGGTTCGACCTATGAAAACGGGGGATTTGTAATCCCCCTATAACAAATGAGCCAGAACCGATTACCGGGGATTGCAAATCCCCAGAACACAAAGGGTTGTGACATTTTTTAACGACGGATTGCAAATCCGTCGAAACGCCTAACGGGAGGTAACGATGGGTGGTGGATTATAAACTGTCTTCCGATAGGCGTCCCGGCGGATTTGAAATCCGCCGTAAAAAAAGGTTCGACCTATGAAAACGGGGGATTTGTAATCCCCCTATAACAAATGAGCCAGAACCGATTACCGGGGATTGCAAATCCCCAGAACACAAAGGGTTGTGACATTTTTTAACGACGGATTGCAAATCCGTCGAAACGCCTAACGGGAGGTAACGATGGGTGGTGGATTATAAACTGTCTTCCGATAGGCGTCCCGGCGGATTTGAAATCCGCCGTAAAAAAAAGTTCGACCTATGAAAACGGGGGATTTGTAATTCCCCAATAACTTTCCACATCAATAACCAAAGATTACCTCACAACAATCACTTCCAGCAATCCCTTACCACCTGCATAATCAATAGCAGAACTATAGAGATAATCCTGAGGATACCTCACGAACTCTGCCCTCACTGGATTCTGATGAATATAATCCAACTTCTGCTTGAAAAACTTGAGCGAAGAAATCACCTCAGTATAACACCCATCCTGCCAAAAATGATACATGCTGATTTTCTGATTCTTCTCACCAGCCTGTTTGAAAAGTTGCAACATCCACTCTCTCCTACTCTCCTGGATATCCTCCAGAAGTTCTGCAATAATTTTCTTACTCGTAAACTTCTTGAAATCACGGAGAACAGTCTGAACCTGTTCAAGATTCTCTGCACCTATGATGAAATGTAAATGATTGGGCATCAGAACCCAGGAATATATTTCCAATCCCTTGTTCTTCTGACAAAAAGCCAGGGATTCTATTATAATATGTTTATACTTGGGACGACTGAAAATATCAACCCAATTAACAACAGTGGTTGTCACAAAATATAAGTTTTTGGTTGTAGTATTCTTTGCAGCCATATTTTTGATGATTTTAAAATTTCCATAAATTAGGATGAGTCATACCCGTCCCGGCGGATTTGAAATCCGCCGTAAAAAAAGGTTCGACCTATGAAAACGGGGGATTTGTAATCCCCCAATAACAAATGACCCAAAACCGATTACTGGGGATTGCAAATCCCCAGAACACAAAGGGGTTAGGACATTTTTTAACGACGGATTGCAAATCCGTCGGAACGACTAACGGTATTTTGGCACTCGTCCTGCGTTCAAAGTCACAATCTGTGATGCCCGTCCCGGCGGATTTGAAATCCGCCGTAAAAAAGGTTCGACCTATGAAAACGGGGGATTTGTAATCCCCCAATAACAAATGAGCCAGAACCGATTACCGGGGATTACAAATCCCCAGGCACAAAGAGGTTAGAACATTTTTTAACGACGGATTGCAAATCCGTCGAAACGCCTAACGGGAAAAAGCACCAACATCTATTGTCTTAACGGTACCATCACTAAAGTGCAATTCAACCTTTAATGGCGTCACATATTTTGCAGAAACAACAAGCATAGCAACCTCCTTATTTCAACCTACCTCATCTGCAAAGATAAACCATTTATCCGAAACCACCAAATTATTTATGTTAAATCTCGCATATTATTCATTTCAAAAAACATTCTGCGGAAGCCTGATGGAGAAGAAAAAAATACTCCTTAGAACAAAGGGGATGCATATATTCCGTATAAACCCTGCAAATTGTGTTATTGTAAGTTAAAGGTTCACCAAGCTAGTTGGTGAACTAAATTTGCATATTCAATCCTTTCTTCGTAATTTAGCAGTTGTAAATTTAATAACAAACTAAACAGCAACAATATGAAGAAAAATAACAAATTAACAGAAGAAAATGAGTTGACACCGGAGGGGAAAAAAGAATGCCAGAAATGCATTGATGAAATGAGATTGCGCCACGACAATGCAGCCTTAGACTTCCTGCAGCAGTTCTTCCACTACGGTGACAGAGGAATCAATCCAACCGACTTCAGTAAGAAGGTTCATTTGGGTGATAATTTCTTCAACCGCGTTGTAAAGAACAGAGATTCAAGTTTAATTGATTCATCTAACCTCCGCTTATCCATTGGCTTAGCTATAGAATGGGGGAAAATCGTTAGGAATCATATAACCTATAGACTTCCTCTACCAAAATCTAAAGCCGAAGAAGAAGCTATCGCGGAACTGGTAAAGAAGAAAGAAGAGGAACTGAAACAGAAATTCATCAAACACTTTGGCAAGGATATGCAGCTGGCTTTCGGACTGAAGGAACAGGGAAAAGATCTCGACAAGATTGCCCGATATCTGAAATCCCTAAATAACAAACAAGAAAATTTCAAACAATAAATAAATTGAATTATGATGACAACACAAACAAATGACAATTCCGGAGGCACGGGATACTGTGCCGGGAACGACTTCACGATCAAGCCGCTCACTACTACAGTTGACATCAAACTGGTTCGCAGACTGATGGCAACATGGCATACGAATGGACTTACGGATTCCAATATCCGCAAGATCCTGCTGCTCTACTTCGGGGAACCGGCGTGGATGAATCTCGACAAAGTATACGACCGAAACATGTTCGGTCAGATAGCTAAGGGAATGAACTTCCATAGCCGTCACAGCTTTATCGAGGCTATACTGAAAAGTACGGGATTCGGCTTCATCTGGAAGAACAAAAGGTGCTATCATACCGAGCAGAATCTTATGGCTTTCTACTCTCCAATCTGGCATGTGGCGAAGGAAAATGAGGTGGAAAACGAGCAGATTTCGGACGAAAATTCGAACGAAAACATGCAAAACGGCGTCGGATTATATAATAATATATATTTAAAGAAAAATATAAAAAAGAAAGATAATAATATAATCGGAAGCCGTTTTGCTCAAAAAGCGAATCAGTACGATTCGTATTCAGCCGAACAGAAGAAGGTTATTGATGCCGCAGCCAAGGAACTTCTCACATATATCGGAACCAATCCGGACGCATACGCCGCCATTGTAGCACCAATCAATGAACAGACGTTGAAATTGATGCCGGAGCTCTTCGTCGACATGAAGGCAGCATGTCCGGTAACGATGGCTACTACACGGTTCTTCAACGCCTACCTCTACCCTTATTTGCAGGAGCACAGCGTTACGATGCTGAAGATTCTAAAGCTGGAATGGCGAAGTATCTGGATCAAGAATCTCATCCAAAAAGATTTCATGCAGAAGAAGATTTCGGCAGCCGTCAGCGATACCCGGCTCTACCTGATGCAGCACGCTGCCGAGATGATTCGACAGAACCGACCTGTCTCCGCCTACGAATACCAGGACAAGGAAACGGAACAGAGATTCTACGACGTCAGAAACAAAGACGGAACCATCAAGCAGATCCGAATACCGAATGAGGCACCGCCAAGACCTTCGGATTCCGCAGCATGGAACAAGTTTGCCAAGAAGTGGAACCAGTAGCCTAGGACATAGATAAGGCACGGATTGCACGGATTTATGACGCTAATGTAAGTAAAGCGACTATAATCACAGAAAAAATCCGTGTAATCCGTGCCTAAAAACAACAATCATTAAACGCAAATTCAATATCAACCTATGAAACAAGAAGACTGTCAGAATGAGAAGCCACGATATTACGCTACCGACTTCCCCGAAATCAAGGAAAAGATTCCTGATGAAAAAAGAAAGCTCTATCTCGAGTACGAACAGCAGCACAACGGAATCGCCCAAAAAGCTTCCGATGACATCGACGCCACAAACGAGAACTCCGGCAATCCCGAAGAGCAACCCGTAACCCTGAAAAACCTGCAGGCCATCACCACCGACGCCATCCAGCTCATCACCAAGGGCGGACTCGACGTCCAGGTTACCTGCCCCAAATGCAGCAGCCGCAGATGCTTCGTGAAGAGAAGCAACGGATACTTCCACTGCTGGAGATGCAACTGCAGCGGCATGCTCGAGGAGATGAAAGCCCTCAACCACCAGGAATCCTCACGCATCGACGGAGCCTACTACGCCAGAGCCAGCAAGCAGAAAGCCAACCAGCAGAAGGACAAGAACTACGTGCCCATGGTATCCAGCGACTACAAGGAAATCAACGAGGAGGTGCGCTCCTGGCTCTACCCCATCTACCCCCTGGAAAGCGACGAGGAACGCCAGCAGTTCCTGGAGCATTTCCACTCGCCCCAGCTCGCCATCACCTGTCCCAAGGCACGCCCCCTGCTCCAGCCCAAGGAAATTGAAGCCCTGCAGAACCAGGTGAAGAGCTACATCCTGGCGATGAAACTGGACCCCGAAACGGTGAAGAAAGCGGGAGTGATGTGCGCCTACATGCACAAGAAAGCCGACGACGAGAAGAGCGAAGACCCTCACGGCATCACCCTCGTCCCAGCCATCGCCTACTGCAACTATCTGGACGGCAAGATCATCAACGTGAAATTCCGCTCCGTCGTCCTCAACCCCATCACCGGAGAATGGTCCAAGGACTTCGCACAGGAATCGCCCACCAAGCCCTGCGCCCCCTACGGCATCGACAGCATCAACCCCATCCGTCCCGATGCCGAACCCGTCAGCCAGCTTATCATCACCGAGGGCGAGAAGGACCGACTGACGCTGATGAGCTGCGGATTCCCCTACGTGCTGAGCATCGCCAACGGCGCCCAGACCAACATCGACGAGAGCCACGAGGCCTTCGAGGAATGGATAGCCCAGGTGGAGGAAATCATCATCTGCGGAGATACCGACCGCCCCGGCAGAGGCATGGTGAAGGCGCTGCTCAACGCCTATACCGCACGCGCCAAGGTGGTGCATCTCTCCGGCAACCGCAAGGACATCAGCGACGTTTATGCCGACTTCGGAGCCAACGAGGTGAGGCGAATCATACAGGAGGCGGAAGACGTGGCGGCGCAGGACATCTACGACCTGCACCAGCACGAACCTGATATCCTGGAGGTGATGATGGGCAACTACGACAAGGGATATGACGTGGGCATGGGCATGCTCACCGACCGCATCTTCCACCCTACCTCCGACGGCGGACTCATCATCCTGACGGGCATCCCGAACTCCGGAAAGACTGATTTCCTGAACTGCATGATGGCTCATCTGATGTTCCAGCGCCAGAAGCGCGTGGCGTTCTTCTCCTTCGAAAAACCAGTCAAGGCGAAGCACGTCAGGGAGATAGCGAGGGTGGCGCTGGGAGTGGAAGACACCGCCAGCATGGACCAGACTATGGAGGAGAGAGATGCCAGGGAGGTGAACAGCAAGGTTATCAGCTACCTGACGCAGCACATGGTGGATTTCGACACGAAGACGCGCCTGCCCGACAGCGACTACATCATAGCGATGGCTGAGCGCGACATGCGCAAGCACGGCCTCGACTTCCTGGTGATAGACCCGTACGTATTCATCGACATGACGGAGGGCGGCAGCCGAGCCACGGAGACGGAGAAGGTGAGGCTGATGCTGACGAAGCTGCAGGCATGGAGCCGTGCCCGACGGGTATGGACGATAGTGGTGGCTCATCCGAGAATCCAGTACAAGGACGGTCATGAGTCGTTTCCGCCGCTCGACATCTATTCCATTGCGGGCAGTGCCCAGTGGGCCAACCTCGCCGATTTCCTGTTCACGGTAAGGCGCATGAACAAGCCGGAAGAGGGCAAGTCGTATACCATCGTAGAAATGCTGAAGGTGAGAGATCAGGAGTTCTGCCAGCCGGGCAAGGTATTGTATGTTCGCCAGCCGTGCGGCAGGTATGACGAGCGCGATTCGGAGGAAGACTGCATCGCTGAGCGCCTTCAGCGCAAGATACTGCCGAAGGATGTGGAGCCGTGGGCGGTATAGGAATATTATCAAATTTCTTGAAATTTATGACGAACGAAGAATATCGCAATCTGAAACTGCAGGCCCACCAGCAGCTGGTGGAAGATTATCACTGGCTGATGAGCCAGAGTCCTGCTCAATATACCTGGCGCTGTCCCCAGCGCTGGCTGATAGAACTGGTGTATAATGCCAATCAGGACCGTCCGGTAGACGAATGGCAGCGCGACATCCCGCTCACCCGCCTGTACCGTGACTTCTTCACCCATATCGGCACGAAGCCCCCGAACCATCCCTCCACACAGCTGAGCAAGCTTCGCAACATGGAGCGCCGCCGCGACATCCAGCCCGACAGCATCACGCACTACTACATGCAGTTCATCGGCAAGCTGCTCAACTGCCACATCATCGAGAAGCTCCTTCATCGCATATAGGCCTCTTTTGCCTCTCAAAAGCATCTCCCTACCAATTGAAACAAGCCTCTTTTGGAGTTGGTTTAAGCCTGAAATAAACGTTACGTAAGGCTTAAACCAACCTCAAAAGAGGCTTGTTTCAGATTCGATAACACTAGAATTTTACTATCTTTGCCACTTGTCCCGCCCCACACAGAGACCGAGCTGCTCCCAAAAATCTGCGAGAATAGAACTATGAATCAAAAACTCGACTAAAAATTTGGTGGTTTCACAGAAAACCCTTATCTTTGCTGCAAAAATAAATATTAAGTTATGGCACAGTTGACATTACAAATAGATAGTCCATCTTTGTTGGAGCAATTAAAGAACGTTCTCTCTCTTATGAAAGGCGTTAAAATAGTTTCGGACTCCCCTATCTCTAGGAGTGCTGCCTTGGAAGACGTCCCAAACGCAGAAACATTGGCTGCAATGAAAGAGGCAGAAAGTGGTCATGATGCAGGTGTAGTTCGGGTAGATAGCTTAGAAAGTTTCATGGCATCAATGGAGGAATAGAGCAATTACTTTGCAAAAGGACTCTTTCCTCCATGTGCTTTCAAATAGTCTTTTGGGCTTAGTTTTTTAAGCAGCAAGACATACGTCTTAACTCCTTAACTTCCTTAACTCCGTTAACTTCCTGATATGCAAAAGTTCAGTAAAATAATTGTAATCTCTACCCTCATTCGTAAATTTTTATCACAAAAAACGAGGATTTTATAACAACTTTAATAAAATCCTCATCAATACGAAAGAAAATTCGTAAAAACTTGTCGGTTTATCAAAAATTTAATATATCTTTGCACCAAGTATCAGATTTTAAACCTTGAAGTTTATCTAAGCAGGCACTAATATAGGTGCAAAAACTGGTAAATGCAAGCTGACTATATACATTATAATAGCAGCTTACAACGGAATTAAGAAATGAAAAGCCTGCAAGAACGAACAGAACAAAGTATGGCAAAAAATCTAAAGGTAGGTATGCTCGTATGCGCCTCTATCCTGGCTGCAAATGCTGCATACGCTAACTACCCAACATCTAATGAGCTACTGACTGTTACACAACAAACAGGAAAGATTAAGGGAACCATCGTCGATTCCAAAACAGGAGAACCTGTCATTGGAGCAAGTGTGAAAGTAAAAGGCACCAAACTGGCTGCCGTAACCGACCTGAATGGTGAGTTTGAACTCAATACCCACGCCAACGCTACCCTACAGATTTCGTATGTCGGATTCAAGGAGACTGAGGTGAAAGCCAGCAACGGCATGAAGATCTCACTGGAGGAAGACACCGAGGCGCTCGAAGAGGTTGTCGTAGTGGGATACGGCACTCAGAAGAAAGAGAGCCTCACTGGTGCCATGGCAAATATCAAGGGAGAAAAACTGAAAGACATCACATCTGCCACCGTTGAAAACATGCTCAACGGCAAGGTTTCGGGTGTGTATGTAGCTCCTGGTTCTGGTCGTCCTGGCTCTACGGGAGCCATTATTATCCGTGGACAGACTTCCATCAATGGTGCCACTGCTCCTCTCTGGGTTGTGGATGGAGTCATTGTGGGCAACAGTGCCGGCGACCTCAACCCTGACGACATCGAGACGATGACCGTATTGAAGGATGCAGCCTCAACAGCCATCTATGGTTCAGAGGGTGCCAACGGCGTCGTAGTAGTCACCACCAAGCAAGCCAAGCACGAAAAGATGTCTATCTCCCTGTCTGCCAAGGCCGGTCTGAGCACTTTGAACCGTGGCAACCTGGAGATGATGGACGGTGCGGAATTCTACGACTACTATAAGTCGTTCCAGAATGTGGAGTCAGTGAACTTCCCACGCTGGAACGAAGACCTGAGAAACTCCAACTTCGACTGGTTCAAGCTTGCCAAGAAGACCGGTTCCACCCAGGACTATAACCTGACCCTCAATGGTGGCAGCCAGAACATACAATCAATGTTCACCCTGGGCTATTTCAAGGAAGAAGGTGCCGTCAAGGGTTATGACATGAACCGCTACAGCACCCGTATCAAGGTGGTTTACAAGCCTTACGAGTGGCTCACCATCAAGCCGAACATCAGCGGTTCACGCACCAACGACAAGGACAAGCAGTATAGCGTGGGCGCCATGTATTCCATGATGCCATGGGATAGCCCTTACGATGAGAACGGCAACCTGGTGCCAAACTACTATGCCGGATGGGTGAACTCCAAGGCAACCAACTATCTGAACGACCTTGCCGCAGGCAACTACTCAACAAGTACCACCTACGACCTGTCTGGCGGATTGGATTTCGACATCCAGATAGCTCCTTGGCTCACATTCTCATCTGTCAACAACTACAGTTACTACAACAGCCAGACTCACGGCTACTACGATCCGAAGTCAAGTTCTGGCGAGGGAGTGAATGGCCGCACCACAGAGTACAACTATACTTCTACCCGCCGCTATACCAACCAGTTGCTCCGTTTCAAGAAGAGCTGGGGCAAGCACAACGTCAACGCTTTGCTCGCCTACGAGTTCAACGACTATGAAATGAAGTATACCGATGTATATGCCACAGGATTCATCTCAGGATTCGAGGACTTCATGACAGCTGCCAAGCCGGAGATGGCCAACGGTTACCGCACGGCATGGGCAAAGCAGTCTTACTTCACACAGTGGCGTTACGACTACGACAGCCGCTACTACGGAGAGCTCTCATTGCGCCGTGACGGCCGTTCCAACTTCGGTTCCAACAACCGCTATGGTAACTTCTTCTCCGTAAGTGGAGCATGGAACATCAACAACGAGTCATGGTTCAAGGCAGACTGGGTAGACCAGCTCAAGCTGCGCGCCGCCTTCGGTTCTGTAGGTAATGTGCCTACCTCCCTCTATCCATCCTACTCTCTCTACTCAGTGGGTGCCACCTATAATGAGAATCCAGGTGCGCTCATCTCTCAGATAGGAAACAAGGACCTGACATGGGAGAAGACCTATACCACAGGCGTGGGTGTGGATGCCTCTTTCTGGCAGAACCGCCTGCATGCCACCCTCGACTACTACATCAAGAACACCAGCAACATCCTCTACCAGGTGCCTGTAACGGGACTGGTGGGCGTGACATCCATCTGGAAGAACATCGGCAAGATGCGCAACACCGGTATCGAGCTCACCGTTGGCGGAGACATCATCCGCACAAAGGACCTGACATGGAATGTTACAGCCAACATCTCCCACAACAGCAACGAACTGAGAGACCTCTACAAGCAGCGTGATGCCAACGGCAACTATGTAGTGAAGCCAGTGCTGATCAGCGACGGTACATCGATTGCAGGTACAGCACAGCGCATCCTTGAGATTGGCGAGCCTGTAGACACCTATTATATGAAGGAATGGGCTGGCGTTAACCCAGAGGACGGTAAGCCACAGTGGTATATGGACGATGCGAATGGCAACAAGGTGGTAACCGACAGCTATTCCAAGGCTTCATACTACAAGTGTGGCAAGGCATCTCCTGATGTATATGGCAGTTTCTCCACCTCTCTGTTCTACAAGAACTTCGACCTGCAGGCAAACTTCGGTTATTCACTTGGCGGCCAGATCTACAGCTACTACCGCCAGGAGTTCGACTCCGACGGAGCCTATGCCGGCGACCGCAACCAGATGAAGCTGCAGAAGGGCTGGAGCCGCTGGGAGAAGCCAGGCGACATCGCCACTCACCCACGTGCCATGTACAACAACCAGGACAAGGGTAACCTGGCATCATCACGCTATCTGGAAAGCTCAGACTACCTGAAGTTGCGCTCACTCACCCTGGGTTACAACTTCGATTTGAAGAAGTATGGCATCCAGACCCTGCGCCTATCTGTATCAGGCGAGAACCTGTTTACCATCACCGACTATTCTGGCGTTGACCCAGAGTTGCCAGCAGGCACCAACGACAAGGGAGTGCTGAGCGTAACCAGCACTGGAGGCACCTCAGTTTATCCAGCCGTACGCAAGTTTATGCTTGGTGTTAACTTAACATTCTAAATTCTTGACAACAATGAAAATGAATAAAAGTATATTGATGCTCATGCTTGGCGCAACCCTCCTGGGTTCTTGCGACATTGAGCGTTTCCCGACCTACAGCATGTCGGACGAACAGATAAAGAACAATCCTGCGAGCAACCTCGATGCCTTGCTCAACGGTATGTATGCTCAGCTCAAGAGCTGGTCTGACCCTATGCACCGTTGCGGAGAGTATGCAGGTGACAACATGGTGATCCGTGGTTCTTCAACCGATGCCTTCTTCGAGTTCATCAGCTATTCACGCACACCGAACAACTATCGTCTGCAGAGCTTCTGGGACTCAGGCTACAAGGCCATCGCACAGGCTTCCAACATCATCAACATGATAAATGAGGGACAAAGCACCGAAATCGACAACTCACTCGGCGAATGCTACTACGTGCGTGGCATGATGTATTTCTACCTCTGCCGTGCCTACGGTCGTCCTTACTACCAGGCACCGGAGAAGAACCTGGGTGTGCCTATCGTAAACGGTACCCCAGACAACATCCTCGACCTGCAGCTCGGCGACCGTGCCACCGTGCAGCAGACCTACGAGCAGGCCATCAACGACCTGAAGAAGGCAGAGCAGCTGCTCAGCACGAACCGTGGTCCTGCCTACGCATCAAAGGCAGCAGCCCAGGCGATGCTCTCACGCATCTATCTCTATATGAGCGGCACCTACGAGAACCCTAACCGGGAGTATGCACAGCTCGCCGTTGACTATTCCAACAAGGTAATCGAAAACAGCGACTACTCTCTACTTCCACGCGAGGAGTTCATGATGTACAACACCATCGTTCCTGAGAACAACAAGGAGGACATCTTCGTGGTGAAGCGTGTGGCTTCTGAATACTCAGGCTGGGACCACTACTATGGAATCGGCGGTATGTATTCCAACATCGGTGGCATGGGATGGGGCGAGATGTACGCCAGCGAGAAATACATCGACCTGCTCAACGAGACGGGCCGCAACGACTGGCGTCCTGCATCAAAGAAGATCGTAGATGCACGTGCCAACTTCATCGAGCCTACTTACACCGAAGACAACAAGGAAGTGTTCCGCTTCGTATATGTGGGCAGCGACGGCAACAAGCACTATGCCCAGTTCGACACCAAGCACAATGGCGACAAGGTATCCTGCACCGACAAGAACGGCAACTCCTACGACCTCACTCTGGTCAGTGCCGACGACGAGTACTATACCATCAACTATAATGGCATAGAGTATCAGGGCATGCTCGACAACTACATCACCGTGAACCGTGAGTATCCACAGTTCTACATCGTGAAGTGTTCGCGCGAGGGTGAGGACTCTCAGCTTCACTCACCGGTCATCAGCCGTCTGGGCGAGATTTATCTCAACCGTGCAGAGGCATACGCCAAGCTCGGCGAATATGACAAGGCGCTCACCGACCTCAACACCATCCGCAACCGCTCCATCGTAAACGGTGGTTATCCTGCAGGTAAGCTCAACGCCGACAACGCCTTCGAACTGATTGACAAGGAGCGCCAGCTGGAACTTGCCTACCAGGCAGAACGCAGCTATGACGTGTTCCGCAACGGTCACTCGCTGACACGCGACTACCCAGGTCCTCACAACCAGCACGAGGAGGTGAAGGCATCTGACTATCGCGTAACATACTATATCCCTCAGAATGCCATCAACGCATATCCAGGCACTCTTACCCAGAACCCTACCGACAACAGCGGTGTGATTCTGAAGTAACCCACTGAAGGGATAACAGAAAATATCTGTTTCAAATAAAACGAAATGAATAACATCTATAGAAAAATGTACGTTGGCAATGCATTGGCAGTGGCTGTAAGCCTGCCTATGGTTGCCAACGCAACTAACGAAACTCCGTCTGCTTCGACAGCCATCACAGCACAGGCTGCGCAAGCAGACGGCGTGCAGATTCTAAGAATCAACCCAACAACCGTAGAACTCTGCTTCGCCAACCACCGCAGAGTGGCAGTTGACTTCTACGGCGAAAACATCTTCAGAATCTTTGAAGACCACAACGGTGGCGTGATGAGAGACCCGGAGGCAAAGCCTGAGGCTCACATCCTGGTGGACAACCCACGCACCAAGGTGGGCAGCCTGCAGATTACTGAGCAGGGCGATGAAATCACCCTCGCCAGCAGCAAGGCAAAGGTTATCTTCAACAAGACCACCGGACTGTTCAGGATTGTAAACGCCGAGAACGGCAAAACCGTGGCTACCCAGAGCGCACCATCCACCTTCACTCCAGAGAAGGTGACGCTCACCCTCCAGGAGCAGCCAGACGAATACTACTTCGGCGGTGGCGTGCAGAACGGACGCTTCTCTCACAAGGGAGAAAAGATTGAAATCGTGAACACCAACAACTGGGTGGATGGCGGCGTGGCTTCACCTGCCCCATTCTACTGGTCTACAGCCGGCTATGGCTTCATGTGGTACACCTTCAAGCCGGGACTCTACGACTTCGGTTCCACCCAGAAGGGCAGCGTGAAGCTATCCCACGAATCGAAGAACCTCGACGTATTCTTCATGGTGGGCGAAAAGCCTACCGACCTGCTGGGCGAATACTATCAGCTGACGGGCAACCCGGTGCTGCTGCCTAAGTTCGGTTTCTACGAGGGACACCTCAATGCCTACAACCGTGACTACTGGAAAGAGGCAGACAAGGGTCGCACCATGACCTTCGAGGACGGCAAGAGCTACAAGGAGAGTGCCAGCGACAAGACGGGCATCAAGGAGTCGCTCAATGGCGAGAAGAACAACTATCAGTTCTCTGCCCGAGCTGCCATCGACCGCTACGTGAACCACGACATGCCTTTGGGATGGTTCCTGCCTAACGATGGATACGGAGCCGGTTATGGCCAGGAATCAACCCTCGACGGCAACATCGAGAACCTGAAGCAGTTTGGCGACTATGCCCGCAAGCACGGCGTGGAGATTGGTCTCTGGACCCAGTCAGACCTTCACCCTAAGGACAGCATCGAGGCACTGTTGCAGCGCGACATCGTGAAAGAGGTGGGCACCGCAGGAGTGAGAGTGCTCAAGACCGACGTGGCATGGGTGGGCGACGGCTACTCCTTCGGACTCAACGGCGTGAGCGACGTGGCGCAGATCATGCCTTACTATGGCAACAACGCACGCCCATTCATCATCTCTCTCGACGGATGGGCAGGCACACAGCGATATGCATCCATCTGGTCGGGCGACCAGACGGGTGGCGACTGGGAATACATCCGTTTCCATATCCCTACCTTCATCGGCGCAGGTCTTTCCGGTCTCTCCAACATCACCTCCGACCTGGACGGTATCTTTGGCGGAAAGAACCCAATCATGAACATGCGCGAGTTTGAATGGAAGACCTTCACTGCGATGGGACTCAACATGGACGGCTGGGGCTCCAATGCCAAGTATCCGTTCATCCTCGGCGAACCATCAGCATCCGTCAACAGAACTTACCTCAAGCTGAAGTCAGAACTGATGCCATACATCTACACCGCAGCCCATGAGGCTGTGACCGGCAAGCCGTTGATGAGAGCGATGTTCCTCGACGACCCGAACCCTTACACCCTGGGCAAGGCTACGGAATATCAGTTTATGTGCGGTCCTTACTTCCTCGTGGCTCCTATCTACAAGGAGACCAGAATGGACAAGCAGGGCAACGACATCCGTAACGGCATCTATCTGCCAGAGGGAGAATGGGTGGATTACTTCAACGGAAAGGTATACCAGGGCGGAAGAATCATCAACGAGTTTGATGCGCCTTACTGGAAACTGCCTGTGTTCGTGAAGAGAGGGGCCATCATTCCGATGGTGAACCCTAACAACAACGTTTCGCAGATAGATAACTCCAACCGAATCTTCGAGCTTTATCCATACGGAGAGTCTGACTACAGTCTCTATGATGATGATGGCAAGACCGAGCTCTACCGCATCGGTGAGCACGCCACAACCCACATCCACTCCTCATTGGTTAAAGACCGCCTCACCGTCAATATCGACAAGACCGAGGGCAACTTTGCCGGACAGGAGAAGAACCAGTCTACAGAGATTCACATCAACGTGAGCCAGGCTCCCAAGAAGCTGGTTGCCAAGATGGGTGGAAAGACTGTGAAACTGACAGAGGTGAGCACGATGGAGGCTCTCCGCTCCACAGAGAACGCCTGGTTCTACGACAAGGCTCCACAGTTCAACCGCTTTGCCACCAAAGGCAGCGACTTCGAGAAAGTGGACATCACAAAGAACCCGATGGTATGCATCCATCTGGCAAAAACCGACGTGACTGCCAATGCCATCGAGCTTCGCATGGACGGCTACCAGTTCGACAACAGCGATGCCCTGCTCAAATCAGCGGGTGCACTGAACGCCCCTCAAGCTAGCCTGAAGGACGCAGAGGGCGCCAACAAGGCATTCACCATCACTGCTGCATGGGACAAACAGGCAAACGCAGACTATTATGAAGTGAAGATTGACGGTATGCTCCACTCTACCATCCGCAGCACTGAATTCACCATCGAGAATCTGAAACCAGAAACCGAGTATGACATACAGGTGAGAGCGGTGAACAAGGACGGGGCATCAGAGTGGACCACCCTGAAGGGACGCACCATCAAGGACCCTCTCGACGAGGCAATCCGTGACATCACAGCCACCAACTCCACCCCAGACTGGGAAGGACTGGAGGTAGCCAAGATGTTCGACTTCAACGAGAAGAACTACTGGCACACCGACTACTACAAGAAGCAAGGCGTATTGCCATTCGACATGACGATGAACCTGCATGGCATCGCCAAGCTCGACAAGATTCAGTATCTGCCAAGCTCAGAGCGTGACAGTCACGGACAGATTTACAAGGGACGCATCGCAACAAGTTTCGATGGCAGCAACTGGACTGAGAACGGCACCTTCGAGTGGAACAAGGATGGGGGTGTAAAGGAATACAAGTTCAAGGGTGAGCCAGAGGCACAGTATGTGAAGATGACCGTTGAGGAGACCAAAGGCGGACAGGCGTCAGGTACTGAGTTGTATGTATTCAAGACCCCAGGCAGCAAGATGAAGAAGCCGGGCGACATCAACAACGATAACCGCATCGATGAGAACGACTTCACTTCCTATCTCAACTATTGCGGTCTGCGCAAGGGCGACAAGGACTTCGAGGGCTATGTAAGCAATGGCGACATCAACCGCAACGGCTTGATTGATGCCTACGACATCTCGGTGGTTGCCACCCAGTTGAAGAGCGGTGTAAGCAGCAAGCAGGTGGCTCCTGTTGCAGGCAGCATCTCGCTCGTAGCCGACAAGAAGGCATACCAGGCAGGCGACGTCATCACCCTCACCGTGAAGGGCAAGGATCTCGTATCTCTCAATGCCCTGAGCTTTGCCTTGCCATACAATGCCACCGACTTCGAGTTCATCGGCATCGACGTCAAGGATATGGGCAAGATGGAGAACATCTCCAAGGACCGCCTCCACTCTGACGGCAGCAAGCTGATCTACCCTACCTTCGTCAACATCGGTGAACAGCCTGCGGTAGAAGGCACCCACGACCTCTTCACCATCAAGTTGAAGACCAGGAAGGCATGCAAGCCATCATTCAAGTTCAGCAACCTGATGATGGTAGATAAGTTCTTGCGAGTAAAGAGCGAGAAATAAAAAAGTATAGTATATCATAAAGAAAAACCGTCTGTGGACATCCGATTTGCCCACAGGCGGTTTTCTTTTTCAAAACAACCCCGATGACAACCCTTGCTGCAACCCTCTACCTATTGCAAAAAACGGAAAAATGTTGTATCTTTGCATCAGAAATAAAAAGAAAGAAAAACACAAAAGTATAAACAATTTTAATTGACATAAATATGGAATACACAGAACAGGAAAACGAGAAGATGCAGAAGATGCTACTCTCACCCCACTTCGCCCTCGGGGAATTCACCAAATCGGGCACGGCCATCAAACATAGCGTTGATAACACACCACACGACATCATCGTGGTAGTGAGACTCACCACGCTCTGCGAGAAGATCCTGGAGCCTCTTCGCCGACAGTTCGGAGCTATCCGCATCACCAGCGGTTACAGGTGCCACCTGCTCAATCTGCAGGTGGGAGGAGCTATAGGAAGTCAGCACGAACTGGGCGAGGCTGCAGACATCTTCGTCACCAACAGCGAGGTGCTGCTCAAGTACATGGAATTCATCCGGAAGAACTGCGACTTCGACCAGATGATTCTCGAACCGCGCGGACAACCACAGAAACGCTGGCTGCACGTCAGCTATACCATGCGACGGCCCAACCGGCATCAGACACTGAAATAACCAAACATTTCAAATCATCTAATACTATGAAAAAAGACACCATCAAGACCATCATCAAAATCGCCGCAGCTATCCTCACTGCCATCGCAACCTCACTGGGATTGACCAACTGCATGAGCTAAGCCGACGACTGATATGGAAAACTGTAAAACAGCCCAGGGCTGCCAAAAAGGACAAGTCCTGGGCTGAAAAAGAAAGAAAAACACATTTTTATTTTAACCCTTTAAATTTTTAATACTATGAGTGTAAAGTACAGAAAAGTAGTTAACAACCGCAAGAACTCCAAGACCAAAGGTAAGGTCTATGGACGAGCAGTAGTAGACGGTGTTATTGACACCAAGGAGATTGCTGGCAAGATCAGCAAGCGATGCACCCTGACCGAGCCAGACATCATCGCAGTAATCAATGCCCTGGAAACCGAGATCGGCTACGGTCTCGCTGACGGCAAGCGAGTAGTGCTCGAAGGATTCGGCTCCTTCAAGGTAGGACTCACCACTACCCCAGCCGACAGCGCCAAGAAGTTCACCAGTGCCAACATCAAGGGCATGCACGTCATCTTCCTGCCTGCCACCGAGATGGAACAGGGCAAGCGCGTGAAGAACATGCTCCGCAACGTGAAGGCTGAGGAGATGACCGAGTACACGGGTCTCGACAACAGCAAGACCACCGACCCAGGCAAGACTGACCCAGGCAGCACCGATCCTGGCAACACTGACTCTGGCAACACCGACTCTGGCAAGACCGACTCAGGAGACGTAGGATTGTAAAAAGAATCCTACACCCAGAGAAGCTTGAAGGATTCCAGCGGGAATCATCCTAAAGCCCTGAAGAGGGAAAGCATTGATTACAAGATGCTTTTCCCGCCTTCAGGGCACTTCTTTATCCAAAAAACGAACAGAAATATTCAATTTCTCTGTTAACTAGTTAAATAAAACGAAAAATATTTGGCATTTACAAGTTTTCATCGTATCTTTGCCAACGGATTTATATATCGATTATAGACAGTAAAAGTTCTAACAAAATGAAAGTAAAGGTTTTATCTCAATTTATAATTGCATCTCTCACGGCTGCCAGCACCCTCTCGCTGACATCTTGCTTCAAGGATGAGCCCCTCAATGCCGAATGCGACATCGAACAGGCTTATATTCATCCCGGACCACTGCTGAAACTGTGGTTTGCCAATGCGGCAGATACCCTCGTCAACGTGCAGAGCGACCAGGACAAGATAGAGTTCACCATGCGTCCGTTTGCCAGCCTCAAGAAGCAGGCACCGATGTTCCGACTCACTCCTGGAGCCACCATCCAGCCGGAAAGCGGAAGCGTACACGATTTCTCCAAAGGTCCTG
>ERZ1026870.392-NODE-392-length-25604-cov-50.451055_pt1 | contig 25604 bp, 32 predicted proteins | sample MGYA00380165_ERZ1026870 | MGnify/ENA primary metagenome ERZ1026870 (study PRJEB33269, sample SAMEA4719801) | human gut metagenome | biome: human-associated habitat; feature: organic feature; material: feces | place: Cameroon | collected 2013-10 ...
CTGCCAGCGTAGCTGACGGTGTGCTCACCATCCAGTTGCCTAAGATGCAGCAGGAAGAGCAGAAGGTTGCTCGACAGATTACTGTGGGCTAACACTCTCAGCTAGGTTTCAGTTTAGGCTTAGATTTCCATCTAAGCCAAACTCCATTAGTTTGTTTTAGGTTTAGATTAAGTTTATATAAGTTGTTAGTTAGTTAAGATAAAACAGATTGTTAGTTTGTTCAGATAAAACAGGTTGTTAATTCATAAGACATAAATAGGTTGTTAGTTGATAAAAAGATTGTTAGATTAGGTTTTTAGGTTGATAAATTTTGGTTTAACAATAAATTCGTCCCAAGTGCTAGTGATAGTACTTGGGATTTTTTTTGCAGATATTATCATCATTTATTGAAGATATTTTCATAAATATTTGGCAGATAGGAAGAAAAGTTGTAATTTTGCAGCCGTTTTCGCACCAATGGATAGTTCCCATACGTGCAATTATTAACTCGAGTGCTTGGTAAACCTCGTAAAAAACAAGAAAATGAACAAGAAAAAAACTCAAGTGAGTGTGCTGTTTATGCTTTTCAGCATCCTCTTCTGCGTTTGTCTCATTGCAGCAAACGTACTCGAAACAAAGCAAATCGCCTTCGGGCCAGTTTCCCTAACCGGTGGTCTCATCGTATTCCCAGTGAGCTACATCATCAATGATGTGGTATGCGAAGTATGGGGTTATCAAAAGGCACGTCTGCTGATATGGACAGGCTTCGCCATGAACTTCTTCTTCGTAGCACTCGGAGCCATCTGCGATGTCATCCCTGCCGCACCTTACTGGACCAACGATGCCGGCTTCCATGCCATTTTCGGTTTGGCTCCCCGCATTGCAGCAGCATCATTCGTTGCCTTCATCATCGGTTCGTTTGCCAATGCATACGTCATGAGTGTGATGAAGATTCGCGATGGTGGCAAGCATTTCTCGGCACGTGCCATTCTGAGTACCATTGCCGGTGAAAGCTGCGACAGCCTCATCTTCTTCCCATTGGCTTTGGGAGGTGTGGTTCCTACATCGGAGTTGCCTTGGCTGATGCTCTGGCAGGTCATCCTGAAGACGGCTTACGAGATTGTGGTATTGCCTATCACCATCCGTGTAGTAAAAGCCATCAAAAAGCATGAGGGAGAAGACGTCTACGACGAAAACATCTCCTACAACGTATTCAAAGTGTTTAGCCTCGGCTAAGCACTTTCATTTTTTAAGTAGAATAGAACATAGAAGCATTTAACAGAAAACAATATGACAGACAGAAAAGAAGATGGTTTGCAGGCTCTCGGAGCCAAGACCGAATACAGAATGGATTATGCGCCTGAGGTATTGGAGACCTTTGTCAACAAACACCCTGGCAACGATTACTGGGTACGTTTCAACTGCCCTGAGTTCACATCCCTCTGCCCTATCACAGGTCAGCCTGACTTTGCAGAGATTCGCATCAGCTATATTCCTGATGTAAAGATGGTAGAGAGCAAGAGCTTGAAACTTTATCTCTTCAGCTTCCGCAATCATGGCGATTTCCACGAAGACTGCGTGAACATCATCATGAAGGACCTCATTAAGCTGATGGATCCTAAGTATATCGAAGTAACCGGTATCTTTACCCCACGCGGCGGCATCAGCATCTGGCCATACGCCAACTACGGCAAGCCGGGAACCAAATATGAAAAGCTGGCTGAGCAGCGCTTTGCTACCCATGAATAAAACGATTAGCCAATCATATGTAGGTATAGGTTACGCCAGGTAAAATAGAAAAACGGGGACTGCCTAGAAAGTTGCCTACGCGAGCAAGCCTGCCCCATTCCAAGTGATTCCATCGCTTGGTTCCCCCTAGAGCAGGAAAGCTTCCCCAAAAACATGCCGGGTCATCTTTTTCAAGATGCGCCTGGCATTTTTTTCTTTCATCCGATAGCGATTTCAAAAAAATATCCGTATCTTTGCAGCAGTTTTTAAAATACAAAGAAAAATGAAAAAAGCAATATTCTCTTTGCTCCTCATGGCAGCATCTGTCATCGGAGCCAGCGCTCAGGGCAGCGCAACAACAGCCCAGAACCCACAGGATGTGGATGTACTCTATGCCAAGAATCTCCTGGCTGTAGGAACAGAGGCCCCAGCCTTCCCTGCTCTCAAGAAGGGAACATGGACAGTATTGGATTTCTGGGCTACCTGGTGCCCTGATTGCCGAAGAGAGATTCCTACCGTCAAGGAGATGTTCCAGAAGTACGGCACCCGTGCCAAGTTCATCGGCGTATCCATGGATACCGACAAGCAGAAACTCGACAACTACACCCAGGCAAACGGTGTAGAATGGGAGCAGTACAGCGAGTTCAAGAAGTGGAAGGAAACCCAGATTTCCAAGGATTACAAGATTTCCTGGCTTCCTACCATGTACCTCATCAACCCGGAGGGCAAGGTTGTTTATACCACCGTACTCGCTGAGCGCATGGCAAAGAAGCTGGCAGAAATCTTCCCAGAGAAGTAAAGGCATCAGAATCGGGATATCCCAAAAGTTTGACGCACAAGAACTGTGCCTCAAACTTTTTTTTATAGACTGATAATAAGTTTGTTTGGCTGTGGCGATACCTACTGCTATTATCCAGGAAACCGCTCCTCTGTCTGCCTTTGTTAATACGTACTGATGCTGAGCCTGCCTGGATGAAACTTTATCATGTCATATAGCCTGAAAGCATGCCATTTTGCCATTTTTTCTATGACAAGAATTGACGGAAATCAAGAAATGAAGCCTTTTTTGCGATTTCTTCCAAAAATATTGTGTGCGTACACAAAAAGGCATTACCTTTGCACTCGAAAAGATAAAATAAAGAATAATAAAGTAAAGAAAGGATAACAATTATGATGATGGTATTAGGAATGACATTGGCAGTTGTAGCTGCCCTTTTTGCTGAGGTTGTAAATGTCAACAAGAAGATTAGCCTCGGTAAGTAAGCTGGCTTTGAGAAGCATCTCAGGATGCTTTCAATAAAGCTTCAGTTAAAAGGTAAAAATTTGGTTAACAGTTTTTTGAGAGAAAGGGAAAAATTATGACAGTATTAGGAATTGTATTTGCAATGGTAGTTGCAGCTTGCGCTGAGTATGGTGCAAGAACAAACATGAAGGACTTCGCTTAAAAGCGATGTTTCTTCTCATTTGAGAGAATTTAAACAGTAGTTTCCATATATTATAAAAAGGAAAGGCAGTTGTAAGCATCTTCTAGAATGCTAACAATTGCCTTTTTCTTTTTTGATACATGCCTATGACAGCTTTAATTTATATAATGCCCCTTAGAGTTTTCAAACTGTTGAGTTAAAAAGAATATTCCATCCTACTTTTTTGCTAAATCCAATATTTTTTGTTACTTTTGCAGCAAAGTACAATATGTCTCATTCGTAAGTATGAAAATTCAAGAAGTAATGAAATAGTGTTTAATACAATGCAGCAAGTAAACATTCAATATTACAATTCGCCTTGTGGAGAAATCATCTTGGCATCGGTGGGTGATGAATTGTGCCTATGTGATTGGAATGAAATGCCATGTGCTGAGCGCAATAAACTTCGACTTTTGAGGTATATAAAGGCTGAGTTCAAGATAGAAACATCTTCTATCCTGGAACAGACCAAAAAGCAACTGGATGAATATTTTACCGGCAATCGCAAGACATTCGATATTCCGTTGCATCCTGTAGGAACTGATTTTCAGAAAAAAGTATGGAACGCATTGCTCGATATACCATACAGTGAAACTAGAAGCTATAAGGAAATAGCCATAAGTATGGGTACCCCCAATGGCACAAGAGCCGTGGCAGGAGCAATCGGATCCAATGGCATCAGCATTCTCATACCCTGCCACCGGGTTATCGGCAGCAACCATTCCCTGACGGGCTTTGCCGGAGGATTGGCCACAAAGAGATTTTTATTGGAGCTTGAAGCAGAACAAAAACAACATAAAATGTTGATTTTCAAATAAGATTAGTAAGAAAAATAAACAACAAAAGAGATGAATATCAAGTCAATAGGTAACAAAATCAAGGGTAATCCCAGGATGGTAGAGGGCACGGTATATTCCATGCTCATCATCTGCAGTATTTCCCATTTTCTGAATGATATGATTCAGTCGATTATCCCTTCCATCTATCCGATTATGAAGGATAAGTTCGACTTCTCGTTTGCACAGATAGGTATCATCACGCTGTTCTTCCAGATGACATCTTCCATCCTGCAACCTTTCACAGGACTGTATGCCGACAAGCATCCCCGTCCCTATGCGCTCTCCATCGGTATGTGCTTCACATTGGTGGGCCTGCTCCTGCTGGCCTTCGCCGAGAATTATTTTCTGATTCTCCTGGCGGTAAGCGTCGTAGGTCTGGGTTCGTCCGTGTTTCATCCCACAGCTTCGAGAGTGGCACAGATGGCATCGGGAGGCAAGAAGAGTCTGGCTCAATCCATCTTCCAGGTGGGTGGCAATGGCGGTTCGGCAGTAGGACCGCTGCTTGCCGCCATTATCATCCTGCCTTTCGGACAGCATGCCATCTCCTTGTTTGCCCTTGCTGCCCTGCTCGCCGCCATCATCATGGTAAGATTGGGAGTCTGGTACAAGGCACGACTGGCTTACGTAGTGAACCATCCGCAGAAACAACCGCTTCTCAATACCCATATTTCTAAAAGGGTGAAATATTGGGCACTGTTCATCCTCATCATGCTCGTGTTCTCCAAGTATTTCTATACAGCTTGCATCACAAGCTACTTCACCTTCTTCCTGATAGATAAGTTCGGTGTATCTGTACAGACTTCACAGTTGTGCCTCTTCGTATTCCTTGCCGCCTTTGCCATAGGAACAGTGGCAGGTGGCATGCTGGGCGATAAGTTTGGCAGAAAGTATGTCATCTGGTTCTCCATTCTGGGTGCAGCACCTTTCGCCATCGCCATGCCTTTCGTCAACTTCACGTGGGCCATCATCTGTACATTCCTGTCAGGACTGATTATCGCTTCGGCATTCTCTTCCATCGTGGTATATGCCACCGACCTGATGCCCGATAAAGTGGGATTGATAGCTGGCATCTTCTTCGGGCTGATGTTCGGTTTGGGAGGTTTGGGCTCCGCTTTCTTCGGCTGGCTGGCCGACAAGACAAGCATTGAATTCATCTTCCAGGTGAGTGCCTTCCTGCCATTGCTCGGCATAATCGCAGGCTTCTTGCCGAATACGCAGAAGAGAAGCGTTGAAAAAACGGATGAAAAAAGAGAATAATTATGAGAAAAGATTCAGCAGTAAGCCAACCAAAATATATTGAACTGGATTTGTTTTCTGCAGAGGAAGAGGATCATCAGAAAGACTCTATCTCTTCAGAAAGCAAGGTAAACCATACTTCTCCCGACAAAGAGTACGACTTGACAGAGCTGTTTGCAAGACTTTCCAAATCAACTTTCCGCAGTCGATTCCATCTATCGAAGAGGGATAAGGATTATATTGCAGAAAAGGGCTTGGCTACCATCCGTAAACATGCGGAGGATTTCGTAGCCAAACGCCTTGCTCCTGCCGTGATTCCCAATGACGGCAAGCAGACGCCGATGAGAGGTCATCCTGTATTTATAGCCCAGCATGCTACAGGCTGCTGCTGTCGTGGATGCTTCTTCAAATGGCATCATATACCTGCCGGAAGACAGTTGACAGAAGAAGAGCAGCAATATGCGGTAACGGTACTGATGGCTTGGATAGAAAAACAGCTTTGAAAAAGCTTCTCTTTTTCTGCTTAAAGCAGGACCTGCTCCGTACCTGCTCCGTACCCTCTCCGTACCAAGTCTTAGTTTCTGCAAAGTTTGCAACGTTTGCTGCAAACCTTGCAAAGAACTATTATTTTTATGTCCAAAACTCTTCTTCGCCAGTGGGCTGCATCCTGCCCAAAGTAGCCATGACACACCATCCTCTTGAAGTCGTGTATCCCTATATCAAAAATGACTGGTAGTTACAGCCTTAAGGTTTGACAGTTAATTTTTTATAATTTACATCTGTACGAAATACAACATTGCGTATTTTTCCTTAACTTTGCCACAAGTTAATAGACATTAATCACCTTTTATCGTCCGTTCGCCTATGAGTAAGTATTTTAGTATTTCTTTATTGGCTTTTTTGCTTATGGTGGTGCCAAGTGCATATTCTCAGAGTAAGCCAGACAGCTTACAGCTGGATAATCCAAGCTGCATCACTTTTAACAATGGTTTCAAGACAAAAAATGATGACGCAATACTTTCATTTATTGTTAATAGCATCAAAGATGACTCGTTAAGCTACAAGTCATATTTAATCATAAAATCTATAGATTTTCCTTTTTTTTCCAAAAGGGTAAAAAAAGGCTTTTGGGTAGGACCATTATATAGAAAAATGACAACAGAGTACTCGACGATTATGATACCTAAAAATCATATTCAAAGTCTTTCTAACGAAAAAAATATATACATATATAAAAAAACGATAAAGAAAGATACTGTTCAAAGTAAAATCATTTTTTGTGATCCAGACTCTACATATATAATGAATGGCATTGACACGATGTTTGTAACAACAGATGCTTTCGTGAACTATGTTAAACGTACAAAACTTTTTCAAATAAAAAGAAATTGTATCTTCATAAATAATCAGCCAGACACATTAGTTTTACCAAAAATAATAAGAGATACTCTTAACCACAATTAATATGAGAACATTTATTATTATTGTATTTATATCTATACTTGCCACAGGTTGCACTAAAACCAATAGTGATATAGATGAAATTAACTATATCTGCAATTCTATTGCAGATAGCAGCATTGCGTATAACTCATTGCTAATGTTGAAGTCAACTGACATACCATCATTCAAAGAAAAAGCAAAAGGATATTGGGTTGGTCCTTTTTACAAAGGATTACTTCTATCACCAAACGACAAGATTATCTCATCAAAAAAAATTAAGCTCATTTACAATAATGCTCGTTTACATATATACTTATTAGACAAAACAATGTTTAAAAATGAAGATATAAATTTACTTTTTTGCGAACAAGACTCAGTTCCAATTCTCTATGATAATGATAAAGACACAGCCTTTATCACTAAAGATGCTTTTGTCAACTACACAAAAAGAGCAAAATTATATAAATTGGTAAAAAAACAGCTTTATATAAATAATCAGCCGGATACTCTTGTTTTGCCTATTTGCAAAAAAGACACCCTTTGTCTGGAATGATTTATTTCTGAGAGGCAATGCTCTATGTCTAATGTTAAAATTATTGCTTATGAAACGTATCATTATATGTATTTTTCTACTGACAGTCAATAGCATATTACTAATTGCGCTAGACTTTAAAATGGTAGAAAATAACTGTTGTCTAAGAGGCGGCGACAGCATACACTATGACTTTATAACTGCGACAGTTCCGCAAAGTTCTAGTTTTTCGGAACAACTATGGGATTTCTCCAATTCCAAATATCTTGGGCAAGAGAAAGAGGTGTTCTTTGTTGGAAACGATAGCAACCGCATCAAGATGATAGACAAGGATGCCATTCTCGATTTTTCACAAGATAAGGAGCATTTGCTTTTGAAGCATTTGCAAACCCCATTACTGAACATTGATTTTGGTAATTCTTTTGAATATCTCAAGTTTCCATTTCCCCTCAATGATTCCTTGGTCTGTCAGATTGAGGGCAAGGGGACTTATTGCTCAAAGAACAAACTTGTGTTATCAGGTACTTGCTGCACCAAAGCCATGGCAAAGGGAAAATTAATCATGCCATACAATGATTCTCTCAACAATACGTTATTAATACAAAGGAACATCGTTGCCAACATCGAGGCTTCCATCAAAAAGGGAGAACGCAAAGTCTTGGAGCAATCCTTTGCCTATGCTGCCAATGTTGAAGGAATGAGCCATCTAGAGGATGAACAAAACAAGGAACTGAAGGATAAAATGCGAGGCATAAGTTTGGAATCAAATACCAAGCAAGGTGACATTTCCTATAAAGTATCAGTCAATGGCAAGAAGGTATGTTTGTCATACTCCCTAGTCTCAGATGCTCAGCTCAGATTTCTCATCTGCAATACTTCCGGCATGGTATTTAAGTCTGCTTCCCTGCAACGGCAGGCTGGTAACAACTATCGCCAAGATTTCGATTGCTCAGGGCTGCCTTTGGGAGAGTATGTACTTTACATCCATGTGAACGACAAAGCCTTTTCGGAAAAAGTGCACATCAAATAGCGAGGATGCAACTTCGTTTATAAATAATAAGGTCAAGCGTATGAAAAAGAAAAATTTTTTTATCCTCCCAATCTTGTATTGTTACCTAACAGTACAAGCACAGACCTCTTCCAAGAATTATATTCTTGAGAAGCAGATGCTTGATGCCGCTGGCAACCAAGCCTTCACAACGGTCACATATTACGATGGCCTGAGGTATCCAGTGGAAACGGCATCCAACGGACTTGTAGGGAATGGCAAGTTTGCCTATGAGTACCGCTATGAAGAACGTGGCAGGTGCATTTGGAAGAGACTTCCTAGTTGCGAGTACCAGCAACTTTGGTACAACAATGCCATAAAACCTTTGCATATAGGAAAAATTATTCGTCGAAATAATCATTTTGAGTATGTATACGACTAAAAAAAGAACTTATTACGTATTAGGAACAATAGTACTGATACTTTCTACTGTCTTATCTTGCAAAAAAGCAACTGTAAAAGAAGTTCTTACAGATGACAGTTATTGCTATTGGCATTATATAGCTGGTAGAGCTACAACAGATACCATGAATTATTATGGCTGTTGTAGAGAAGAATCTGTTTATATGTATTTTGACAAGTTTGAAAATTGTATTCAATTTGATGGGCGCAAAAAGCATTTTAGCGAATTTAATGGATACGACTACCAATACATTCCGACATGGAATATTACAAAAGATAGCATTCTTGACATGACGGGCATTACTTATATTATAAAAAAATATACAAAAGAAATAATTATATTAAGTTCGCAAACCGGTAGGATAGATACATTAGAAAAAATATCAAATATTGATATTCCTAAAAATTATCGCAAGTACCAAAAATCTATCTTTTGTACAAGAAGGTTACTAAAAGACAAGTGATAAGATTAATTTAATATACATATAACGAATATGAAAAGAAAATCATTTAAAATTTTAGTTTTAATTTTAGTAGTCCTACATATTTATATTATATTAATGCGATGGGTATATTGGATGCTAGATTGGAATTATGGCCATTTTTACTATATCGAGTTTCCTGTTAATCAAAATGATACTCATAAGGTATTAAAAGATTTACATTCAGAAATACTATTTGATATATATTATTTGGCTTTTTCCACAATAGTTACAATAATTATTGCTGTGAAATATTTAAAACAACAAAAGAAAAAAAATGAGGAAGATAATCATTTACATTAGTATTATGTTTAGCAATTGTGCCTCCTTGGGGGCACAAAGCCGCGAACTTACTGCCACCGCCAATCTCTCAAAAGGCGGTGACAGCATACACTATGACTTTATAACAGCAACTGTTCCGCAAAGTTCTAGTTTTTCGGAACAACTATGGGATTTCTCCAATTCCAGATATCTTGGACAAGAGAAAGAGGTGTTCTTTGTTGGAAACGATAGCAACCGCATCAAGATGATAGACAAGGATGCCATTCTCGATTTTTCACAAGATAAGGAGCATTTGCTTTTGAAGCATTTGCAAACCCCATTACTGAACATTGATTTTGGTAATTCTTTTGAATATCTCAAGTTTCCATTTCCCCTCAATGATTCCTTGGTCTGTCAGATTGAGGGCAAGGGGACTTATTGCTCAAAGAACAAACTTGTGTTATCAGGTACTTGCTGCACCAAAGCCATGGCAAAGGGAAAATTAATCATGCCATACAATGATTCTCTCAACAATACGTTATTAATACAAAGGAACATCGTTGCCAACATTGATGTTTCAAAGGACAGTCTCATGTCTGTAAGACAAGACGAACCTATGAAATTCAAAGCTGCAATCTTCGAGTGGTATGCCATGGGATACCGTTATCCCATATTGAAAATCATCGAGGCTTCCATCAAAAAGGGAGAACGCAAAGCCTTGGAGCAATCCTTTGCCTATGCTGCCAATGTTGAAGGAATGAGCCATCTAGAGGATGAACAAAACAAGGAACTGAAGGATAAAATGCGAGGCATAAGTTTGGAATCAAATACCAAGCAAGGTGACATTTCCTATAAAGTATCAGTCAATGGCAAGAAGGTATGTTTGTCATACTCCCTAGTCTCAGATGCTCAGCTCAGATTTCTCATCTGCAATACTTCCGGCATGGTATTTAAGTCTGCTTCCCTGCAACGGCAGGCTGGTAACAACTATCGCCAAGATTTCGATTGCTCAGGGCTGCCTTTGGGAGAGTATGTACTTTACATCCATGTGAACGACAAAGCCTTTTCGGAGAAAGTGCACATCAAATAGCGAGGATGCAACTTCGTTTATAAATAATAAGTCAAGCGTATGAAAAAGAAAAAATTTTTTATCCTCCCAATCTTGTATTGTTGTATAGCAGTACAAGCACAGACCTCTTCCAAGAATTACCTTCTTGAGAAGCAGATGCTTGATGTCTCAGACAACCAGATACAGAGTATTTCTGACAAGGCAGAAAGCTTGCTTTATGATGGTTCGTTCGACTTCAAGGATGGGACCAACGCAAATAAACATAAAAGAATTTCATATGTCGTAACACCTAATGGGTCTTTACAAAAATATGATCCACAAACAGGAAAAATAAAAGTCTTAAGTGATGATATGCCAAGTGACAGCAATGATCCTGATAGACTTAATGAAAATAATATCAATTATATTTCTATAGAAAAAACTATAGTACAAAAAATAGATGTTATTAATTTTTTATATCAAACTTTTTAATAAAAATGAAAAAAAACTTAGTGCTATTTTCGGCTTCAGTCTTCTTTTTTGCAATAGGCTATTCTTGCTGTCATTTTACAAGACAGGGTACTGATATTTCCAATAAATATATTTATATTGGAAATTGCGTTGATTCACTTATCTCAGAAAATTATAGGAGTAATTTTAACGATATTGAATATGGGGATGGGGTGGACCCATATGGTGTGTATAATAAAAAAAATGGAATTGTTGAAAATGCAAATATGGCATATACGATTGCAAATACGATATTATCAAACATATATGGTAGTAATCAAATAAAAAATGAATACCCACTTAAAATAACTCTTATCAACAATCGTTTTTGGGTGATAGAAGGTAGCCTAAGCAAAGGTGAGACAGGAGGAACGGCAATCATTGTAATCAAGAAAGACGATGGTCAAGTTCAATATATTAATCATGGAAAATAGGTTGGTATTACAATTGTTTCATTTTTGCATAACAATATTAAATATCTATCAAATAGACAATAATACATTGTTGTGAAAAGTTGCATTGCCATAATATGATAGTATCGGCGAATTGGTACCACTGTAGTGCTGCTTTAGGCATTGTATTCAAGCCTGCTTCCCTACAACAGCAAGCTGGTAACGATTATCGGAAAGATTTCGATTGCCAGGGCTGCCTTTGGGAGAGTATGTACTTTACATCCATGTGAACGGCAAAGCCTTTTCGGAAAAAGTGCACATCAAATAGCGAGGATGCAACTTCGTTTATAAATAACAAAATAAGATTACAATCTGTTGCCCAGTATGGTTTAACTATCTTTTGGAGGGAATTAAAATGAAAAAATATGTTTTTATAATATGTCTTTTTGTAAGTTGTAATATGCTTGCACAAAGTTTCTTTACTTTTCATAATGGGGAATTGATAGAAAAACGAAATTATGAAAAAGTAAAGTTACAGAGTATAGTCTGCTATGAACAGCATACTCCTAAAGATTCTTTAGTATATGATGGCAATGATGTGTTGTGCTTTCATCTTCAAGGGGATAGTATAGTAGAAATGCCATTATATCCATATATGAAATACTATTATTGTGAATTTGATGAGTCTTTACAAAATAATTATATTTATCATATGATAAAATATAAGCAATTGCAAGAACGAATTTTGTATTTTTTAGCTACTATTGATTCTGAAATAACCGACGATGGTGCTTTTGTTGAAAAAAGACAGACAATTGTATTCAATAAGGATAGTTATCGCATCAAATATAAAAAAATCAATATGAAATTTCGTTTTTTGCCGAATTAGAAACATATCGTTATGAACCATTGGAGAGCATGTATATAAATATACATAATGGATTCTTAACCAAAGCATTGTTTAAGGGCAAGAAGACTGATGTTAATATTATCTTTGAATATCAAGATGGAAAATTAAAGAAGGAAAAAATATTTTATAGTACTACTCACAGAGTGTCTTCTTATGAAGAATATTCTTACAAAACGAATGCCTCTTAGTTGATTTAATTTAAGAGTAAGTTCATATTAATGAAAAGAAAGTCATGAATTTTATAATAACACAAAAGAAATGAAAAAAAAATCATTTAAAATTTTAGTTTTAATTTTAGTAGCTTTGCATATCTACCTCATTTTTATGAGATGGATATATTGGATGTTAGACTATCATTATGGAGATTTTGACTATATATTTTTAAAATTAGTTGATGTTCCTAATGGTTTTGAAGTTGTAGACAACCTATATAATGAGGTGTTATTTGATATATATTATTTGGCATTTTCCACAATAGTTACTATAATTATTGCTGTGAAATATATAAAACAACAAAAGAAAAAAAATGAAGAAGATAATCATTTACATTAGCATCATGGTTAGCAATTGTGCCTCCTTGGGGGCACAAAGCCGCGAACTTACTGCCACTGCCAATCTCTCAAAAGACGGTGACAGCATACACTATGACTTTATAACTGCAACAGTTCCGCAAAGTTCTAGTTTTTCGGAACAACTATGGGATTTCTCCAATTCCAAATATCTTGGGCAAGAGAAAGAGGTGTTCTTTGTTGGAAACGATAGCAACCATATCAAAATGATAGGCAAGGATGCCATTCTCGATTTTTCACAAGATAGGGAGCATTTGCTTCTGAAGCGATTGCAAGCCCCATTGCTGAACATTGATTTTGGTAATTCTTTTGAATATCTCAAGTTCCCATTTCCCCTCAATGACTCCTTGACTTGTCAGATTGAGGGTAAGGGGACTTATTGCTCGAAGAACAAACTTGTGTTTTCAGGTACTTGCTGCACCAAAACCATGGCAAAGGGAAAATATCAGTTTGAGGGTGGTTATTGCTCGTTCGACAATAACCTCAATCCTACATACCACTATTACGAGAAAGACCATCTCGGAAGCATTCGCATGGTGGTGAACGAGAATGGAACCATCGAGCAAGTGAACCATTACTACCCATTCGGAGGTGTATATGGTGACTTGGCATACAATAGTGAGCTACAAAAGAATAAATACATAGGCAAGGAGTTCGACCATACTTCTGGCTTGGATTGGTACGACCATGGGGCAAGGATGTATGATGCAGCAAAGGGAAGTTGGGATAGAATGGACAAATTGGCAGAGAAATATAAAGCAACAACCCCATATGCATATTCTATAAATAATCCTTCAAAATTCGCAGACATTGATGGTCTAGACATTGTTTATATGCTTCAAGGAGGAATAGAACAAAAAAGAATTATTTCCAAACAAAACATAACATATGTTCAAAACCTAGCGAATCAAGGGAAAGAATCTTTCTCTAAGGAGGATTCTTTATTCCTTCAAACCTTTGTTATTCACAAGACAAATATGCCAACAAAATTGCTGTTTGATAGACAAATCTATAAAATAGCAAAAAATACGAACAATGAGAATTTTCTCAATAAAAGAAATACAAAAATAAACATTTCAGAAAGAATTATTAATAACCAAAAAGTGTACATATATGAACTTAGATATAAAAAAATACCACCATTAGAACAAGAATGTATATATATTCTATTTTTCCCCAATACACATGAATGCTATATTTTTTATTTTCAAAAACTTCTAATTAAAGAAAATAACATATGGCTTTGGTTCAATTTGCGAGGAAACTTAAGTGTTACACGTATCAATTTGGAAGAACTAAAAACAATTATCTTATGAATAACTGTATAAGAAAGGCTTTTATTTGCATCTATCTAATGACAACCTATAGCATTTCACTAAAGGCATTGAACTATTGCTTTTTAGATGACTTTAGCAAGGGCATCAGCAAGATTGAGTATGATGTGCTGGACAACCTCAGCAGCATTACCTTCAACAATGGTTTCAAGACAAAGTATGTCTATGATGCTGGTGGCAATAAGTTGAGAACCATTCATGAGGCTCTCACAACCAATGCAACGGACTATATCGGTGACTTCATATTTGAAGATGGCAAGCTGAGCAAGTATCAGTTTGAGGGTGGCTATTGCTCATTCGACAGCAACCTCGCCCGAATGCATTAAAAAAAGCTGGATTAAATCCTGGCAGAGGACTTAGACCTAAAAAGGGTGTCTATCCTAGTATAATCAAAAACAATCCCAAAAGGGAAAGTTGTGTTATTTTATAATACAAATACAAAAAAAACATTATAAGTATGGAAAATAAAATCAGTTTTAAAACAGAACTTTTACTTTATATATTATTGTCATTTATAATGACAATAGATACGTTATGTTTTTATAGTCAAGATGAGGAAGACATATTATGCCTTGCTGCTATTAGTCATTTCATTATCATTGTTATTATGTGTAATTTTATTTCAATTTCAAAAAAGAAAAGAATATTCTTTTGGGGGCAACTAGCATGTAACTATTTAATTATTATTCCCAAATGTGTGTGGTTCAATTCTGGTGAAATGGATTTATACGGAATCATACTCTACATAATACCATTTTTTATCAATTTTCTATTATCTATAAATATAAAACAACTTGTAATTTTAAACATAAATTCCATGATGGTTATAGGCTTTTGTCAAAGAGAAGAACTATTACATAATGGTGGAATAAATATAGTAGAAACAGAGGGAGTTGTTACAGTAGTGACACTTTTGTCTCTAGTATTAGCATATATCTTATCAACAATTTTATTAATTCTAAAATATAATAAACAAAAGTAATATACAATGAAAATATTATATTTTTTTCTAATACAAATCAATAGTATTCCGATTTGGTCACAAGAATACAATTTTACAGGTAGTCCTAATTACCTAAGAGTTGGTGACAGCATACATTATGACTTCGTGATACCTACAATATCACAAAATTCAAATGTTTCTGAGCATACATGGGATTTCTCCAATTCCAAATATCTTGGAAAAGAGAAAGAGGTGTTCTTTGTTGGAAACGATAGCAACCGTATCAAGATGATAGACAAGGATGCCATTCTCGATTTTTCACAAGACAAGGACCGTTTGCTTTTGAAACGTTTGCAAATTCCATTGCTGAACATTGATTTTGGTAATTCTTTTGAATATCTCAAGTTTCCATTTCCCCTCAATGATTCCTTGGTTTGTCAGATTGAGGGCAAGGGGACTTATTGCTCAAAAAATAAAATGGAGCTATCAGGCACATGTTGTACGTAAGAATCCACCAAAATCACCAGATATTTTGGATTTTACATTTTTTTGAAGAAAACTGAAAAAAAACGCAAAAATATTTGGTGATATCAAATATTCCTTTTATCTTTGCAACCTAGTATCAAAGAAATCTCGGGGTTGACTGGATTTGACGGCGAGATGAAATGGTATGTAAGCATGCGGAGGCTCGTTGGCTACCTCCTAAATCATAGTGAACAAAAAATTAATTGGCGAAAATAACTACGCTCTCGCTGCTTAATCGAAGTACAGTAGATTAGCTTTATTCCGGCACAAGGTGCTGGAACGGGACATCGCTCAACGGATGTAGTTCCGAATCTTGTTGATCAAGCGGTGCAGGCAAATCGGAAATAGTTCATGTACGCCTCGTTGCACGGATGAAATTTTAGAGGATAAGGGTATGATTGGTGGTCCAGGTCTTGTCATACCTCGAAAATTGAAGGCTGGAATAAGCATGTAGAAAGCATATGGTTTCCTTGTGCGGACGAGGGTTCGATTCCCTCCAGCTCCACCCTAGAAACAAAAAGAAGTCGCTGAAGAATCAGCGACTTCTTTTTTTGCATATATGCGCCATTGAATATATCCAAACTGCATATATGCTATTGAGGATTTTTATTTTCTCAAACTTTCACGGTATTTCAGCGGTGACATGTGGAGATGCTCCCGGACATACTTTCCGAAGAAAGAAGTGTTGGAGAAGCCCAGAATGCCCGAAATTTCCTTAATCGACTTCGTGGTAGAACGGAGATAATAGGTGATGTCGGCAAGGGTATATTCCGTAATCCATTCTATCGCCGTCTTACCCGAATGGCGCTTGCTGATGATGGAGAGATACTTGGGCGTAATGCACAGCTGCTGGGCAAAATATTCTACAGGCTGGTGCTTGATTTCGCTCTGCTGCAACATCTTCAGAAACTTGTCGAAAAGATCACTCGTGCTGGAGACACTAGCATCCTTAGGCAAGCCATCGAGAAGCAGATTGCTCACGGCAAGAAGCGCACTCTTGAGCAGCGTCTCTACGATTTCACGACGATATGGCTTCCAGGAACTGCGGTCGCTGAAAGTAGGGTCGAGACAGAGACGCACCAGATCGGTAAACTTGGTATAGAATACCTGGTCGGTCTCGTTCATCTTCAATACCGACAGCTTGCTGATGTATACGGCACGGTTCCATACCGAGATATTGGACTGAAGGATGTTCATCATGCCATGATTGCTGACGCACATTGCAGTGCCCAAAAAGTCAGACGACACCTCTATGATATCGAGCATGGAATTAGGTGGACTGATAAAAATATCGCCCTTCTCTACTACTACTTCCCGTCCGTTCAGATCAGCCTTCAAAGAGCCTCTGAGACAGGATGCAATCATGTTCATCTGCAACCTCACGGGGTCGGGATTCTGCAATACCTTGAGATTGTCGATAATCAAGATATCCTCGTCGAGATAGCTAGCACTGATCTCGGCACTCTGAGCAAACTCACCTTCCTCGATGCGCTGCCTTACGTCCTTCTGTTCCTTCATTAATACGTTTTTAAATTCTTCATTCTTCGTTCTTCACTTTCTAGAATGCTTCTCTGTACTTATTCTCGTCTTTATCCTCGAGCATAGAGAGATAGCTCTGATAGCGGCTGGCTGCGATATAATGCTCCTCTACCGCCTTGATGACCGCACAACCCGGTTCGTGGGTATGGGTGCAGTCGGAGAACTTGCAATCCTGTGAGAACTTGAATATCTCCTTAAAGTAACTGGTCAGCTCTTCCTTCTCGATATCAAAGGTTCCGAAACCCTTGATACCAGGAGTATCTATGAGATAGCCACCTTCCGGCAACTCCAGCATTTCGCTGAAGGTTGTGGTGTGCATACCGCTGTTGTGAGCCTCGCTGATTTCGGCTGTACGCTGTTCGGCATCAGGAATCAGCTGGTTGATGAGGGTAGACTTTCCTACTCCACTGTTGCCGCTGAGCAGCGATTTCTTCTCCTTGATGAAAGAGCGTAATTCGTCAACACCTTCACCTGTGGCTGCCGAAAGTTCAATACACTGGTAGCCGATGGTTTCATAGAGTGTGCGCATCATCTTCTGATAGTGGAGCTCTTCTTCGGTAAGAAGATCGGTCTTGTTGAAGATGATGATGACTGGCACTCTATATGCCTCGGCACCTGCCAGGAATCGGTCGATGAAGGTGGTAGATGTCTGTGGGTAATTCACCGTAACCACAAGCAGTGCCTGGTCTACATTGGCAGCCAGGATATGACTCTGCTTGCTGAGATTAGGCGATTTACGGATGATATAGTTTCGGCGGTCTTCGATGGAAGAGATGAAGGCGGTACCTTCCTGGTTGGTGATAAGCTGCACATAGTCGCCCACAGCCACCGGATTGGTACTGCGGATGCCCTTCAGTCGGAAATTGCCTTTAATTTTACTTTCAATCAGCTGGCCATCGTCAGTCTTGACGGTGTACCAGCTGCCTGTATTCTTAATAACGAGTCCTCTCATTATCACATATTAAAATAATGTAAGCCTGAAAAGAGAATCTTTTCTAGACTGTCATGATTTCCTTTTCCTTCTCGTCCATCAAACCTTCGAGCTGCTTGATGTACTTGTCGTGAAGCTTCTGCAAATCATTCTCTGCATCCTTCTCCAAGTCCTCTGAAAGACCATCCTTGATAGCCTTCTTCAGCTTCTCCTTGATTTCCTGACGCACGTTGCGAACCTCAATCTTGGCACGCTCCGCAATCTTGTTGCACTGCTTAACCAGTTCCTTACGGCGCTCACCAGTAGGCTGAGGGATTCCGAGGCGTACGATTTCACCGTTGTTCTCTGGTGTAATACCCACGCCACTGTCCATGATAGCCTTCTCGATATCCTTGATAGCCTTCTTGTCCCAAGGGCGGATGGCGATGGTGCGGGCATCTGGAGTGGTTACGGTAGCCACCTGGTTCAATGGAACCATGCTGCCATAGCTGTTAACACGCACGCCGTCGAGGATAGCCACGTTGGCGCGACCAGCACGAATATGAGAGAGCTCTTCTGCGAGATACATTGCTGCCATCTCCATACGCTCTGCTGCAGAATTCAAAGTTTCTTTAACGTCTATCATAATTATATGTTTTTATTTTATTAATTCTAATCTTTTCAATTCTTCGCCCACATAGTTGGTCAGTTCTACGAACTGCTGGATAGTGAGCTGTTCCGGGCGCTTGGTCATGATGTCGGTGGTGTAGAAATCCTCGCGTGGTGTTACACCAGGGAACATCTGCTTGAGACTCACACGCAACATCTTGCGGCGCTGGTTGAACACGGTCTTCACCAATCGCTTGAAGAGTTTCTCATCACAACCAAGATCGGTCACCTCGTTGCGGGTCATACGGATTACTGCACTCTTCACCTTTGGCGGCGGATTGAACACACCCTCGTCTACGGTGAAGAGATACTCTACATCATACCATGCCTGAATGAGCACGCTGAGGATACCATATGCCTTGTTGCCCGGCTCGGAAGCCATGCGGAGTGCCACCTCGCGCTGTATCATACCCGTACAGCAAGGAATGAGATCCTTGTAGTCGAGCATCTTGAAGAAGATCTGCGAGGAGATGTCGTAAGGATAATTGCCCGTGAGCACAAACTGCTTTCCATCGAATATCTGGTTGAGATCCATACGCAGGAAGTCCTCTCCGATGATGTTATCCTTGAGCGTCGGGAAATTCTCATGTAAATAGGCCACCGACTCAGAGTCGATTTCCACTGCCTTTACGGGGCGAGGCTTTTCTACGAGATATTGGGTAAGAACGCCCATACCCGGTCCGATTTCCAGAACAGGTATATCAGGGCAGGCATCCACCGTGTCGGCGATGCGCTTGGCTATGTTGAGGTCAGTAAGGAAGTGCTGACCTAGATTTTTCTTTGGCTTTACAGCTTTCATACGTTACAAATATATTTTTTGCAAAAATACGATTATTTTTCGAGAAATAGCCCATTGAATACATTTTTTTTTAACTTTTATAGAAAAAAGAGGGAAAGAAATGAGGGGCAAGCGTTTATTTATGCTAAAAATATGCACTTTCGTGCGATATTGACAAGAAAAGTATTAACTTTGCATCTAATTATGGATATAAAGAAGATAGCAAACAACATTTGGAAGGTGGGGCTATCGCTCGTACTGGGCGGTGCCATCCTTTATTGGATGTATCGGGGTTTCGACTTCAAGCAGGTGGAGGACGTGGTGCTCCACAAGATGAGCTGGACCTGGATGCTGCTGTCGTTCCCCTTTGGCATTACAGCGCAGCTGTTCAGGGGATGGAGATGGAAACAGTCATTGGAGCCACTGGGCGAAAAAGCACGCACACATGTAAGCGTGAACTCCATCTTTCTATCATATGCACTGAGTCTCGTCATCCCAAGATCGGGAGAATTTGCACGATGTGCCGTGCTGAAACGATATGACGGCGTATCCTTCCCTAAAGCTCTGGGAACGGTGGTTACGGAGCGAGCCATCGACTCGCTGCTGGTACTTCTCATCACCGGAATGGTGTTTCTGATGCAGATACCGGTATTCCTGAACTTCTTTGACAAGACGGGTACCAGCATGGACAGCATCCTGGGAAAATTCACCGCCACGGGCTATTTCGTAACGGTAGTCTGCAGCATCGCCGTACTCATCCTGCTGCACTTCCTGCTGAAGAAACTCGCTATATATAATAAGGTGAAAGCTACGCTGAACGGACTGTGGCAGGGCATCATCTCGCTGAAGGGCGTGAAGAACGTACCTCTCTATATAGCCCTCACGCTGGGCATCTGGCTGAGTTACTTCTTCCACTATTATCTCACGTTCCAGTGCTTTGAGGCGACATCGCATCTCAGTCTGATGTGTGGACTGGTAACCTTCATCGTGGGCAGCATCGCAGTCATCGTACCGACTCCCAACGGAGCAGGTCCGTGGCACTTTGCCGTGAAGACTATGCTCATTCTCTACGGCATCCAGCAAAACGACGCCCTCTTCTTCGTACTCATCGTCCACTCGGTGCAGACACTGCTCGTCATCCTTCTGGGCATCTATGCCTGGATTGCCCTGGCGTTTACGAAGAAGCTAAAAGCGAAGAGTGAAGAGCGAAGAGTGAAGAATTCTCTTGCTTTAGGGCGTATGTCCAATTAAACATGAAACATTTAACATTAAAATAAAAATATTATGGCTGACATTAAGAATCTGAGTCCAGTTGAAATCTGGCGCAACTTCGACAAGTTAACACAAGTTCCACGTCCATCAGGACATTTGGAGAAAATTCAAGCTTATTTGCTCAACTGGGCAAAGGAAGCAGGTGTAGAGGCATTCCAGGATGCTGCGGGCAACATCGTAATGCGCAAGCCTGCCACTCCTGGTATGGAGAACCGCAAGGGCGTTATCCTCCAGGCTCACATGGACATGGTTCCTCAGAAAGCACCTGAGAGCAATCACGACTTTGAAAACGACCCTATCGAAACCATCATCGATGGCGACTGGGTTCGTGCTAATCATACTACCCTCGGAAGCGACGACGGTCTCGGCGTGGCTACCATCATGGCAGTCATGGAAGCTAAGGATTTGCAGCACGGTCCGGTAGAAGCACTTATCACCGCTGACGAAGAGACAGGCATGTTTGGTGCCAACGGTCTTCCTGAGGGCGAGCTGAACGGCGATATCCTCCTGAACCTTGACACAGAGGTTTGGGGCGAGTTCGTAATCGGCAGCGCTGGCGGTATCGACATCACAGCAACACTCGACTACCAGGAGGTAGAGACAGACAAGGACGACGCAGCCGTTAAGGTTACCCTGAAGGGCTTGAAGGGCGGTCATTCAGGCATCGAGATCAACGAGGGCAGAGCCAACGCCAACAAGTGCATGGTTCGCTTCGTACGCGAGGCTATCTCAGAGCTTGATGCACGTCTTGCTTCATGGCAGGGCGGCAACATGCGCAACGCCATCCCATTCCAGGCACAGGTAGTATTGACCTTGCCGAAGGAGAACATAGAGGCTTTGAACGACATGGTAGCCGACTGGAAGGATGAACTCATCGACGAATTCCAGGGTATCGAGGTAGCAGAGAACATCGAGTTCTTCACAGAGAACGTAGAGACTCCTGCCAAGGAGGTTCCTCAGGAGATTCAGGACAACCTGGTAGATGCCATCTTTGCTTGTCACGACGGCGTACTGCGTATGGCTCCATCTATGCCAGGCATCGTAGAAACCTCTTCAAACCTCGCCATCATCGAGATTGGCGAAGGCAAGGCAGCCATCAAGATTTTGGCTCGTTCCAGCCACGAGTACTACAAGATGTATCTCGCAACCATGATGGAGAGCTGCTTCAACATGGCAGGCATGAAGGTTGAATTCAGCGGTGCATACGGCGGCTGGAACCCTAACCCTAAGAGTGACATCCTGGAGCACGTACTGAAGGTTTACAAGGAGCAGAACGGCAAGGACGGCGTAGTTCAGGCTGTTCACGCTGGTTTGGAGTGCTCTATCATCCTGGGCAAGTATCCTCACCTCGATGTGGTTTCCTTCGGTCCTACATTGCTCAGCCCTCATACTGCAAACGAGCGCTGCCAGATTAGCTGCGTGGCTCCTTTCTGGAACCTGATGAAGCAGCTGCTGACTGAAATTCCAGCAAAATAAGCAAGCAGAAAATTACAAAAAGATTAAAAAAGAAAGCCGGGAAAGAAATTTCTCGGCTTTTTTGTCCCTTTTCTCAATTAAAATCATTACCTTTGCAGGCGATTTCGCGAGGCTTGTCATACCGTAATAATATACGATACAACGACCTTGCACAAGTTTCAATTAATTATTAACAAAAATGGACGATTATCACGCGGAGAATTTCAATAATCAGTAAGGCGTGGAGATTCAGCAACCATAAAGATCGCACCAAGGCGATTCCTCAGGCTAATCTCCATACCCAAACCTTTTATTTTGTGGAGAATAGCAAACAATGAAGACTTTTTGGAATATAGACAAGAAACTGACTGTGCTCAACGAGTGGCAGCCAAATTGCTGGATACAAGTAACATGTCCAACCGACGAAGACCAGCGCCTGCTGGAAGAAGAATTCAAGATTCCTGATTATTTCCTCTCGGACATCAGCGATACTGACGAGCGTGCCCGCTACGAATATGACGACGGCTGGATGCTCATCATCCTGCGTATCCCTTACGTGAAGGAAATCCGAAGCCGTACGCCGTATACCACCGTGCCTCTGGGTATCATCCACAAGCGCGATGTGACCATAACCGTGTGCTATTACGAGACCAATATGATGATAGACTTCGTTAGCTATCAGCAGAAGCGCAACGAGGGATTCACCGATTATGTAGACATGATTTTCCGTCTCTTTCTCTCCTCTGCCGTATGGTATCTGAAACGATTGAAACAAATCAACTCGCTCATCGAGAAAGCCAAGCGCAATCTGGACCACGGAGTAAACAACGAGAGCTTGATAGGACTCAGCCGCCTGCAAGACTCTCTCACCTACTTCAACACTTCAATCCGCGGCAATGAAAACCTTCTTTCAAAGCTGAAGTTCAAGTTGCAGGTGGACGAGTTGGATGCCGATTTGATTGAAGACGTCAACATCGAGATGACACAGGCGAGAGAGACGACCAGCATCTATTCCGACATTCTGGAATCAACCATGGACACCTACTCCAGCATCATCAACAACAACATGAATACCACGATGCGTACCTTGACCAGTATCAGTATCGTCATGATGTTGCCAACGCTGATTTCCTCTCTCTTCGGTATGAACCTGATTAACGGAATGGAAGAAAGCCCATACGGCTTCGCCTTCGCCCTGGTTCTCTCATTCGTAGTATCAGGCCTCTCCTGGGGCTTCCTGAGATATAAGCGACTGTTATAAAAATATAAAAAATCGAATGTCTTACAAAGATATTCGATTTTTTTATTTAAGTTTGCAAATTATTAATTATAACAATGTGTGGCCGAATCGCTTTTTAGGAAACGACTACCGGCAAAGAAACTCGAATCATAAACTAAACAAAGTGAAATGATGGACTCTCTAGAAAACGCTCTGTTGCAGCAGGGCACCATGGAAGAACCTGCCAAGAAGATATACTCTTCCAAGCAGGAAGTACTCGAAAGAGTAAAAGAAATCGCACGTAGTGCAGAAGCTCCTGTGAAAGAAGAGCTTGATTTATTAAAGACAGTTTTCTACAAGTTGCACCTTGCAGAAAGAGATGCTCAGATGAAAGAGTATCTCGCAAAAGGTGGCGACCCGGAGAAATATGTACTTCTTCCAGATGATACTGAAGAAGCCTTTAAGGCAGAAATGCAGATTATCAAGGAAAAAAGAGCTAAGATTTTCCTTGCTCAAGAAGAAGAAAAGCAAGAAAACTTAGCTAAAAAACTTGAGATTATCGAGAAGATTAAGGCAATGACTACTTCACCTGAAGAGGTTAACAAATCATACCAGGACTTCAAGGCGCTGCAGCAGGAATGGAAGGAAATCAAGGCTATCCCTGCTGACAAAGCTAACGAGGTGTGGAAGAACTACCAACTCTACGTGGAACAGTTCTACGATCTTCTGAAGCTCAACAATGAAGCACGCGAATATGACTTCAAGAAGAATCTTGAAGCCAAGACTAAGTTGTGCGAAGCTGCAGAAAAACTGGCAGAAGACACCGATGTCATCTCAGCCTTCCACCAGTTGCAGGATCTCCATCAGCAGTATCGTGAAATCGGTCCTGTAGCCAAAGAACTGAGAGAGGAAATCTGGGCTCGCTTCAAGGCAGCCAGCACCATCATCAACAAGAAGCATCAGCAGCACTTCGAGGACTTGAGAGCCAAGGAGGAAAAGAACCTTGCTGACAAGACCGCACTTTGCGAAAAGGTTGAGGCCATCAACCAGACAGAATACAAGCAGGCGTCTGACTGGGAGAATGCTACAAAGGAAGTGATTGAGTTACAGAACGAATGGAAGAAGATCGGTTTTGCTCCACAGAAAATGAACGTGAAGATCTTTGAGCGTTTCCGTATCGCCAACGATACTTTCTTCAGCAACAAGGCAGAATTCTTCAAGGGACTGAAGGAACAATATGCCAGCAATATCGCCAAGAAGCAGGAGCTCGTGGAAAAGGCTAAAGCTTTAGCCGACAGCACCGAGTGGAAGAAGACTGGCGACAAACTCATCTCACTGCAAAAGGAATGGAAGAAGACAGGTGTCGTACCTCGCAAGCAGGGCGACGTTCTGTGGAAAGAGTTCCTGACTGCCTGCAACAAGTTCTTCGATGCCCGCAACAAGCAGAATGCCGGTACACGCAGCGAGGAACATACCAACCTGGAGAAGAAGCGTGCCATCATCGCGCAACTCAAGGAACTCATCGAAAATGCAGGCGAAGGCTTCCAGAAGAAAGTTCAGGAGTTGACCGCACAATACAATGCCGTTGGTCATGTTCCTTTCAAGGAGAAAGACAAGCTGTACGAAGAATACCACAGCGTACTAAACAAGGTATACAAGGAGTTGCGCATCAGCAACGGCAAGCGTCATCTCAACAACTTCAAGAACAATCTGAAGAATGTTGCAGAGCAGGGCACTAATGCCTTGGACAACGAGCGTGGCAAGTTGTTGCGTCGCTACGACCAGCTGAGAAACGAGATTACTACCTATGAGAACAACCTCGGCTTCCTCAATGCAGCCAGCAAGAAGGGCAACAGCCTCGTAGAGGAAATGAACCGTAAGGTAGAAAAACTCAAGGCTGACCTCGAGATTATCAAGCAGAAGATCAAGGCTATTGATGCCGAGAACAAATAAAACAACAAAACCCAGGGCGCTTGCCCTGGGTTTTATTGTTTATCCAAGTTTCGCATGCAAGGATTATAAACAAAAAAAAAAGCATCTTCCAATTCTGAAAGATGCTAACCAGTTGGGATACCCGGACTCGAACCAGGAATGACAGGACCAGAATCTGTAGTGTTA
>ERZ1026870.394-NODE-394-length-25564-cov-36.170842_pt1 | contig 25564 bp, 14 predicted proteins | sample MGYA00380165_ERZ1026870 | MGnify/ENA primary metagenome ERZ1026870 (study PRJEB33269, sample SAMEA4719801) | human gut metagenome | biome: human-associated habitat; feature: organic feature; material: feces | place: Cameroon | collected 2013-10 ...
TTCGCCAACATACGTGCCGGCCATATCGTCGTGCCCGTAGGTCTGACCAACGCCTACCACGAGCCGCTCAACTTCTTCACCGTCTATCGTCCCGAAGGTGAAAACACCATTCTGCCTTGCACATGGCATCAGACTGGCGTTTCGTTCTGGGGCCATGCCGGTGACTTCCGTTACGAGTTGCAGATGATTGCAGGACTCGACGCATGGCAGTTCTCGCGCGACAACTGGATTAAGCCCGGCACCACGAAGCCCTTCGAGTTTGAGGTGGCTAACAAGTACGGCTTTGCAGCGCGTGTGGACAACTACACGGTGCCCGGCTTGCGCTTGGGCGTGAGCGGCTACTTCGGACAGTCGATGCACAACGCCGTTCCGCACGACATGGAGAAGGGCAACAACAAGCGCATCAAGGGCAACATCTATCTCGGCGCGTTCGACTTCACATACAACGCACACAACTGGGTGGCACGCGGCAATGTCGACTACGGATATGTTAGCAACGCTAAGGAGATTAGTGCTATGCGCAAGCCGAACACGCAGTACGTGAAGCCTTATCAGTCGAACCAGGTGTTCGGCTCGCACGCCATTGCCACAAGCGTTGAAGTAGGCTACGATGTATTCTCGCAGATTGAGAAGTTGCGTGCAGCCCGTCAGAAGATGTACGTCTTCGGTCACTTCGAGTACTATAACTCATGTCTCGGTGGTTCGAAGGAGTACACAAGCAAGAAGATTTTTGCAGGTGGCATCAACTACTATCCGTTGCCGCAAATCTGCGTGAAGGCAGAATACAGCTATCGTAAGTTCAAGCAGCAGTACAACGACGAGCCGGCTCTGAACATAGGCGTGGCGTATCAAGGACAATTCCTCTAAAAGTAAAAAGACAAAGTTCCTATAGTAATAATAATTAAACATCAAAGACACAATGAAAAAGTTTCAACAGTTAGTAATGGCGTTCCTCGTCGGAGTCGTATCGTTCGGTTTTACTGCATGTAGCGACGATAATAGCGAGCCGCAAGATTTCCAGCTTCCGGAGGTTGGTCAGGCAACAGTGAGCGTAAACTCTTCGGACAAAGCGATGCAGAAGGTGGCGAAGGTTTACGTCGACCAGGTTGTTTACCCAACATACAAGGCACTCGCTGCAAACGCACGCACACTCTACACCACAACAGCTGCTCTCTACAGCGCTGCTGAGGCAGGCACAATGACTCAGGCGCAGATTGACGCTGCTTGCGAAGCCTTCAAGGACACACGTCGCGAGTGGGAGCGCAGCGAGGCTTTCCTCTACGGTTCGGCTTCAGACAACGAGCTCGACCCGCACATCGACTCATGGCCTCTCGACCACGACGAACTTGTGAACGCCCTCAAGAACCCTACACTTGTAGCAGGCTTCAAGGGCAGCGACCCAGCTAAGTTCGTGTCAGACAACAATAGCAAGTTCCAGTCGGTACTCGGTTTCCATGGCATGGAGTTCGTGCTGTTCCGCGAAGGCAAGAACCGCACCGTAGACGCACTCAAGGCTAACGAGACAGAAGAAGGCATGACCTCAGTAAAGGGCATTGACGAACTCGCATTCCTCCAGGCTGTAGCAGCCGACGTGCGCAACATCACCGCACTTCTCGAGTTCACATGGATGGGCAGCGCAGCAAGCAACGAGACAAAGAGCATGCTCAGCAACGCAAGCTACGTGTTCTCTTCGCTCCGCAACAACGGTTTGGCAGCCAACGGCACAATGTGCTACGGCCAGTTCCTGCTTTCTCCGTCAGCTACAACAGGCTATAACTCATGGCAGGGCACAATCCGTCAGATTTTCGTAGGCGGTTGCTCTAACATCTGCGCAGAGGTTGCCGACCAGAAGCTCGGTCAGGCTTATCGTACAGCTACCGGTTCGGGCTCAGCAGAAGACTCTCGCGACTATATCGAGTCGCCTTACAGCCACCGTTCGTTCATCGACTATCAAGATAACATCTACTCTATAAAGAACACGCTTTACGGCACACGCGACGTAAACGCAACAGCTCCGGCAGAGCACTCGCTCCTGAACCTGCTCAAGGCTATGAACTACTCAGGTCTGAACGACCTCACAGCGGCTCTCAATAAGGCTATTCAGTCACTTGAGACAGCCAAGAACAGCGGCAAGTCGTTCGTTGAGGCTCCAGGAGCCCAGCACGTGAAGGACTGCATCGACGCTGTTTCGGCTCTCGACGAGGAGCTGAACAAGGCTGGCGACTGGGTGAACAAGCAGGACGCGCTCTAAGCGCCCTGCCTTGTTAGGCAGTTTAGAAATACAAAACCAAGGCTTTTTAAAATTATACATTAATGAAACGAATCTATCTCATGGGCTCATTAGCAATGGCCCTCTCTCTATCGCTGTTCTCGTGTTCGGACGAGAACAGCGATCCGTCGGGTGAAGACTTCAAGCCAATGGAGTCTGACGGCAAGTATGTAGGCGAGGCTGTCGGCAACTTCTCTAAAGAGGAGTGGTATCCTGGCGGCGAACTCGGAACAACCGACAACGTGGCTTCTGGATGCTACGAAGACGAAGCACCGGCAGTAACCGCGCAGGGACTTATTGACGACTTCAACGCCGGCGAGAAATTCTTCGAGCGTCAGTTCACGTCAGCCAACTCGGGCTTCAAGGGACTTGGTCCGGCTTCTGTTCGCCGTTCGTGTCTCGACTGCCACCCCAACTACGGACATGGTCGCCGCATGGACTCTTACACCACGTCCTACGGCAATGGCAACGGCTATCTGCTCGCTGTGTATCATCCCGTAGACGGAGCCAACAGCAACGATGGTGGCTACGTAGCCGAAGTGACGGGTATGCCGCAGACACAAGCTACAGAACCCTTCAAGGCACCTATCGACGAGAGCCAGATCAAAATGCAGTGGCATCACGTGACGGCTATGGAAAGCGGTCTGCCGATGAAGTTCCCCGACGGCGAGGCTTACGACCTTATCTATCCTGAGATTACAATACCGCGCTCGGCGTTCCGCACCAACCCTAATCCTTACGACACAGGCAATAAGGCAGTGGCTGTTCGCGTAGAGTCTACAATCGGCGTGATGGGTACGGGTCTGCTCGATGCCATCACTGAAGAGGATCTCAAGGCGCAGTATGCCTCTACAGCCAACTACTACAAGAACGTAGCAAAGGTGGCTGACGTTAAGGAGTACGTTAACCCGAACTTCTGGGACGCTTCTGCCGACGACTTCGCTTCGGGCGCATGGTATACAGCCACAAAGGACGCCGGAGTATATGCAGATGGTGGCAACGGCAAGCCGATGGTGAAGCGCTTCACCTACGCTCTGACGCGTGCCTCGCTGCAGGACGGACCTGGCGCCAACGCCATCTGGAATATCACGAACGTGTCACGTCCCGACCGTCCGAAGCTCTACACCACAAACGCTTGGGCTGCGGCAATGGCTGAGGACAAGGAGGTGATAGAGAAGATAAAGAACGACCCGACATCGCCGTTCTGGGCTTCGACCGACGACGAGATAAGCAAGCGTGTGAACGGACTCTTGAAGCCCGGCACCAACCAGTTCAGCAATGAGTGGCACAACTTCGAGCCGGAGATGTCTGCCGACCACTTCTACGAGTTCATGGTATGGCATCGCGGTCTTGCCATTCCGCGCGCCCGCAACCTCAACGATGCGCGTGTGCAGCAGGGCAAGAAGGTGTTTATGGAGATTGGCTGCGCCAACTGTCACCGCCCGTCGTGGAAGACAGGTTCGGACAACTACTGGACACCGAATATGATTGCAGGCAAGAAGCTTCCGCGCTACGCCAACCAGACCATCTATCCGTACAGCGACATGATGCAGCACAAGCTCTACATGGTGAATGATATTCACGGATCGTGGTGTCGCACAACACCGTTGTGGGGACGCGGACTCGCCGCAATCAACGGCAGCGGTGTGGAACGTCTGCACGACTGTCGCGCACGCAACGAGGTAGAGGCAATCATGTGGCACGCTTACTCGAAGAACTCGCACGCCTACAATTCGGCGCTCAAGTTCTACAACCTTTCCAAGGCAGACCGCGACGCAGTGGTTATGTTCCTTCGCTCTATTTAGTACCTTATTCTCCCACGGCTTCCTGCGAAGTACGTGGGAGAATTGTCATATTCAAGCAAAACGAATTATGCAAAACCCTTTAAAGAAGACACTCTTTGCGTTGTATGTTTTAGTGATAGTCTGCATGGCTGCCGCTACAGTCGTGGAGAAGTATAGCGGAACCGACTTTGTGCGCTCCAATGTGTACGGCGCATGGTGGTTCTCGCTGCTTTGGGCTGTGCTCACGGCTGCTGGCATCATCTATTTCCTGCGCCACCGCTGCAAGTCGTGGTCGGGCATAGCCATCCACCTCTCGTTCGTGGTGATACTCGCGGGCGCTTTTGTGACACACGTCAGCTCGGAGCGCGGCACGGTTCATCTGCGTCAGGGTGCATACATCAGTACCTGCGTGATGTACGACCGCCACAACCAGCCGCACGACGCCCAGATGCCGTTCCAGATGCGCCTCGACCGCTTCGACGTGCAATACCATGAAGGCACCGATGCGGCAGAAGACTACGTGTCGCAGTTCACCATCATCGACCACGGCAAGCAATACAGCGGCAAGGTGTCGATGAACCGCATCTTCAGATACGGAGCGATGCGCTTCTACCAGTCGTCGTACGACAACGACATGCTCGGCGCGTCAATCTCCTTCAACTCCGACCCCATTGGCATACCCCTTACATACACGGGCTACGCTCTGCTGTTCCTCTCGCTCATATACATGCTCTTCGACCCACATGGTGCCTACCGCAAGCTGCTGCGTCTCTCGCATCTGAAGAAAGGACTGATGACGACGGTGCTGCTTTTCGCGCTCGGCTCAGGCTCGGCTCAGGCACATGTTCTGCCTAAGGAAAGCGCCGACCGCTTCGGACGCTTGATGGTGCTGCACAACAGTCGCATATGTCCGCTGCAGACTCTCGCCGTCGACTTCACCAAGAACCTCTACGGCAAGGCGTCGTATGACGGCTACACGCCAGAGCAGGTGCTCACGGGCTGGATGTTCTACGCCGACGACTGGATGCAGGAGCCGATGCTCCGACTGAAAGGTGCCGAGATGCGCGACCGTCTGCAGCTGCCCGAATACGTGCCCGTAGGTCAGTTCTTCAACAGCGCGATGGGTGGCTACACGCTCGGTCCGTACGTGCAGGAATACTATGGCGGCAACCACGATGCGTTCCATTCGCAGGTGGCTGCCATAGATAATAAGATACAGCTGATAATGGAGCTGCGCAATGGTTCGCTCCTTAAACTCTTTCCTTATACATATAAAGGCAATACCACGTGGTATGCGCCTACCGACTCTCTGCCGAAGACGATGGACAGAGAACACCAGCAGTTCGTGCGCTCGATTTTCTTCTTGCTATCCGATTGTGCTCTAACCTCCGACTATGCGCAGATGGATGCCGTAGTGGGCAAGATGCTGAAGTATCAGCAGAAGAATGGGGGAGCGTCGCTGCCTTCCGACCGACGTGTCGCAGCCGAGCGTATATACAACCGCATCCCCTTCGCCACAATACTCTTCATGGTGTGTCTGGCGATGGGCGTAATCTCTTTCCTTTATACTATAATCAGAATGTGCCGTGAGGACAACGGCGCGAACGCTAAAGGTGCAAGCGGCGATGACGGACTGAGCGTGTGCAGCAAGAGACTGCACGTCTCGTTCTTTGTCGTCAACTATGCAGTGCTGCTTCTGTCGTTCTGTGCGCTCACCTATTGTGAGTATCTGCGCTGGACTATCAGCGGCACGCTCCCGATGACCAACGGCTACGAGACGATGCTCTTCGTGGCGTGGCTCGTGCAGCTGCTCGCGCTCGTCTGTGGCGTGCGCTTCCGCCTGCTCGTGGCGTTGGGTTTCCTCATGTCGGGCTTCTTCCTGCTTGTGAGTCACATCGGACAGATGGATCCGCAGATAAAGCACACGATGCCAGTGCTCAACTCACCGTTGCTTAGCGTGCACGTGTCTATAATAATGATGGGTTTTGCCATGCTCTCGTTCACGTTCATCAACGGGCTCACCGCCCTTCTGCTGCGCCTCGTCAGCAGCACAGCGCAGCCGAAGATGATACAGCTGCAGCAGCTCTCGCTTGTGTTTCTCTATCCTGCACTTGCTGCGCTCGGCATCGGCATCTTCGTCGGAGCCATTTGGGCTAACGTCTCTTGGGGCGAGTATTGGGGATGGGACCCGAAGGAGGTTTGGGCACTCATCACGTTCATGATATATGCCGTTGCGCTGCACACGCGCTCTGTGCCACAACTGCATCGCCCGACAGCGTTCCATGTGTTTATGACACTGGCTTTCATGACGCTCGTAATGACCTATTTCGGCGTGAACTACTTCCTCGGCGGAATGCATAGCTACGCATAAAAAAACAGTGGCACAACTCTCAACGAGCTGTGCCACTGTCACTATGTTTAACTTGAAAAAATTCTAAAGTAATGAAGAGTCTCACGATCCTTCATAGCTACCTGTTAAACAATCGTTACCTTAAACCTAATAACTAAAAACCTAAATCTATTACTACTAACCTAAACAATCTATTAATCTTTTGACGATGCAAAGGTATGAATAATTAGTTGTTTGCGCAAACAGACTGACAATATTATTGCTTATCCTTGTGTTTTATTGACTTAAATCAAAATTGCTGGCGTTCTGCTTGCCACGTTTTTGTTGTTTATGCGCAGAACGGTTGTGATGTACATGTTCTGCAACAGTCCGCCAATGGTGCATCATTCTCTCTGTGAAAGCTGATGAAAAGTCATCGTTCCGCGTTCGGTGTCCGATCGGATCGCGTTCGGAATCCGATCAGATTGCGTACGGTGTCCGATTGGATTGCGTCCGCCGTCCGCTCAGATTGTGTTTGGTGGCGGTGGGGAAAGGTGGGGATTAATACGGAGCAAGGAGTGGGGATGGTAGGTTGAAGTGAGGTATTTATATAATTAAAGTGTTTATTATGCAAGCATAGTGGGGTAGGCTATGCTTTGCATAATGTAATTAGAAACTCTTTGTGTAGAAAATGTAGAATTTATCAGGTCCGCCAATTTTGAATTGGTTAATCTTTTGTTGTATGCTAAATGGGTTACTATTGTTGCTTTTTCTTTGGTCGCACTCATCTTTAATGACTACTTTTTCTGTAGCAGCATTCTGTGAGTAGTTTTTTATAGAAGAAATCCAGAACGTGTTTTCAATGTGTTTTTCTGCGACATCATCTTTTTGGAAGCCATAAGCAATACGGTTTGTTATGGTGAGTGGGGTATTAGATTGGTTGTATTCAGCTACATTAGATATATTTGTAGGGTAGTCTTTATCGTTGTTACAAGTAATTACTTGTGAAGGACTTGCCTCATAGTAAGCAAATGTTTTATAGCATTTGGCAGGTACACAAACTATTTCTTTCTCTTCTGTAGTAATTGCGTATGAACTTGAATTTACGGATTTTGTGGTTTTCGCAAGTCCTAAGACAGAAGCGTCTTCCATATATATGTTTTTACTCCAAATCCCAATGCCATTTGATGCAGCGGAAGCTATTGTGAAGGAATTTGAAGTGAGTGTATTACGTTGTGTACTATATGTACGACCTTGGTAATAATCAATGGCGAATCCATTCTTAATAAAGAATGTTTGTCCGAGATTAATGAAGATATCCTTATCCGTTTTGTTGAAAAAAGCGAAATTTACTTTTCCATTATTAGACCACAGGTTATAACATACCTTACATTCTTCGTTTTCAAAAACGAGCGAATTGTCTACTTGTTGTGCTCCGTTGGTTTCAACGGAAAATACTTGGTAATAATAGGTGTTGCATGATGATAGGCTCGTCACACCAATAATTGCAAAAAAAAGTTTAACGAATAATTTTCTCATTTTAATTGTATTTATTATTGATTAATAAAGCAAAGGTAAATATAATATTTCAGAGCAAAATGAAATATTTATTTTTAACAGTCTGTTAACATTCAAGGATGAAATGTATTTTCTCGCAAAAAGTGCAGCATTTTTGCTTGTATCTGCGAGAAAATAAGTAAGTTTGCATCCGAAAAATATAGTACGGAAAAATGACTTATACTATTGAAAAGGTAACAACGCTCATCGGAGCCCACCGCTTTGGCACAGCAGATGCCAACATCGGGTTCCTCCTTACTGACAGCCGATCGCTCTGTTTCGCAGAGGAGACATTGTTCTTCGCTTTGAAATCGGGACGCAACGACGGTCACAACTACATTTATGACCTCTACCGCCGCGGAGTGCGCAACTTCGTTGTAGAGGATGTTCCAGCCGACTATAACACAACATACGCCGACGCAAACTTCTTGAAAGTGGAGAACTCGCTTGTCGCCCTGCAGCGACTCGCCGAGCGTCACCGCGAGGAATACGACATACCTATTGTGGGCATCACGGGCAGCAACGGAAAGACTATCGTGAAGGAATGGCTCTACCAGTTGCTCTCGCCGGAGATGAATGTGACGCGCTCGCCGCGCAGCTACAACTCGCAGATAGGCGTGCCGCTCTCCGTATGGCTGCTCAACGAGCAGAGCCAGGTGGGTGTGTTCGAGGCTGGCATCAGCGAGCCGGGCGAGATGCAGGCTCTGCGTGGCATCATACAGCCTGACATCGCCGTGCTCACGTTCATTGGCGACGCGCATCAGAAGAATTTCTCATCGCTCGAGGAGAAGTGCCGCGAGAAGGTGGTGCTCTTCCACGACACGAAGACCATCGTCTACTGTAAGGATGACGAGGTGGTAGACCGCGTGGTGCGCAGCGTAGGCTACAAGGGCGAGAACCTCGCGTGGTCGATGAGCGACCGCTCGGCTGCGCTCTTCGTGGAGAGCGTGGAGAGGAAGGGGCTTACGTCTACTATACATTATATATATAACGGGGAGACGGGCGAGTACGTGCTGCCGTTCATTGACGAGGCATCGGTGCGCAACTCTGTTACGACGGCTGTTGTGGCGCTGTATCTCGGACTCTCGCGCGAGCGTCTTGCCGAGCGCATGGCGTCGCTCGAACCGGTGGCGATGCGTCTCGAAGTGAAGAAGGGTCAGATGGGTTGTACGCTGATCAACGACTCGTACAACTCGGACATCAACTCGCTCGACATAGCGCTCGACTTCATGAGTCGTCGACCAGATCACAAGGGACGCAAGCGCACGCTCATACTCAGCGACATCTACCAGACGGGCGAGCCGCTCGACGTGCTCTACAAGGAGGTGTCAGACCTCTGTGTGCAGCGCGGTGTTGAGAAGATAATAGGCGTCGGTCCGCAGATTATGGAGCACGCCGACCTGATAGAGGTGGGGGAGAAGTACTTCTTCCACGACGTAACGTCGTTCATACATAGTAAGGTGTTCGAGTCGCTGCGCGACGAGGTGATACTCATCAAGGGTGCACGCCGCTTCGGTTTTGACAATATCACTGAACTGCTTGTGCAGAAGGTGCACGAGACGATTCTCGAGGTGAATCTCTCTAACGTGGTGAAGAACCTCAACTTCTACCGCTCGTTCATGCGCCCGGAGACGAAGCTTGTGTGCATGATTAAGGCGGACGCTTACGGAGCTGGTGCGGTGGAGATAGCGAAGACCCTGCAGGACCATCGTGTAGACTACTTGGCAGTGGCTGTAGCCGACGAGGGCGTGACGCTGCGCAAGAACGGCATTACGTCGAACATAATGATTATGAACCCCGAGATGTCGGCATTCAAGACGATGTTCGACTATGACCTCGAGCCCGAAGTCTACTCGTTCCGACTGCTCGACGCGCTCGTTCGCGAGGCGCAGAAGGAGGGTATAAGCAATTTCCCCGTACACATAAAGCTCGATACGGGTATGCACCGCCTCGGCTTCGACCCCGACAAGGATATGCCGGAGCTGATAGATCGCCTGCAGCATCAGTCGGCAATCGTGCCGCGCTCGGTGTTCTCTCACTTTGTGGGCAGCGACAGCGACTCGTTCGACGAGTTCTCAGCTCATCAGTTTGAGCTGTTCGACCGCGGTAGCAGTCAGCTCTGTGCAGCGTTCCCGCATAAGATTCTGCGCCACATCGACAACTCGGCTGGCATCGAGCACTTCCCCGAACGCCAGCTCGATATGTGCCGACTCGGACTCGGTCTCTACGGCTACGACTCGCGCGACAACTCGATGATTAACAACGTGACGACGCTGAAGACAACGATTCTTCAGATACACGATGTGCCAGCAGACGAGACTGTGGGCTACAGCCGACGCGGCAAGCTCTCGCGCAACTCGCGCATTGCAGCGATACCTATCGGCTATGCCGACGGACTGAACCGCCATCTCGGCAACCGTCACTGTTTCTGTCTCGTAAACGGCAAGAAGGCTGAGTACGTGGGCAATATATGCATGGACGTAGCAATGATTGACGTTACGGATATCGACTGCCAGGAGGGCGATCAGGTTGTCATCTTCGGCGAAGAACTGCCCGTGACTACGCTCTCAGATGCCATCGACACCATACCGTACGAGGTGCTCACCGGCATCAGCAACCGCGTAAAGCGAGTTTACTATCAGGACTAAATTGTAGAAACTGATACAGATTATAGATGCTGATACAATTTGCATCTAATATAAATTATAGGAACTAAAACAAAAAAAGCGGAGGCATCAGCCCCCGCTTTTTTGTATACTATACTTTGGTCTTTAAATCCAGAAGATATAAGCCAGACTTATCAGGCTGATGCTTATCCAGAGCATAATGCCCTGCACAAGCGGCTTGAGACCTACGCAGCGTAGCGTCTCGCGCGTCAGCGACGCTCCGATGAAGAAGAGCGAGAGCGTGATGAGGTTCTTCGCGAGCTTGTTCACGGCTCCGCTGAACTGTGTGCCGATTTCGGCAGCCGCGTCGCCGATGAGTGCGGCGTTGCTCAGCACGTATGTGTTGAACAGAATGGCTACGACGAACCATATTATGAAGCGCGGCACGCAAGAGTACCAAGGCTTCGTTGTGCCGTCGGCTGCTGCAAGCTGCTTGCGGAAGAAGAACGGCGTGACGAGTGCCAGTACCACGATCCAGAGTGCACGTGTCAGCTTGATGGTCGTAGCCACCTCCAGTGCGCTCACGCCCTGCTGAGCCACAAGCTCGGGATGCATCTGGTCGTAAGCCGCACCGGCTCCAACCACCGATGACGTGTCGTGTATGGCTATAGCCGCCCACATGCCGAACTGCTTCATCGTCATGCCAAGTGCGTCGCCGATAGTAGGGAAGAGGAACAGCGCAATGCCGTTGAGCACGAACACCACGCCCAATGCTACCGACATGCTCTCTGCCTTCGCACGTATTATCGGACCCACCGCAGCTATCGCCGAACCGCCGCAGATGGCTGTTCCCGACGAGATAAGATAGCTCGTCTGTGTGTCTACGCCCAGCAGTTTTCTGCCGAACAGCCATCCGAGTGCCAACGTTCCGAACACGCTGGCTATGGTGAACACCATTCCTTCCGCTCCCGAAGCGAGTGCCTTGTCTACGTTCATGCCGAAGCCGAGACCTATAACGGAGTACTGCAGCATCTTCTTCGACATGGTCTTGTTGAAATCGGGGAACGCCTTGCCCAACAACAGTGCGAAGGAGAAGCCAATGGTGAGAGCAATCGGTGACGACACCCAACCGGCAACCCAACTGAAGCCACCCAGATCGAGGTGGAACACTTCTACGGCGAAGCTCAGCAGCAGCGAGATGCCAAGCACGGCTACAATAACGATGTAGCAGAGTTCTTTCTTTTTCATTATTTGTGTGTTTGTATTTTGAAAATACGAAAAAAATCCGTGTCGCTGTTCATGTTGCGAAACGGATTTTTTCACTTTATATTATTGTTGTATTTCGTTCAGAATGCTTATTCGTCAGCCTGCTCCTCAAGCGTGTACTGACTCGAACCGTCGAAGCAGTGTGTACATACCTGGCACTTCGGCAGTCCGATGGCTGCGATGAGCTGCTCAATGGTGTTGAACTTCAGTGAGGTGAGGCCCAGCTGCGAGCGTATCTCCTCAACCATGCGCTTGTACTGCGGCGAGTCGGTTGTAGCATACTTCTCAAGATCCTTATTGGCGTCGCCTTCAAACTTCTCGATGATGCGTCGTGTGATAAGCTCCATATCGCTCTTCGACGATGTGAAGCCGATGAACGGACAGCTGTATACGAGCGGCGGACAAGCGATGCGCATGTGACACTCCTTCAGTCCAGCCTGATCGAACAGCACGTGTACGTTGTCGCGCAACTGAGTGCCGCGAACTATTGAGTCGTCGCAGAACAATACGCGCTTGCCCTTAAGCATTGCCTTGTTCGGTATGAGCTTCATCTTGGCTACGAGCGAACGCATCGACTGGTTGGACGGTGTGAACGAGCGTGGCCATGTCGGAGTGTACTTGGCAATGCAACGCTGGTAGGGCACACCCTTGCCAGCAGCGTAGCCCATAGCCATACCAGTGCCCGAATCAGGAATGCCCGAGCAGCAGTCGACCTCCACGTCGTCGGTCTTTGCGAGGTTGTAGCCGTTGTCGAAGCGAGCCTCTTCAACGTTCTTGCCCTCGTAAGTAGATGTGGGGAAGCCATAGTAGACCCAAAGGAACGAGCAGATCTGCATCTTCTTGTTGGCAGGGCGAATCTGTGTCATGCTGTCGGCTGTAAGCTCTACGATTTCGCCCGGTCCGACGTTGTAGCACTCCTCGTAGTCGAGGTTAGGGAACGATGACGACTCGCTTGAGGCAGCATACGCCCCGTCCTTCTTGCCAATAATAATAGGTGTGCGGCCCCATGCGTCGCGAGCGCAGATGATGGAGTCCTCGGTGAGGATCATCATTGTGCATGAGCCTTTTATGTGATGAAAGACATTCTCTATACCTTCGCGGAATGTCTTGCCTTGAATAATGAGCAAGGCAACGAGCTCGGTTTGGTTTGTGGCACTTTGAGAGAGCTCGGCAAAGTGCATGTTCTTCTCAAGCAATTGTTTGGTGAGTTCCTCAAGGTTTGCAATCTTTGCTACGGTGCAGATTGCGAAGCGTCCGAGGTGCGAGTTGATGATGAGCGGTTGTGCGTCAGTGTCGCTGATTACGCCTATACCCGCTGTGCTACCTTCGAACCGGTCGAGTGTAGGTTCGAACTTTGTCCTGAAATACGAGCTTTCCAAATTGTGGATAGAACGTGAGAACCCTTTCTCTTTACTGTACATGGCAAGACCGCCACGACGAGTACCGAGGTGTGAGTTGTAATCGGTTCCGTAGAAAACATCTGCTACGCAGCTTTTCTTGGAGATGGTGCCAAATATGCCTCCCATAAGAATAATGTGTTTTGAAAATTTGTGATGCAAAGTTACGTATATTTAGTGAAAAATCTGCGCTTTCGGCTTGAAAAAACTCACTTTGGGGTGTCATTTCTTGATATAATTAAGGTGCAAGGAGTAGGTGAAAGTGCATTTTTAGAGTTCTTAATTTGGCTGATTAACATAAAGTTATTACTTTTGCATATCATTTAAAAAATGGAAAATTAACTATAATTTATTACTAATTATAACTATGAGTTTGAAAATTGTTGTACTTGCCAAGCAAGTACCCGACACACGAAATGTCGGCAAGGACGCAATGACAGCCGAAGGTACTGTCAATCGCGCTGCCCTACCGGCAATCTTCAACCCCGAAGATTTGAACGCGTTGGAGCAGGCTCTGCGTCTGAAGGAGCAGAATCCGGGTTCAACAGTAGGTATTTTGACAATGGGTCCTCCGCGTGCAGCAGAGGTTATTCGCGAGGGTCTCTACCGCGGTGCAGATACAGGCTGGTTGCTTACCGACCGTTTGTTTGCAGGTGCCGACACACTCGCTACATCTTACGCTTTGGCTACAGCCATCCAGAAGATTGGCGACGTGGACGTAGTGATCGGTGGTCGTCAGGCTATTGACGGCGACACAGCGCAGGTGGGTCCGCAGGTGGCTCAGAAGCTCGGCTTGTCGCAGGTGACATACGCTGAGGAAATCCTCAAGTGCGAGGACGGCAAACTCACCATCCGTCGCCACATCGACGGCGGTGTAGAGACCGTTGAGGCTCCGATGCCGCTCGTAGTTACAGTGACTGGTTCTGCGGCTCCGTGCCGTCCGGCTAACGCCAAGCTCGTCATGAAGTACAAGCGTGCCACAGCTCCTATGGAGCGCAAGCCCGAGGATAAGTACAACTACCTCTACGAGGAGCGTCCTTACCTCACACTCAACCAGTGGACCGTTGCCGACGTAGACGGCGACCCGCAGCAGTGCGGTTTGAGCGGTTCGCCTACAAAGGTGAAGGCTGTCAAGAACATTGTGTTCCAGGCTAAGGAAAGCAAAACTCTCACCGGCTGCGATGCCGACATCGAGGGCTTGGTAAAGGAATTGTTGGACGAAAAGATTATTGGATAATGAACAACGTATTTGTATATTGCGAGATAGAAGGCACTCAGGTTCAGGAAGTGTCTCAGGAACTTCTCACCAAGGGCCGCAAGCTCGCCAACCAGCTCGGCGTAGAGCTGAACGCTGTGGTTGCGGGTACTGGTATTAAGGGCAAGGTGGAAGATCAGATTCTGCCTTACGGCGTTGACAAGCTCTTCGTCTTCGACGCTGAGGGCCTCTTCCCTTACACATCGGCTCCTCATACCGACATCCTTGTGAACCTCTTCAAGGAGGAGCAGCCGCAGATAGCGCTTATGGGTGCTACAGTTATAGGTCGCGACCTCGGTCCGCGTGTTTCTTCTTCGCTCACCAGCGGTCTTACAGCCGACTGTACAGAGCTTGAGATTGGCGACTACGACGACAAGAAGAGTGGCGTTCACTACGACAATCTGCTCTATCAGATTCGTCCGGCTTTCGGTGGCAACATCGTGGCTACCATCGTCAACCCTGAGCACCGTCCGCAGATGGCTACCGTGCGCAGCGGCGTGATGCAGAAGGCTCTCTACGAGGGCAAGGCAAAGGGCGAGGTGGTTTACCCGGACGTAGCCAAGTACGTGCCCGAGGCAGACTTCGTTGTGAAGGTGCTCGACCGCCACGTTGAGGCTGCAAAGCACAACCTCAAGGGTGCTCCTATCGTTGTGGCTGGTGGCTACGGCGTAGGCTCTAAGGAGAACTTCGACATGCTCTTCCAGCTTGCCAAAGAGCTTCACGGCGAGGTTGGCGCAAGCCGCGCTGCCGTTGACGCTGGCTGGTGCGACCACGACCGTCAGATCGGTCAGACCGGTGTAACTGTTCACCCGAAGGTGTACATCGCTTGCGGCATCTCTGGTCAGATTCAGCACATCGCCGGTATGCAGGACTCAGGCATCATCATCTCCGTGAACAACGACCCGGATGCTCCTATCAACAAGATTGCCGACTACGTAATCACCGGCACCGTTGAGGAGGTACTTCCGAAACTCATCAAGTACTATAAGGCAAACAATAAGTAATGGCTAACTTTTATACCGACCATCCGGAGTACGATTTCTATCTTAATCACCCGGAAATGCAGCGCGTAGTAGAGCTCAAGGAGCGCAACTTCGCCGACAAAGATAAATATGAGGATGCGCCCGTCGACTTCGAGGACGCTATCGAGAACTATAAGCGTGTGCTCGAGATCACTGGCGACATCGCTGCCAACATCATCGAGCCGAACTCTGAGGACGTAGACCTCGAAGGTCCGCACCTCGTAGACGGACGTATGCACTATGCATCGAAGACCTACGACAACATTGAGGCTACACGCCAGGCTGGTTTGTGGGGTATCTCTATGCCTCGCCGCTACAACGGCTTGAACATGCCTATCACTCCGTACTCTATGGCTTCGGAGATTGTTTCGGCTGCCGATGCTGGTTTCCAGAACATCTGGTCGCTGCAGGACTGCATCGAGACTCTCTACGAGTTCGGTTCAGAGGAGCAGCGCCAGAAGTACATCCCACGTGTCTGTGCAGGCGAGACAATGTCAATGGACCTTACAGAGCCTGACGCAGGCTCTGACCTTCAGCGCGTAATGCTCAAGGCTACACAGGACGAGGACGGTACATGGCGTCTGAACGGTGTGAAACGATTCATCACCAACGGCGACTCTGACATCCACCTCGTGCTCGCACGCTCTGAAGAAGGCACACGCGACGGTCGCGGTCTGTCGATGTTCATCTACGACAAGCGCGACGGCGGTGTAACAGTACGCCACATCGAGCACAAGCTCGGTATCCACGGCTCACCTACCTGCGAGCTTGTTTACAAGAACGCAAAGGCAGAACTCTGCGGTTCTACACGCCTCGGACTCATCAAGTACGTAATGGCTCTCATGAACGGTGCACGTCTGGGCATCGCCGCACAGTCGGTAGGCGTTAGCCAGGCTGCTTACGACGAGGCTCTTAAGTACGCTCGCGAGCGCAAGCAGTTCGACACAGCCATCGTTAAGTTCCCGGCTGTTTACGACATGATTGCACGCATCAAGGCTAAGCTCGACGCCGGTCGTTCTATCCTATACCAGACAGCACGTTACGTAGACATCTACAAGGCTCTTGAGGACATCTCTCGCGAGCGCAAGCTCACACCAGAGGAGCGTGCAGAACTGAAAAAGTACTCGCGCCTTGCCGACGCGTTCACACCGCTTGCTAAGGGTATGAACTCGGAGTATGCCAACCAGAACACATACGATGCTATACAGGTACACGGCGGTTCGGGCTTCATCATGGAGTACAAGTGTCAGCGCCTCTACCGCGACGCACGTATATTCTCTATCTACGAGGGTACGACACAGTTGCAGGTGGTTGCCGCTATCCGCTACATCACCAACGGCACCTACCTCGGCATCATCAAGGAGATGCTCGAGAAGGAGGTTGCAGAGGAGTTGCAGCCGCTGAAGGCTCGCGTCGTTGAGATGGTGCAGCTCTACGAGCAGGCTCTCGAGTACGTGAAGGAGGCTCAGGACCAGGAGGTGCAGGACTTCCTCGCACGTCGTCTGTACAACATGACTGGCGATATCGTTATGTCGCTGCTCATCCTCGAGGACGCTACACGTTCGGCTGAGCTCTTCTCTAAGAGTGCTAACGTATATGTTCGCATGGCGCAGGCTGAGGTTATGGCAGAGCATGTGTACATCATGAACTTCGTAAAGGAAGACCTTCCGAGCTTCCGCGCTGAGTAAACGAATGTAATATAAATAATAGAAAAGGGTATGCAGATATGCATACCCTTTTTTGTTGTTTACATGAAAATATCTACCATATCTTCCAGTTCTTGTGTAGACGCTTGTTTATTAATAACTTAGGAGGGTATGGCATCCTTGCCATACCCACGCCGCCCTCATGCTTGTGCATCTTTCTGCTGCACACCCACGCCGCTAAGGCATACTTAAGGCTAATTGCGTGGGTATGGCAGGGATGCCATACCCTCCTAAATATGTTATTCGATAAAGAAGTCAAAGTCTTCCTTTTTGTCTTCCTTTTTCTTCTCCGACGGCTGCTTCTGCAGCGCGTCCTTCTTCAGTTTTCCGTCCTTGTCGAACATGCCGTACGTTGTGCGCAGCACGATAAACTCCGTGCGGCGGTTCAACTGGTTGCAAATCTCCTGCTTGTCCTTGTCGAGCGTAAGGATGAACTCCTCCGAGAGCACGTCGCCTTCCTTCAGCCAAGGATACTTCTCGGTGAGTTTCTTGCGGATAGTCTTCGGCTTCTCCTTGCCGTAGCCCACGGGCGAGAGACGGTCGCGCGAGATTCCCTTTTCCGTGAGGTAGGAGACCACCGACTCGGCGCGTCGCTGCGAGAGTCCCTTGTTGTACACCGCCGAGCCCTTATAGTCGCAGTGCGACGAAAGCTCTATCGTCACGTTCGGGTTCTCGTTAAGCAGTTTCACCAGTTCGTCGAGCGCAGCCGTCGACTCCGGTCTGAGCGTAGCCTTGTCGAAGTCGTAGAAGATATTGTCGATAAGCACCGGTGCCGTGATGGAAGCAAGTGGGAACTGCATCACGTATTCCTCCGACTCATCAGCCGGTTTTACACGTAGTTCCTCCTTATGGTTGAGGAATCCCTTGCACGTTGCGAGGAAGATATAGTCGACGTTCGGGTCAATCACATAGTCGAACGAGCCATCGCCCTTCACGCTCACCTTCTTGTTCGTGCCGTCCGATCCGACGATGTACACAAGTGCCTCAGGCAGTTCGTAGCCGTCCTGTTCGTACACCCAACCCTTCACGTTCTGCACAATTTCCGGGTTCTCAAAGCTGTATATCTTGTCCCATCCTCTGCCGTCATTGCGGTTCGACGAGAAGTAGCCACGGTTGTGTACGCCTTCGAACGTCATGCCGAAGTCGTCGCCCTGCGAGTTGAGTGGATACCCCGGATGTTCAATGGTGTAGCCACCGTTCTTATTCGGCGATGCGATGTAGATGTCCAAACCACCCATGCCCACATGACCGTCGCTCGAGAAGTAAAGGTCGCCGTTGGCACGGAACGTAGGGAACATCTCGTTGCCCGGTGTGTTGATTGGTGCGCCTAAGTTCTCCACACCCACAAGACCCAACGACGTGATGCGTGCTCGCCAGATGTCCAGTCCGCCCAGTCCGCCCGGCATGTCCGACACGAAGTAGAGCCATTCGCCATCGGGCGACACCGCAGGGTGGGCGTAGCTCGAGAGCGTGTCGTTCGTCACTTTGAAATCCTCGGGCTTTCCCCATGCAGCATCAGCACGCTGCGATGTCACAATCTGCGCATAGCGCGGATACGACGGGTCGGTCTGACACTGCGTGACGTACATTGTCTTGCCGTCGGGCGACAGCGCACAGGCACCCTCGTCATACTCCGTGTTCAGTCCGCCGTTCACCGGCTCCGGCTTCTGCCACTTTCCCTTCTCGTCCTTCTGCGATACGAAGATGTCGGCAGCCTTCGCTCCGGTGATGCCGCTCAGTTCGTTGCCCGTGGCGTCGTTGCGTGTAGAGGTGAAGTAGAGGTAGTCGTACTGGTCGCCACCGAGCACTGGGCTATAGTCGGCGCGTCTGGAGTTGAACACGTCCATGCGCTTCACCTGATAGCGCGAACCCTCCTTCTTCCATTGCGGTGCGTTCTCAGCCGAGGCGAGTCCGTTCTTGGCGAGCACGTTGTCGGGCATCGAGTCGAGCACAGCACGGAACTCCGTCTCCGCCTGCTTGTATGCGCCGTTCTTCAGTAGCAGACGGGCGTAGTTGAGGCGGTCCTGCGTCGAAGCCTGGTTGTATCTGATGGCGTTGCTGTATGCCGCAATCGCCTTCTGTGTAGAGTTGATGCGCTCGTTGCAGTAAGCCACCTTCAGCGCAATCTTGCCACGCTGCTCACGTTCCTTCGGTGCGGTGCGCTGGTATGCACGCTTGAACTGCGTGGCAGCATCGTAGTATTCGCCCACCGCAAGATACTTCTCGCCCTTCTTCAGGTTCTTCTCCGCACCGCAACCGCTGAGCATAAGCACTGCGAATGTGAGGACGAATAGGGTGGAGTAGAGTCTTATTTCTTTCTTCATTGATATGTTCTGTTTAATTAACAAAACGCATAACTCCTGCTTTTATTGTGTAGCGAGGCATGTATTAGGAGGGTATGGCATCCTTGCCATACCCACGCCGCCCTCCAGCAGCCAAATAGCCGCCCTTCAGCAGCCAAATAGCCGCCCTTCAGCAGCCAAATAGCCGCCCTCCATATAGCTAAAAAGCTAATTGCGTGGGATATGGCAGAGATGCCATACCCTCCTAATGAAAAATCCTCGCAAACGCATTAGCGTCTGCGAGGATGATATTTGTATTGTTAATCGTTGATTAGCGCTTCAACAATGGGTTCTTCTCAACGTCAACTGTTGGATAAGGACAGTAGATAGAGTTGTCGCCTGCCCATGTGCTCTTAACAACAGATACGCTTTCCTTAGCCTTGTATTCCTTGCCTGTTGCATCCTTAGCTACAATAACCTCAGGGTTAGCAACGCGGTAGTCGAAGTTCTTCTTGAGTTCGTTCATACGGAGCTCGTCGGCGCGGCGTGTAACCATCTGTGTCCACTGACCTGCAACCTCCCAGCCGTGCTCAATGTAGCAAGCCTCAGCGAGCTGGTCTGCAGTCATGTTAGCGATTGCTACTACAGTGCCGTCGCCAAGAGTTACGTTCTCGAAGTCGGTAACGGCACGCTTGCGAACCTCGCGCAGATATTCCTTAGCAGCTGTGAGGTCAGCAACACCTGAGCGAGCTGCACTCTCTGCATACCAAAGAAGAACCTCTGACCAGCGGATCAGACGATGACGACGACCGTTAGTCATGTTGGTGTAGTTAGGCTTGGTGTAGTCGTACGGCTGCTTGAGCTCAACGTTAGAGTTAGAAGGATCGCAGTTGGTAGTGTAGACAGCGAACATAGGGTGGTAAGCTGCTACGTACTGATCGCCCTTCTTGAATGTACGCTGCTCGTACTTGCCTGTTGACACCTTACGATAGTCCTCTGGCTTCTCTGCAACCTTCTTCTCGAGGTCAGCAATCTCCTTGTCGTAAGCTTCCTTATCCTTAGCAGGGTCGTTCTTCAGGTCATATGGCTCCCAAACGTCCTCAGCTGCAATCTCCCACCAGTCAACTGTGCGGTAGATTTTTGTACCCTTCTGGAATGTAACCTTAGGAGCATAGATAGCATTCTTACGTGGTCCTTCCGGATAACGCTTCCAGAATGCGATTTCGCCCCAAGCGTCGCCCCAGCCACCATCGCCGAGTCCTTCGAAGCGGCAGCATGATGTGAGCTCTGAGTCGTGATCCCAAGAACCATTGTTCCAGTTGTTGTCGATACCTACGACAGTCTCCTTGTTGTAGTTGTGACCCATTGAGTAAACGTGGCTCCAGTCAGCGTCGTTATAGAAGCCATATGTGCCGTTAGCGTCGATTACTTCCTTAGCCTTGGCAGCTGCGAGACCGTAGTACTCCGCACCCTTGTTGAGCGGGTAGCCTGCCATTGCCATGTACACTGCTGCGAGTGTAGACTGAGCAGCCTGCTTTGTAGCCCATGCGTCAACGCCGTCGTGGTTGCGCGGAGCCTTGCTGTAAGAAGTAGGAAGGCTCTCTGCGAACTTCAAATCCTTAACGATGAGGTCGTAAATCTCCTCAACACTTGCTACGGTGCAGTTCTGGATATCGAGGTCGGTGCTTGTGATGAAAGGCAGCGGACCGAATACACGCACCAAGTAGAAGTAAGCGTATGCACGCCAGTAGTGAGCATTGCCGAGGGCGATGTTGATTTCTTCCTTAGACACTGGAGTCTTCTCTGCACCTTCGATTACGAAGTTACAAGCTTTGATAAGGGCGAAGTGCAGGTTCCAAGCGTCTGTTACACCCTTGTTGTCACCGTCAGAGCTAAAGCCGTCGAGAGCTGCTACTGCCTGCTTGTTTGAGCCAGGGTTAGCTGTCATGTCGTCGCCCTGCCACTGCGGGTACATTGGGTTGGTCCACGACTGTGTCTGGTTCAACTTTTCGTAGATTGCATGAATGCTTGCATCAAGGTCTGCCTGACATGTGAAGTATGTCTCCTGTGCCATCTGACCCTTCGGGTCCTCATCAAGGCTGCAAGATGTTGTAAGCATCGAAGCTGCGAAGAGGCAACCCATTAATATTTTTGAATTCATATTGTTTCGTTGTTTAGATTGTTAATTAGTGGTTTAGAAGTTCAGACGTACACCGAATGTGAAGGTACGCGGGTTAGGATAAGCACCCATGTCGAGACCGTTGTTGTTATCAACATTGTGCTCTGAGAATGAAGCACCTGCTGGGTCCATACCCTTGTAACCAGTGATGGTGAAGAGGTTCTGTGCAGAGATTGACAGACGTACGTCAGCAAACTTAGTCTGCTTGCGTGGGAATGTGTAAGCCACGCTGATGTTCTCGCAACGGAAGTAGTTAGCGTTCTCGAGCCACTTGTCTGAGTTGCCGTATGTCTTGTTCTCAGCACCGATTGTAGGCATTGTCTTACCAACTTCTGAGAAGTAGTCCTTATCGGTTACGAACATCGAAGCACCTACCTCAGAGTTCATAGCGTAGCGTACGAGGTTCAAACGCTTAGCGCCGAATGCTGCGTTGAAGAATGCGTTGAACTCCCAGTTCTTGAAGTTGACGGTGTTGTTCCAACCGAATGTTACGTCTGGGTTAGAGTGTCCGAGAACGAAGCGGTCTGTGTCAGCGTTCGGAGTGCGTGTCTTATTGCCGTCGGCTGTGTAGTAGGTGTCAACCCACTGACCCTTCTCGTTCTGCTCAAGACCTGCCCATTTGAAGCCGTAGAATGTGCCGATAGCCTCACCTTCGGTGATGATGGTACTTGCTTCTACTGTACCCGGTGACGGGCTGAAGCCGTAGAGGCGCGGAGTCTGTGCTGTAAGCTTAGTTACCTCGTTCTTCAGGTAGCTTAAGTTGAGAGTAGATGTCCACTGAAGATTCTTCTTCTGCAGAATCTGTGCTGTGATGTTTACGTCAACACCCTTGTTGCTTACCTCACCAGCGTTGGTCCAATACTCGAGCGAACCGATATAGCCAGTAGACGACTGCTTCAAGAGAGCGTCAGTAGTCTTCTTCCAGAAGAGGTCTACACCGAGGCTCAAGCGGCTGTTGAAGAAGCCGAGGTCGAAGCCGAGGTCGAACTGCTTAACCTTCTCCCATGTGAGGTCAGGTGTAGCGATGTTGCCAGCCCAGTAGCCAGTGTAGTTAGTATCTGTACCATAGTTGAACGACAAAGTCTTGAGCGAAGCAAGTGTTGAGTACGGATCGATATCCTGGTTACCGATAACACCGAAGCTTGCGCGAACCTTCAAGTAGTCAACAGTGTTGCGCAGCGGTTCCCAGAACTTTTCGTTAGAAACAGTCCATGCAGCAGCGACAGATGGGAAGTAGCCCCACTTCTTGTTTGTGAAGCGGCTTGAACCATCGGCACGCATTGTACCAGTCAACATGTACTTGTCTGCATAGTTGTACATAACACGTGCTACGCCAGAGAGCATGAGCCATTTGCTATAGCCGTTGTCTGCGTCGCGCGAAACAGCGTTCTTGATGTTCCAGTAGCCGAGAGCTTCCTGACCAAGACCCTTACCCTCGAGACTCATGCGACGAACCTCGCGGTTTGACGCCTCCCATACGCCAGTAGCAGTAAGGTTGTGGTCGCCCCAAGAGTGCTGATAAGTAAGGTTGTTGGTTGTCTGCAGAGCCATTACCTGAGCGTTGTTGTTGCTCATTTCGGTCTTGCCGAACAGCTTTGTAGACGAAAGTGTGTACCACTTATAATCGTTGAAGTCGATACCGTTTGTAGTGGTGAATGTCAAGCCATCGCAGATGTTGAACTTCAGGTCGACGTGACCAGTTACCATTGTACGATTGCGGTCGCTCTTGTTAGCGTGGATAAGACCATAAGGGTTAGCCTGGATGTTGTTGTACGGGTCCTTGTTATAGTTGCCGTTTGCATCAGTCATCTCCATTGTCGGAGAGTAGTTCAGACCTACCCAAATCGGGTTAGACTGGTTCTGAGCGAAACCTGCTGCACCGCTATTCTCTGTACGAGAGAGGTTAGCGTCGGCTGTGAGCTCCAACCACTTGTAGAGCTTGTTGTGGATATTGAACTTAACAGCGTAGCGCTTCGACTTTGTGTCGCGTACTACACCCGTCTGATCCATATAGTTGGCAGAGAAGTATGTCTGTGTGCCCTCTGTACCCTTAGAGATAGCTACCTTGTAGTTCTGTGTAACGCCGGTGTGGAGCAACTGATCCATCCAGTCGATGCCCTTGTTTGAGCCGTCGATATAACCAGCGAGTGCGCTTGCGTCAGCACCCTTGTACTGTACCAAAGCGTTTGCATAGTCCTTAGTGCTCATTACCTCAGGTACGTTGTATGCGTTAGACACACCGAGCGAAGCGTCGAATGTAACCTGAGTTGCACCAACCTTACCCATCTTGGTCTGAACCATTACAACACCGTTAGCACCGCGTGCACCATAGATAGCTGTAGAAGAAGCGTCCTTCAGCACCTGGATACTCTGGATGTCCTCAGGGTTGATACCCTCAAGACCAGTCTCGCGAACGATGCCGTCAACTACGTACAACGGGTCGTTGCTCTTGTTCACAGAACTTGTACCACGCACACGAATCTTCATTGCACCACCAGGAACGCCAGAAGACATAACCTGCACACCCGACATACGACCGTTGAGGGCGTCCTCAACGCGTGCTACCGGCTGATCCTTGAACGACTTGCTGTCCATAACAGCTACAGAGCCAGCCAAGTCGGCTTTCTTCACTGTACCATAACCGATAACGACAACGTCGTTCAGCATCTCAGCGTCTTCATGAAGAGTAATCTGAAGGTTCTTTTTACCAGCTACAGAAACCTCCTGAGCCTTGTAACCTACGTAAGAAACTACAACTGTTTGTGATTTAGAAACACGGAGTGAGAAGTTACCGTCAATGTCGGTAACCGTTCCGTTGCTCTTGTTGCCTTTTTCTACAATGCTAACGCCAATAAGCGGTTCGCCAGCGGCATCAAGAACGCGACCAGTAACCTGCTGGTTCTGCGGTGTTTGAGCTACATTGTAAACCGAACGTGCGAGTTCGTCAGCTGCTGATGCGTTTGTGGCGCAGAGCATAATACCCCCCCCAATTAATAGCGAAACAGCTAACTGCTTCGTCATAAGTGGAAGTAAAGGCTTCTTTACTTTTTCCATAGATTTGGTTTTTAAGTTTTGTAATGCATCGTTGTTAGCATCTTGTCAGAAGCTATTGCGAGCATACCGTTTTAAAATTAATAATAGTTGTGTAGTATTTTTATAACTCGGTATAAAAAGATAGTCACTATCTTTTCACCTTGTGCGTTTTTTTACTGGAGTGATTTGTTTAAGTAGGCGATTGGTTTTTTACGGCTGCAAATGTACGAAAATTTATTTATGCACAAAAAAAATCATTAAAATTTTTTATGAAAACGTTTGTTCTGCACGTTTTTTGTGCAGCAATCGTTCGTCGGTTTGAAACAATTTGCGTAAATTTGCAACTGCAAAATCATAATGGTTCCGTAGCTTAGCTGAATAGAGCGTCAGATTCCGGTTCTGAAGGTCGTGGGTTTGAATCCCACCGGAATCACCAGGGGGTGCAGTTGTCTCAACTGCACCTTCTTATATTAGGAGGGTATGGCATCCCTGCCATACCCACGCACCCCGCTGATGATTGCTGTAGTGTTCTTAGGAGGGTATGGCATCCTGCCATACCCACGCACTCCGCTGATGATTGCTGTAGTGTTCTTAGGAGGGTATGGCATCCTGCCATACCCACGCACCTCGCTGATGATTGCTATAGTGTTCTTAGGAGGGTATGGCATCCCTGCCATACCCACGCAGCCTTAGTCTCAGCAGTCTCTGCTGCACCTTTTTATTTTAGAGCAGAAAGACTTGGTCGAGAAAAAGTTCTGAAGGTCGTGGGTTTGAATCCCACCGGAATCACCAGGGGTGCAGCCTTTCGAGGTTGCACATTTTTATATTAGGAGGGTATGGCATCCCTGCCATACCCACGCAGCCTTAGTCTCAGCAGTC
>ERZ1026870.398-NODE-398-length-25366-cov-6.110189_pt1 | contig 25366 bp, 18 predicted proteins | sample MGYA00380165_ERZ1026870 | MGnify/ENA primary metagenome ERZ1026870 (study PRJEB33269, sample SAMEA4719801) | human gut metagenome | biome: human-associated habitat; feature: organic feature; material: feces | place: Cameroon | collected 2013-10 ...
GGCACGACCCCGAATTCGGCCGCAAGCCCGAACACCTCGTCAAGTTCGATCTCGATCATGGCCCCTACTACGCCCTCAAGGCCATCCGCGCCTTCTTCCTGACGCTCGGCGGCATCAAGGTGACGCCGAACTTTGAGGCCAGAACCCCGCAGGGCGACGTGATCCCGAACCTCTACGTCGTGGGCCAGGACATCGGCGGGCTCTTCGACTCGTCGTACGACCTCAAGTGCGAAGGTTCCGCTTCGTCCTTTGCCATGACCTCTGGCCGCGTCGCCGCCGTTCATGCCGTGAAGGCCATCGAAGCCGGGAAGTAATCGGTTCGATCCCGCCGGGATCCCCAAGGCGTTCCTCGCCCTGACGGATCCATGACAAGCCCGCCGGCATCCGTCTGGATGCCGGCGGGCATTCGTTGGTATTCTTGGCAGTGAGACAATTCTTGAGGAGGGGCCTCATCCATGGCTGCATTCGACCAGAAGCCGGCCGAATTCACCGTTTATTCCGCCGCGCCCTGGCTGATCGAGGGCTCGCCCGAAGCAGTCAATCCGCTTTTTGACCACGCGCCCGTCGTCGAGATGCCCGCACACCGCGAGCGCTACTTCGGCATCGAGGACTGGGTCTGCCGAGTCGAAGAGGGCGTCATCGCGACCTACGCCATTCATCCGGACATGCAGAACCAGATGACCGGGCTTTTCGGAGCGGGTTCTCTGCTGGGCGCCTTCAAGGCGCTGATGCATGAACGGAGCCAAACGCCCGCGCTCATCATGAAGGCGCTCACGCCCGTTCGCGCAAGACGCGTGAGCGCACGCGCCTTCGTGGACTTTCTGGCCGCCGACGATCATGCGGCCGCTCCCGCCTATTTATATCTGCTTCGCCAGCACGAGCAGCAGATGGAGGGCATGCTGCTCAACGATCTTCTGCCGGTCGACGTGCGTCTTGCGCGCATCGTCGACACGCTCTTCAGAGCAAAGGGCGCCGAACTCGAAGCGCATCTCAAGCCCGTGCCGATTCCGGTCACGGTGCTGCAGCTCGCCGAAATGGTGCATGCCGACCGCGCATTCGTGAGCCGGATTCTTTCCAAGTGGCGCGAGGCGGGATGCTTCAGCCGCGAAGGCCGCCGGCTCTTCTTTTCGAAGGGCATGTTCGAGACCTTCTGAGCATTCGCCCCTCTATCCCAAAGGCCATCGGCCCGGCTGCCGGCCCAGCTGCTTGAGGCGGCCGGGCCGATGTCGGCGAACGTGTCGCTGCTCTCGAAACCGTCTGCTTACCCGCGGGCGTTCTTCGCCGTCAGGTCGATGATGGCGAGCGTGACCTCGAGGCTCTTTTCCCAGGACTTCATCGGGAGGAACTCGCAGTTGCTGTGGAAGTTGTGGGCGCCCGTGAAGTAGTTCGGCGTGAGGATGCCCTTGACGGAGAGGTAGGAGCCGTCCGTGCCGCCGCGCATGGCGGTGGTCTTGGGCTCGACGCCCGCTGCGGCGAGCGCGTCGTAGAGATAGTCGATCCCGACGCGGTTGTCGTCGCGCACGGCGTCGGCGATGTTGGCGTAGGAGTCGGAAAGCTCGATCTCGATGACGGCCTTCGGGTGACGGAAGCGCAGGTACTCGGCGGCGCGCACGAGCTTTTCCTTCTTGCGTTCGTAGAGCGCCTTGTCGTGGTCGCGGATCTTCATCGTGAGGACGGCTTGGCTCGGGTTGGCCTGCATCGTCTTGAGGACGACGAAGCCTTCGCGGTTTTCGGTGCACTCGGGCGTTTCGGCGCGGTCGAGCATGCCGATGAAGTCGTGGACGACGAGAATCGGGTTGACGAGCACGCCCTTCGAGGACATCGGGTGCGCCGTGACGCCCTTCACCGTGAGCTTGGCGTTGCCCGCGTTGAACGTTTCCCAGACGACTTCGCCGAGCTCGCAGCAGTCGATCGTGTAGGCGAAGTCGACCGGGAACTTGGAGAAGTCCATCTTGCGGGCGCCTTGTTCGCCGAGCTCCTCGTCGGGCACGAAGACGACGTGGATGTCGCCGTGCGGGCGGTTTTCGCCCGTGACGATCGAGAGCGCCGTCATGACGTTGGCGATGGCCGACTTGTCGTCTGCGCCGAGCACCGACGTGCCGTCGGAGACGACGATGTCGTCGCCCGCGTAGCGCTCGATTTCGGGATGCTCGGACGTCTTGAGCCAGATGTCCTTTTCCTTGTTGAGGCAGATGTCGCCGCCCTGGTAGTTGCGGACGACCTGCGGATGCACTTCGGGCGAGAGGCCGACGTCGACCGTGTCCATGTGCACGACCCAGCCGATCACCGGGGCCTTGACGCCTTCGGGCAGGTTGGAGGGGAGCTTCGAGTAGACGATGGCGTGTTCGTCGACTTCAACGTCCGCGAGTCCCATTTCGCGCAGCTCGTCGGCAAGCAGGCGGGCGAGGTCGAATTCGCGCGGGTTGCTCGGCACGCAGCCTGCCTTCATGCTGCTTTGCGTGGGGATCGCTGCGTAGCGCATGAAGCGTTCGAGCAGGGCGGCTTTCTTGTCCATGAATGAATCTCCTTTCTGTCTGAGTCCCTTGCGGGACGCGCTGTGGTTCGTGGTCGTAGAAGGGGCTGACGACCCATGGGCGGGCCGGCCGTTCTCTGATTCACGAGCATTATGGAGAGCCCCAAAGCGCTCGGCCTTGAACCTTGGTACATGGTCAAGACCTCGGCCTTCGTTCAAAATGCCCTCCATTCAGCTCCTCAAACCGCCTTTCGCCGTGTTCTGCGCTCGAGAGGCGGCGGAATCCAACCAGCCCCAACAGAACCCAAACTCACCAAAAGGAATACGTCAACCATGGTCGGCGTCATCATTTCTCTGCTGGTCACCATCTTCGTGGTGATCATCCTGCTCAAGAAGATGAAGGCACAGTTCGTGCTCTTCTTCGGCGGCCTCACGCTTCTCGTCTGCTCGATCGCCATGGACGCGATGGGCCTTCTGCCCAACGGCGCGCAGATTCTTCCCAAGGGCGTCGCGAGCACGGGCTTCATCGGCTTTGACCTCTTCAAGTGCATCACCTCCCTCATGTCGAGCCGCACGGCGGGAATCGGCCTTCTGATCATGTCGGCCGCGGGCTACTCGAAGTACATGTCCATGATCGGCGCCTCCGCCATCATGGCCGACTATCTCTGCCGTCCGCTTCGCATCTTCCGCTCGCCTTACTTCGTGCTCTCGCTCGCCTACATCATCGGCGCGGTCGCCGACCTCTTCATCCCGTCCGCCTCGGGCCTCGCGATGCTTCTGATGGTCACGATCTACCCGGTGCTTGTGCGGCTCGGCGCTTCGCGCCTCTCCGCCGCAGCCGTCATCGCCACGGTCTCCTGCCTTGACATGGGGCCGACTTCGGGCGCTGCGAACTATGCGGCTCAGGTGGCCGGCATGGACACGATGACCTACTTCGTCGAATACCAGATTCCGGTCGGCATCGTCGTGACGATCGCCGTGGCGGCGCTCCACTTCTTCACGCAACGCTACTTCGACGCCAAGGACGGCGACAAGGCCAACGAGGTCGACGAAGCGACCGCGAAGCAGGACAAGATCGACGTCAAGGGCGCGCCCGCCTGGTACGGCCTCCTGCCGATGATTCCGCTCGTGCTTCTCATCGTCTTCAACCGCTTCGTGATCGATACGGTGAAGCTCGACGTGCCGACGGCCATGTTCATCTCCTTTACGGTGGCGCTTTGCTGCGAACTCTGCCGCAAGGCCGTCAAGGACGTGCTCAACACGGGCTTTGAATTCTTCAACATGATGGGCCGCCAGTTCGCCACGGTGATCACGCTCATCGTCGCGGGCGAACTCTTCGCCAAGGGCCTCATCGCCACCGGTACGATCGACTACCTCATCGCCGGCACGCAGAACCTGGGGCTCCCCGCCTACGCCATCATGATCGTCGTCGTGGCCTTCATCTCGATCTCGTGCGTCGTGATGGGCTCGGGCAATGCGCCTTTCTTCGCCTTCGCGCCGCTCGTGCCCGACTTCGCGCAGCAGTTCGGCGTCTCGACCATCCTGCTCCTCATGCCCATGCAGCTTTCGACGGGTCTTGCCCGCGTGATGTCTCCGATCACCGCCGTGGTGGTCGCCGTGGCCGGGTGCTCCGGGATCAGTCCCTTCGCCCTCGTGCGTCGCACGGCGATTCCGATGACGGGCGGCCTGATCGTCATGGTGCTCATGACCATCATCCTGAATTGATCCGCATCATCGATTCCTCTCAAGGCGGCCGGTCTCTCCTGCCGGCCGCCTTCCCTTTTGGCGGACGCCCCTCGCACGGACGTCCGCCCTTTTTCATGGCCCGTCGCATTGGGCGCATAATGAAGTTGTCTTTCGACAGCTTCGCCCGAAAAGCTTTTCGCACAAGTCACGCTTATGCCCGCATTCATCATCCTTGCCGTCGTCGCCGCGCTTTTGTCCGGCACGGTCCGCGCCGAGGCGCCCGCATCGGGCGTGGAGGAGGACGCCTTCCTCACTGCCGAGGCACCCGTTCAGGCCCTGAGGCGCTTTGACGGCGTTCTTCGCATCGGATACGCCGATCCGCTCGACCATGAACGGGGCGAGGCCGTCATGGCGCCGCTCGCCGAGCGTCTCGCGCAGGCCTTGAAGGGCGCGGGCGAAAAGGGGACGGACGTTGCGGTCGAGCTTCAAAGGTATTCCGAATTTGACCTGCAGACCGCCGTCGTCAGCCACGAGGTCGACCTTTTTCTCGTCACAAGCGGCTACTACATCTACCTCTCCGACATGGGCGCGGGCGTCGAATGGATCTCAACCCTGAAGCCGCCCTTTGCCGCCGATCCCGAGAAGGCAAGCGCCGCGGTCTTCGTCGCGCGTGCCGACGACGGGCGCTTCAACCAGGTCTCGGATCTTCGCACCGCCATCGTGGCCGCCGCAGGGCAGGCCTCCTTCGACGGCTGGATTGCGGCGCTCGACGAGGTCGCCAACGTCTCCCGCTATCCGAAGAACTTCTTCGGGAAGACGGTTTTTCTGGGCTCAACGGGCCTTCCCGTCGCCGAGGCCGTGCTCAAGAAGAATGTCGACGCGGGCATCATGCGCGCCTGCGAGCTCGAGATGCTCACGGCGGCGGGCCTTCTCGAACCCGGGAACCTGCGCGTCGTGGGCGAGAAGACCTCGAGCGGCTTCGCCTGCCGCCGCTCGACCGCGCTCTATCCCGGTCTTGCGCTCGCGGCCCAGACCTACGTGCCCGAAAGCATCAGGCACCGCATCGCAGGCGTCGTCTACTCGATGCCCGCCGCCGATTCGGGCCATCGCTGGACGCTTGCCAACGACTACCGCGCCGTGAGGCGGGTGGCCGAAAAGTTTGCCTATGCGCCCACGAGCCGCGCGTCCGACGCGAAGTTCTCGGCGGTTGAGGAGCGCTACAAGTATGCGCTCGTCATCGGCTTTCTCATTCTCGCCGCCTCAATGCTCTACAGCGTGTCGGTCAGCAAGATCGTCGCGCGCCGCACGAAGGCGCTCGTCAAGGTGATCGATGAAAAGGACGCCCTCGAGGATCATGCGAGGCGAGATCGCGAGCGCCTCTCGCAGCTCGAGCGTGCGGGAATCGTGTCCGAACTCTCAAGCATGATCGCGCATGAGCTGCGCCAGCCCGTCGCCTCGCTCATCAACTATGCCGACGGCCTTTCGCTCTATCTGGGCGGCAAGGGACATGATCCGGTGATCGACGAGGCGACCCGGGAAATCGGGCGGCAGGCCGAGCGCGTCTCGAGCATCGTCGAGCGCGTGCGCCGCTACGCCCGCCAAAAGGAAGGCCTGCAGCGCGGGATCGACTTTTGCGCGGTCGTCAAGTCCGCCTATTCGACCTTCCGCTCCGGGTCGGCGAGCTCCGCAGTTCGCATCTCGGCGGACCTCGTCGAGGCGGCGCCCATCGAAGGCGATCCGCTCGAACTTGAGCTTCTCGTCGTCAACACGCTCAAGAACGCGCTTCACGCCTTGAACAAGGCACGCGTCGAGCACGGCGAAATCAAGCTTCGCCTCAAGGCCGATCTATCGTCGGAAGACAATCCCCGCTGGGTCCTTGAGGTCGAGGACAACGGGCCGATGCTCGACGACAAGACTTTCGAAGAACTCTCGCACCCCGTCACGAGCGAGAAGCTCGAGGGCCTCGGCCTCGGGCTCTCGATATGCCGCGTCATCGCCGAGCGCCACAGGGGGCGTCTTGTCTTTCGCCGCGCCCGGCCCAACGGCCTCGTCGTTTCGCTCTCGCTCCCGCAGGCCAAGCCCGCGCAACCCCAAACGGAGCAACCCCAAAAGGAGGCTCTCTGATGTTTCACAGCATCCCCAATCCCGACCTTTATGCACCGCTCGCGCGCATCGTCGACGATGAGGAGACGGTCCGCAATTCCGAAGCCTTCACGCTGCGCATGGGCGGCATCGACGCCGTCGTCTACGAGAGCGCCGAGGCGTTTTTGGACAAGGACGACCTGCGGCATCCGGGGTGTCTCGTGCTCGACGTGCGCATGCCCGGCATGAGCGGGCTTGAGCTTCAGGAAGAGATGGCGCGCCGCGGGATCGACCTCCCGATCCTCTTCCTGTCGGGGCACGGCGACATCGGCATGGCCGTCTCCACCCTGAAGCGGGGCGCGGAGGACTTTTGCGAAAAGCCCGTCGAGCCAGCGAAGCTTCGCGAGAGCGTCAGGCGCATGATCGAAAAGAACATCGCGGCCCGCCGCGCGGCGATGGACGTCGAGCGAAAGCGCGAGCGCTACGCAACGCTCACCGAACGCGAGCAGCTCGTCGTGAAGCTCGTCGCCCGAGACATGCTCAACAAGCAGATCGCGGCCGAACTCGACATTCAGGAGCACACCGTCAAGATTCACCGCTCGAACGCCTGCCGCAAGCTTGAAGTCCGCTCCGCGCTCGAGCTCCACCACTTTCTCGCCGCCATCGGCGAATTGAGTCCGGCGCAAGACTCAAAGCCCGCAGGCGCCTGAAGCGCGAAGCCCTCCGCTAGAACCAAGGTACAAGGCGGTGCGGCTTCCCGTCGTCCACAATTTCTCTCAACGGACGGGCCCGAGACGGGATCGAATAAGGGATCGGATACGGCTCGTCCACGACCTGCAAAGCCATGGGCCCGAACCGCCGGGCGCCATTCAAACGGAGAGAACACATGCTGGAAACCTATCTGAAGGACCTCGAGGAAGTCGTCAACGTCGACTGCGGCAGCAGCACCTGCGCGGGCGTCACGCGCGTTGCGGAAATCATGAAGCGCCACTATGACGAAATCGGCTTTGCCACTGAACTCGTCGACCTCGGCGACAAGGCGGGCCGCGGCCTTTTTGCGACAAACAAGCCGGGCGCCGAAACGTTCGATATCATGTTCAACGCCCATCTCGATACGGTCTATCCGGAGGGCACCGTTGCCGAGCGTCCCTTCCGCGTTGAGGACGGCAAGATCTACGGTCCGGGCTGCGCCGACTGCAAGGCCGGCGTCATCGCCATTTATCACGCGCTCAAGAACGCCCGCAGGGAAGATCTCGATCGTCTCGCCATCGCCGTCTGCTACAACCCGGACGAAGAGGTGAGCTCGCTTTCCTCGCGCGAATGGCTCGCTTCGATGGCCAAGAAGGCCAAGCGCGCCGTCGTCTCGGAACCGGGCCGCGCGAGCGGCGCCTTCGTTCGCTCCCGCAAGGGACGCTCCGTTTGGGACGTCACCTTCCACGGCGTTGCCGCGCACGCCGGCAACAACCCGCAGGACGGCCGCTCAGCCGTTCTCGCCGCCGCGAAGTTCACGATTGAAGCCACCAAGCTTCAGGACCTCGAAGGCAAGGGCACGAGCGTGACGGTCGGCGTCATTCACGGCGGAACGGTCTGCAACACGGTGCCCGATACCTGCAGCATCCGCATCGACACCCGCCGCTGGAACGACGAGGACGGCCGCGAAATCGACGAAGGCATCGAAAGGCTCGCCGCCATGAACTGGGGCGACGGCATCACGGTCGAGGCCCGCCGCGCCTCCGTCTCGCCGGCCATGCCCTGCACGGAAAAGACGCGCGAACTCGTTGAGCTCATCAACGAAGCCGCCCGCCTCGAAGGCTTTGAGGCGACTTGGGTGGACGCGGGCGGCGGCTCCGACGCCAACCGCATCGCAGAAGTCGGCACCCCGGTCGTCGACGGCATCGCTCCTGCGGGCGGGTGCTTCCACTCCGAGCGCGAATACCTTCGCGTCGACACGATTGAAAGCCGCGTGCGCATGCTCACGCGCTTCCTGACGCTCCTCTGAAAAGAGACGTCACGGGGTTGATCGCCCGCAAACGGTCATGCTGAGGACGCGGCAGCGCCCGTCTTTCCCTGCGGAGAGGCGGGCGTTGCTGCATTTGTGCCCCGGGCAGGCAGTCCTCCAATCGTCCGCCGCCCGCGGGCGTCATGCCCGTGACACACGTCACCGATCCGTCATAATCGGGTCCTTCGATGAAGGCTCATGCGCGTTCGGAAGCGCACGCTGTGAAGGATTCAGCCTTACAAGTTGTTGACAAACATATGAAAAACTGATTTTGACGGGTCTTGTCATCGATTTGTCATAATTTCGTCACGAAGGCGTCATGTGACCTCGTCAGAATGCGGGCGTTGCCTTACCAACGCTTACACTCTGTCATGGAACAATATTATTTGGTGCTGCTGGCCTTTCTTGCGGTCATCGCAGTCATTGACCTTTTTGTCGGCGTCTCGAACGACGCCGTCAACTTTTTGAATTCGGCGCTCGGCTGCCGTATCTCATCCTTCCGCACGACGCTCTGGGTCGCCTCGATCGGCGTGCTCGCGGGCGCCACATTCTCCTCGGGGATGATGGAGGTCGCGCGTTCCGGCGTCTTCCACCCGCAGCTCTTCACCTTTTACGAACTCATGATCGTGTTCTTCGCGGTCATGGTGGCCGACATCATCCTGCTTGACGCCTTCAATTCGCTCGGCCTTCCCACCTCGACCACGGTTTCTATCGTCTTTGAACTGATGGGCGCCGCCTTCGCCGCCGCGCTCTTCAAGCTGATCGACGCCGGCGCGCCGCTCTCCGACGTCGCCGACTTCATCAATACGAGCAAGTCGCTCGGCATCGTGTCGGGCATTCTGATTTCCGTCGTCGTCGCCTTCGTCTCCGGCGCGGTCGTGCAGTACCTCGCCCGACTCATCTTCACCTTCAAGTTTGAAAAGGCCTACCGCCGCATCGGCGCGCTTTACGGCGGCGTCGCGATTACGGCCATCATCTACTTCCTCGTGATGAAGGGCGCCAAGGGCGCGAGCTTCATGCGCCCCGAATGGATCGAGTGGATCAACGCCAACACGGCCGTCATCCTCTTCTCGCTCTTTACCGGCCTCACGGTTTTCTTCCAGATCCTCATCACGGTCTTCCGCGTCAACATTTTCAAGATCATCATTCTCGCGGGCACCTTCTCCCTGGCCTTCGCCTTTGCCGGCAACGACCTCGTGAACTTCGTGGGCGTGCCGCTCGCCGCCTGGGACAGCTGGAAGGAATGGAAGGCCTCCGGCGCTGCCGACACCGCCTTCATGATGGATGGTCTTCTGAAGCCCTCCACCGCTCCGACCGCCTTCCTGCTGCTTTCGGGCTTCGTGATGGTGCTCACGCTCTGGTTCTCCAAGAAGGCCCACCGCGTCATTCAGACGTCGATCAACCTCTCCTCGAGCCGCTCAGGCACGCAGGAGCAGTTCGGCGCCTCGGCCCCGGGCCGCATGATCGTGCGCGGCGCCATGGGGCTCGGCAAGGTGATCAATCAGATCATCCCGATGCCCATGCAGCGCGGCCTCGCCTCCCGCTTCGAGCCGCTCCCCGTCGTCAAGGGCGAGATTCCGCTTCCCTTCGACTACGTGCGCGCCTCGATCAACCTGATCGTCTCCGCCATCCTGATCGCCTCCGCGACGAGCCTTAAGCTCCCGCTCTCGACCACCTACGTGACCTTCATGGTCGCCATGGGCTCGAGCTTTGCCGACGGCGCATGGGACCGCGAATCCGCCGTCTACCGCATCTCGGGCGTTCTCACGGTGATTTCCGGCTGGTTCCTGACGGCGCTCTCCGCGAGCTCGCTCGCCGCGCTCGTCGCCGTGCTCGTCTTCTGGGGCGGTGAAGCCGCCGCCGTGATCCTGGGCCTGGGCGCGATCATCCTTCTCGTTCGCTCCAACCTCAAGACCCGCGAAGACGACGTGACGCTTCACGACGAAAGCCGCTCCGTCTATGACGCGGCCTATGTGGGACAGCTTCTCGGCAAGCACGTCCAGAAGAGCCTCTCCGAAACGCTCGACGTGCTCTCCCGCATTCACGAGAATTTCACGGCCGACCGCGAGCGCGAGCTTGCGAAGGCCAAGGCCGGCGCCACCGACGTGTTCGAGGAAGCCATCGAGGCCCGCAGCGTCTACTACCGCATGGCCGCCGCCGAGGCCGCGCCTTCCAAGGCCGACTTCGACGCCCGCTACCTCTATCTGCGCGCCTGCACCAACACCCGTGAGGTGAGCCGGTCGCTCCAAAACCTCGCCAAGCTCGCCCGCGACCATGTGGCCAACCGCCACCGCGTAGCTCAGAACGACATCACGGCCGACATCGGCAATCTGGTCGAGGACGTCAAGTCGTTTGTCCGGGCGCGCGAGGATCACGCCGACGTGAAGGCGCTTCGCGATCATGCGGCCGACGTCATCGCCCGCATCGAACTCCTGCAGCGCCGCCTGATGGAAGCGCAGCCGCAGGGCGTCATGACGATCCGCTGCTGCGAATTCCATCTCTCCTTCCTCTTGGTGCTCCGCGAGCTCGTCAATCACTACGAAATCGCGTCGCTCCTCGAAGAGCAGATCGAAACGCTCGCCAAGGAGAAGGCCGCATAAGGTTGCGAATTAAAGAAGTCTAGTGGGATCGCGGCTCCGGTCTCCAAAGAAGGGAGCCGCGTCTTTTTGGGAAAGCCTTTTTTCCGGGGGCTTTCCCCTTTTTTATTCTGGAGCGACGGATGCCGTTCGATCGGGCCGAAAGCTTGCGAAGAGAACGGGGCCGCTCGCTTGCCGGCGTCAACGGTCTTTGCCGAACAACTTCCGCCGTCCGTTGGCGATGACGGCGACGGGATGCCGGGCGGGGATGTTCGCCAAATGATCCTGAATGGGCAGGCGCCCCTCTTTCGAAAAGCTTGTGGGATAGTGGTTTGGGAGTGGGCGGGCGCTCGGTTTTTCAGGGTCATTGCCGTTGAGCATGACGTCAAGTTCGTTCCATGCGGCCCGAATCGGGCGCTGCGCCTGGTGTGGCTGCAGTTGGATCACGAAATCTGATGGAGAACGGCGGGGAAATGTCGTGCTTTGAATGACAGTAAAGGTCGGCTGATAGAATAAGATAAGGATTTGTAATGATTTTGAGGACGACGCATGCTCAATCTCCAGCAGATGAAGACATTTCTCGCGGTGATCAAGTGCGGCAGTTTTACGAGAGCTGCGCACGAACTCAACCTTACGCAGCCGGCCGTGAGCGGGCATATTTCGGCGCTTGAGGAGGAGTTCGGCATGCCGCTCTTCAACCGCACTGGTCGAAAGGTGGTGCTGACCGATGCGGGTGAGATTCTCATGCGCGGGGCTCGCGACATCTTCTATCGGGTCGACGACCTCAAGCGCGAATTGGCAGACCTGCGCGCGCTTCGCGGCGGCATGATCCGCATAGGCGCTTCAAAGATCGTCGGTGTCTACATGCTCCCAAAAATCATGATGGCTTTTCGGGACGAGTTTCCCGACATTGAGCTGCAGATTTCGATTCACTCGGCGCACACCATCGTCGCACAGGTCGAGGACAATGCCTACGATCTTGCCATCGTGGGAGAAGGCGAGCAGATCGCGTCCCGAAACGTGGGCACAAAGGTGATCGGTGAGGATGAGTTCGTCCTCGTGGCTTCTCCCTCGCATCCGCTTGTGCAAAAGCCGCTCGTCACGGTGGAGGAGCTCTCCAACGAGCCCTTCATTCTGTCGGGAAGGTTGACGGCTTCGCTTATCAGCCTGACGGCTCAGTTGGCGGACATTGGGCTCAACCTGAAGAGTTCCATCGAAATGGATGAGGCGGGGGCCATCAAGCGCGCCGTGGAGGAGGGGGCGGGCCTTGCCATCATTTCCCGCTCGGTTGTGGAGCGCGAGCTAGAGCAGGGACGGCTGTGCGAGCTTCGTCTAGATGCGCCGCCCTTCAAGCGCCACATCCTGATGCTTTGGCGACACGACCGGCGCTTTTCAAAGAACACCGAAGCCTTCATGCGCTTTCTGCAGAAGGCTTTCGCCGAGAATTCGAAGACTGTTTGAAGGCGAAGAGAATGTCAATGACCATCCATAAGAAAACCTGATGGTAGGAATAATGATTCTCGATTATCTAATGCTGTGAAAAGACTACCCTATTTCGCATGGGAGACTCATTCGAGAGCAACAGAACAAAAGGAGAATCTTATGGCAACGCCTTCCGTCAAGCTGACGACTCCGCCTGCGGATCAGCCCGATGATCCGCTCGACATGAACAACTATTCGCTCAACAAGCTTCCGAAGCGTCCGATGGGAGCCGTGGGGCGTTTCTTCTATGTCTGGGGCCTGCCGCTCGCGGCCGTGATCTTTTACGTGACCGCATATGTTCTGGACTTTGCGATCCTCGACGACCGGCAGCAGGTCATGTTCGGCCTCTTCGTGACGGCGCTCTTCCTGTGGATCAGCGAAACGGTTCCGAACTACGTGACGTCCATGATCTTGATCTGCGGCTTCATCCTGACGGGCATTCTCAAGGCAAAGCCCGCCATGGCTACGCTCGGCGACCCGACGATCTGGCTCAACGTGTCGGCCTTCATCATGGCGTCGGCCATGGTGAAGACGGACTTGGTGAAGAGAGCTGCGCTCTGGCTGCTGATTCGCTTCGGCAAGAACGCGGGCATGATCTTCATCACATTCCTCGCGATCAACATCGTGCTTGCGGCCTTCGTCAACGCAACGGCCGCGAAGGCCGCGCTGATGATGCCGCTCTTCATGGTGGTTTCCGCGGTCTACGGCGCGCCGGGAACGGACACGACCAACAATTTCGCCCGCAATCTCGTGCTTCACAACCTGCTGATGATCAATGCGAGCTGCAATACGTTCATGACGGGGTCGGGTGCGAACCTTCTCGGCGTGGCGCTTCTTGCCGGCGCTGGCGTTCAGATCTTCTACTTTGACTGGTTCATGGCCGGCTGGCCGCTCGTGCTCACTTTCGGCCTCATTTCCTACGCAATCGGCGTGCGCTTCGTCTTCCCAGTTTCAGCCGAAGATCGACAGCCCAAGCTCTCGGGCGGTCGGGAGGCCCTTGCAAAGGCCTACCAGGCGCTCGGTCCTGTCAAGCTCAACGAAGTCAAGGCCTTCGTCGTCTTCATGCTCGTCCTCATCGTTTGGGCGACGGACAAGCTGCACGGCATGAATGCCACGGTGGTGGCCATTCTCGGCGCGGTTGTGATGCTCGCACCTCAGTTCAAGCTCCTCAATTGGAACGATGTCGACATTCCATGGCACCTTATGCTCTTCTCAGCCGGCGCATACACGCTAGGTGCCGGACTAAAGGCGACGAAACTCATGGACGTGCTCACCAATCAGCTCATGACCGCGCTCGGCATGGAAACGATGAGCTACTTCGAACTCTATGCCGTGCTCACCGCCATCTTCATCGCCAGCCACTTCATCTTCCAGTCGAAGAACATGAGAACGCTGATTTTCATGCCGATCGTGATCGGCGTGGCGCAGACACTTCATATGGAGATCCTGACGCTCGCCATGCCCGTGGCGCTCTGCATCAACTGCTGCTGGTCGCTTCCGTTCAACGCCAAACCCAACGCGATGCTCTACGGCACGAACAAGTACACGATGGGAGAATCCTTCCGCTACGGCTTCGTGATGTCCGTGCTCTACTGGGTCCTGCTTCTCATCGCTGGCGCCACTTACTTCACTTGGCTCGGCATCAGCCCCGGCTTCTTCTGACAAATCCTTGACCGAATGAACGGCGACGCCTTTTACGAGGCTGTCGCCGTCTTATTACGCGTTGGCGATACTTGTCGAGTGGGTGTCGGCTTGGAGCGTAGAGAATGAAGCCCTATAGGGTCAGGTAATTGACATAGGTAGCTCAAGACTGCTGATGACGGAGTAATTGTGTGGTCTTAAGCGCCAGGTTTAGGTTTTGTGTGAACGCGATAGTTCTAATGGCACCTAATATTCCGAATTCCTTATCTCGCCTAGTCTCTTGACGTTGCTTTGAATGAAGGTATATCATCGGATATGTATCATTTGAACCTAAGGAGATAAGATGCTATTCCTTCCTAAAGTTAAGAAAGAAGATCCTTGCCTTAAGGCGACCAGTAAGGTGAAAAGTTTAGTTGCATCTTTATTGGCTGCCGTTTCTATAGCGGTCTCAGGGACTGTATATGCGGGATCGACGAATATGCAAGAGATGATGAATTCTACTGAAGTTATGCAGGTCGATCAGAGTTCCCCTCTGTTGGTTATTCAACATGTGCACCCTCAGAATGGTTCTGCTTATCACTACTCACATAGTAGTCATTACAGCCATTCAAGTCACAGAAGTCATTACAGCCATTATTCTAGTCGTTGGTAAAATATTCATGAATCAGGCGAACTATTCTATTGAAGAAGATGTGTTTGGAAAATACATTATTGTGAAAATGGATATTAGCTTGTATTCATTGGCTGCGATTATGAAAAGCACTTATTGGTTTACTGATAGGTGCTTTTTATATTTAAATTGGGCCGATGAAGATAAGAAAATCCTGTCGATTTCTTTCCGAGGGAAAGAGAGTTTGAACGATAAAGATTTATATGTTATTGCCGAAGAGTTCATGAACTCAGTATTAGATCAAGCTATTCGAATTAAAGTCGAAGAAGAAACGAGAACAGTAAAATCGATTATTGTAAAACGAGCATTTTCGGAAGCACTATCGAAGACAGAGAAAGAATTTTTAAAACATGAGTGAGGAAAATGTGGACTTTACGGTAGAACTGTCGAATAAGATTTATCCGAAAACAATAATCTTGGAGGCCAAGGCTGCATTTTCAGAATATGCAGATTTTCGTATAGTACCTATTAGGCCTGAAACAATTTCTTTAACCATAAAGCCATATATAAAATACGAACAAAATTCAAGAGATATTGTCTTATCGTTCATTAATTATGTGTTGGACTTGGCAGCTAATCACTATTTGGAAAGGGATCGGTAATGCAAACCAGTACAGTTTTTCACCCTCTAGATTTCTTTCGAAATAATCGTGATATCTATAGGTTTTTGCCATTCAGATTTAAGAGGTTGCGTGGTAAAAGAGTATTGCTAACTAATATTGTTGGTGAATATTTAATTGTTACTCATGACGAGTATCGAGATTTTATTTCAAAAGCTCTTAATACTGATAGTTCCTTGTACAATGAATTAAGACAGAAACATTTTATTTATGACGATGACTCATACCAGATTGAATTACTTTCGTCGAAATTTTGGACAAAAAAATCGTTCCTGCAGGGTTTCACAAAGCTACATATTTTTGTTTTAACTTTACGTTGCAATTCGGCATGCACTTATTGCCAAGCATCTAGACAAGAGGAATGTGCATCGGAGTGTTATGACATGGATGTCGAAACGGCTAGAAAAGCAGTTGAGATGATGTTCCATAGTCCTTCTCATGACATTACCGTGGAATTTCAGGGTGGAGAGCCATTATTGAATGTTCCTGTCCTCAAGGAGATTGTTGAGTATACGACAGCATTAAATGCTAAGCATTGTAAGAATATTTCTTTTGTGGTGTGTACTAATTTATCGAAAATTGATGATGAGTTACTAGACTTTTTTTCACGCTACAAAGTAGGGATTTCGACATCTCTTGATGGGCCAGAGTTTTTACACGATCTAAACAGAGCAAGGTCTAACAAATCAGCTAGTCATGCTGTTTTAGAAAAAAATATAGCGCGTAGCAGAGAGGCTTTAGGTTTTGAGGCAGTATCTGCTCTTATGACGACTACAAGACAAAGTCTCCCCTACGCTAAGGAAATTGTCGATGAATATCTTCGTTTGAGGATGGGATCCATATTCATTCGGGCACTTAATCCATATGGTTACGCGGTAAAAACGGAAAAAGCGATTGGGTATTCTGTACAAGAATTCTTAAAGTTTTATAAAGAATGTTATGCATATATTCTTGAGAAAAATAAAGAAGGGATTGTTTTCCCAGAAGGGTATGCGTCCATGCTATATAAAAAGATACTAACTCCGTGGCCTATTGGTTTTGTTGACTTGCAGTCTCCTACAGGAAATGGTTTTGCTGTCACTGTTTACAATTACGATGGCGATATCTATGCTTCGGATGAATCTCGCATGCTATATGAGATGGGAGATCAAGCTTTTCGGTTAGGCAATGTTTTCCAGGATAAGTACGAGGAGATCTATTTAGGGGCTTCAATGCAAGCAATAGCTGCCAATGGTGTTGCTGAATGTTTAGCAGGTTGTCAAGATTGTGCCTTCGTACCTTATTGTGGAGCTGATCCAGTCCGTCACTACGCTACTCAACATGATGCATATGGCCATCGTCCTACAAGTTCTTTCTGCCATAAAAATAAAGCTATATTTGAATTTTTGTTTGATGAGTTACAAAATATGGATATTGAGGGAGAAGAAATTATTTGGACTTGGATGAGGAATTGTGATCGTAGAGATGTTGGATTTAATGTGGCGGAAAAATAATATGCCAGAGAAAATTAGAGTAAAAATTAATAATTGCGAAAACAATGCAATAGTAAAACTTGTCTCGGTTCCAGTCCCACTTCGTGAGCGTAATATTTGTGGTTTTCTTTTTCCAGAGAGATATCCGGGTATTGATCTGGCGGGATATGCGTATTTGCTAACTCAAGATATTGATTTGTATAATAAGGTCTCGAGTCCTGCTATTTATATAAAGAAAACAGAAGAGAATAATTTAGCAACTAATGATGTTATTAAAATAGACGCGATTCATCAATCTTTTCAGTTCTTGTATCGTGTTAATGGTAATGCGAATTGTTTGTTTGTGACTGATAGTTGCAACTCACACTGTTTGATGTGCCCTCAACCTCCAAAGATTGAGAATACGGTTGAGATGGCGCAACTTCAGCGTCACGTTGATTGTTTGCCAGTAGATTTGAAAGAAATTTGTGTCACTGGTGGAGAACCGACTTTATTAGAGCAAGATCTTATATCTCTATTTAAAAAATTAGCAAAACAATGCCCTGATTGCTATGTTCATGTTCTTACGAATGCAAAAAAATTAAAAAACTTTAATTTCGCTCGCCAGTGTGTGACTTCAGGGCTCAAAGGAATATCGTTTGGGATTCCATTATATTCATCGAATCCTGAATATCATGATTACATCGTGCAATCAAGAGGTTCGTTCCGTGAAACGTTAGAGGGGATATATAATCTTGCAAAACTGAATGCTTCAATTGAAATACGTGTTGTATTGACGAAAATTAATGTCTCCGGACTAAAAGAGTTGGCTGAATTTATTTACAGGAACTTAACCTTTGTCGATCACATAGCTTTTATGGGAATGGAGCATATGGGCTATGTAAAGCTTAATTGGGAAAAAGTCTATGTTGATCCAACTCAATACCAGGAATATCTTGTTTCTGTGGTTCGTTTTTTAAGGTTGAGAGGAATGAATGTTTCGATATACAATCTTCCTTTTTGTGTTTTAGATGAGAAGTTATGGCAGTTCTCCAGAAATAGCATTACAGATTCCAAGCAAGGGTTTGACGAAAAGTGTATTATTTGTGAAATGCGAAATAAGTGTGGTGGGTTCTTCAGACGTCAAAAAGAAGCTTTACGTATAGTGCCCATTAGGTCAATAAATTAGTTGTCTTGTTGTAAAAAATTCTGTTGGAGAATTCTTATAGAAAACACTCCATCGATTATACACTCGATTAATGATTTTGCGGTAAGGGACTATTTTTATATTAGCTCGTTTCAGAACGGCGTTTCGAGAGGAAACTTGTGTGTGTGGTTGGAATCAATTCATCTTGGAATTTCGGTAAAGCTCGAAGGAGGAAGCGCGAAACGGGCAGAACGTGGTGTGCAGCTGTCAGCGCAGAGCAGTAAGTATCGGCCGAATGAAAAGCACCGAACCTCTAACGTTCGGACATGAAAAAGAGGCCCGCAGAAGATCGGCGGGCCTTTCAAGGAGGGGCAGTAGGCCGGGCTGGATTGCAAACGGCCCGGTCTTCCAAAGAGAGCGTTACATTCCGACTACGGACTTGGCGGCCTTGAGATAGTTGGTGTTGGGCATTTCGGCGATGCCGAGCGCTTCAACCGCGCCCTTCATGGCGGCATAATCTTCGCTTTCGCAGCAGGCCGTTTCAACCATCGCGCCGTTGAACCAGACCTTGGCGTACTCGCAAATCACGCCGTTCACGCTGAAGCCATAGCGTTTTTTTTCGACGGTCACCAGAGCCATGTCGGGATGGGCCTTGACCATGGCGCAGAATTCATCGAACGAGTAGCTGTCCTTCTCAAGGTGCATCTCCACCTGAAGATGGCGGAGAATTTCAGAGAGTTCTTCGCGTTTGACCGGGAACTGGAATTTGCCGCGGGGCTGGAACACTTCGAAGCCTTCGGGCGTTTGCACGACCTTTGTCTTGATGTCGAGCAGGCCGTCGCGAACCTTGACGTTTGCTTCGTTGGTGTTCTTCGAGAGGATGTATGTTTCGGGCGGCATGACGCGAGCTTTGAAGAGTTGCGCCTTGCAGCACCACATGTGCTCGAACACGCCTTCGATGATGTCCTTGCCGAAGACGCGGAATTCGGCGCGCGGAACGATTTTCGCGGCTTCTTCAGCCGAGGTGGCCACGTTTTTTGCGTAGGAATCTGCCATGATGAGCTCCCTTACTTGTTCCAGGTGGTGTAGGGGTGGGCGACGAGCATCGAGTTGTAGTACCGGGGATCGCCGGAGACTTCCTCGCCGATCCAGGACGGCTTCTCGAAGGCCTGGTCTTCGGATTTGAGCTCGATTTCGGCCACGATCAGACCTGCGTTGACGCCGAAGAATTCGTCGATTTCCCAGACGAATTCGCCCATCGGAATCTTGTATCGGACTTTTTCAATGACGGGCTGTTCGGCGAGGTTGTCGAGCATCGTGATGCAGTCGTCATAGGGAATCGGATATTCAAATTCCATGCGCGTCACGCCGACCGTAGGGCCCTTGACCGTCATGAAGGCCTTGTCGCCGACGGTGCGGATGCGCACCGTGCGCTCCTTCATGCTGTTGAGATAACCCTGGCGATAGCGGATGCCTTCGGCGAGCTGGCGCCACTCGTCGCCGACGACGAGGAATTTGCGTTCAATTTCCTTAGCCATGATGCGTGTCCTTTCGAGGATGATTCACTGATGAACAAGGAGCGGCGGCCTGCGTATCGCGGCCGCCGCCGGATCTGAATCTATTGTTGATCATTGCGATCTCAAAGGAAAATCGTGTTTTAAGATCGATCTCATAAGAAAGTTTTATGGATTTGAGCGGGTTCGCGTCGCTTTTGCCTAAGATCGTAGAACAGAAAAGGAAGGCAAGGGAGGAACGAATGTCGTTGATTCAGATGGCGGGAGGCATTGCGCTTTTGCTCTGGGGAACCTACATGGTCAAAACAGGGATGCTACGTACCTTCGGCGTCAAGCTTCGCGAATTTCTGGCGCATCGCCTGCAAAACCGCGTTGCGGGCGGGCTTGCGGGCATGGCGCTTGCCGCCCTGTTGCAAAGTGCGACGGCGGGCAGGCTGATCATTGCGAGCCTGCAGTCCGAAAGGCTCGTCACGACGCCCATGGCTTTTTCTGCGATTCTGGGCGCAGATCTCGGCAGCGCCGTGATGAGCAGGCTTTTGACCCTAGACCTTTCCTTCCTATCGCCGCTGCTTATCTGTGGTGGCACGATTCTGTTTTTCCGAGGCCGGGCCGATACCCGGACGGGACAGTTCGGCCGCATCGTCATCGGATTCGGATTCGTGATGCTCGCACTCCAACAGATCGTGGCGTCGACCATGCCGCTGAGAACCAGCTCCGACCTGATGGCGCTCTTCGAGCACATGACGCAAATGCCGGCGATGGCACTGCTTCTCGGGATGGTGCTCGGCTTTGCGTGCTTCTCGAGTCTCGCCGCGGTCATCATCACGCTCGGACTGGTCTCGGGCGGAATGATTCCGGTGAGTACCGGCTTGTGGATGGTGCTCGGCGCCGAGGTCGAAAATACGCTTCTGGGCGTCATGGCCTCGATGATGGTGAGCCGCACGCGGAGTCTCGGGGCGCTAGCCAATGGCGTCTGGCGCATGGCCATGATTGGGCTCGCGGTCGCGGCGCTCGTTTGGCTGCCGGAGATCCCGGCCTTCTTCGCCGGGCTTGAGGATGCGCCCATTTACTTTCACGTCGCCTTCAACGCGTGCGTTTGTCTTCTGGGCCTGCCAGCGGCCGGCATTCTTGGACGCTGCGCCGAACGTCTGATGCCCGGGGACGCTGCGTCCGAGGAGGAAGATGAGGCCTTCAGCCGCACGGCCGGGCTTTTCTCCAAGGAAAGCCTCATGGGCAGCGCCGTGTCGATTCAAAGAGCCGAAACCGAAATCCTTCGTCTGGTCAAGGCGGTTTACGCGCTCTGGCAAACGCTTGGCACGATGCTCGGCACGAATCCGCCCAAGGGCGACATCATGATGCTCCTTGATCAAAAGGCTCACCTTGCGGCTCAATGTACGACGATCAGCCGCTACCTCGGGCTTGTCATGCGCGGAGGCCTCACGCAGGAGGAGGCCTGGCGCTGGCAGTACCTCAAAAATGTGAACGCGTCACTCGGGCAACAGCTCGAAGTGGCCGATCAGATCGTCAGACTCACGGACGACAAGAAGTGTTCGAGGCACCGTGCCTTCACTCCGGAGGGGCTTGATGAACTAGAAGACCTTCACGGCCAAGTGCTCGCTGCGATCGGTGCGCTGGCGAAGCTTATTTCGTCGACCGATCCGGTCGAGCGGCGAGCCCTTGGCTGCACGCTGCAGGAGACGCGCGGGCACCTGATTCAACTGAGTTATGAGCGGACGGAGCACCACATGCTGCGCGTCTCTCGAGGTGAAACAGGCGCCGTAGAAACGAGTGCGCTTCACCTGGAGCTCCAAACGCTCTTCATCCGGTTTGCCGGTCTGGTGTGTACGTCCGTCAATATCGAGGCCAAAGCCTGAGGAGGTGGAGAGATTGCTCACCCGCTCCTTGAGGTAGACGGAACCGTCGAATCCATGATCCGAATGTCTGTTTCGGTCGGAGGTTCCCCTGCGACGTGTAGGTTGAGTGTTGATCGTGCGCCTCAAGCGCTATCCGTGAATTCAGATTCGTTCATGCTCAAGGTGTGAAGGGATGAGGCGGAGAAGATCAATACTCATCGCGTTCCAAAGCCTCCCTGGCCTGTCTTTCTCTGCGCTCTGCCTGCTTTCTTTCAAGAAGGTCCAGCATCGGATCGTCCACGAAAAAGATCCTGACAAAGACCGAAAAGGCCCACAGGAGGACAACAATCATGGTGGCGAATGCCAAGGCGGTGAGAATGGTATCGAGCATGAACAACCTCCGTTACTGAAAGCGCCGGACATCCGCAGGAGCGTTGCCGGCGCCGGGCAACTTTTGTGCAATCAACCAAAAATGGCAGGATTCTCTTTCTTGATGCGATCGGCAGAGAACAAGGAGGCGGGTCCGCCCGCTGCACTCATGCGAACGCCAAGGCCGGCCTTCACGTTTTCGATGATCTCATCGGCCGTATGCACGTAGACATAGTCCTTCTGAAAACGCGTCTTGGTGACGATGTAGGTGCCGGACTTTGTCTTGTGCGGCGTAAAAACCTTGCCTGCGTTGGCGCCGCGGTTCCCGATGACCTTGATGTCGGTGATTTCCATTTTTATCCCTTTGTGGATGAAGCGAATGATCTGAAAACCGGCTTGGATTTGCAGTCGTCAAAGTCCGCAGACTCATACGGATTTCTAGGCGCTAAACCCGAGCCGCTTGAGCTCGAAGACGAACAAAGTGAACGTCGCCTTCGTCTTGAAAAGAGCTTAAAACGCCCTGCGTCTGCATGTGACGCAATCGAACAAAACGGGCTGTGCCGCCGAAATGTCCGTCTTCCGGCTTGGTCCGCAGCCCGCCCGACAGGCTGAAAGAAAAGTTTCGTTCAGACGGCATTCAGCGCCCCGTCATCAGTGCTCCGTCATCCCCTGGATGCGGTCCGGCAAGGTCCCGGCGTCGACCGTTACGCCCGGCCTTGCCGGAAAGGCGGTGCTGCCTTCAATTGACCGCTCTGATTGAAATGCGCCCGCAGCGGCTGCGGGCCTGCAAAGACTGCCGCAATCACCGCTGCCTGGTTGAACCTGCAAATGAGCAAAAACGCGCCTCTCCCTTGAGACGAATTCGAATGGGACTGCCTTCAAATTAAGCACGGGTGTTTTCCAAAACTGTCATAAGCTTGACGCAACGTTACTCTAGAAGGATTGCGTCATGCATTACGAACGACAAAAGGACGGCTCCTCCTGGCTCTTTTTCGAGCGGGTGGCGCCCCGCATTCGCCGAAAGCTTGCGCTTGTGCGGTTTGATGCCGATGCCGGCACGTTCGGGCCCGTGGAGCGCCTTGATGCAACCGACGAGGAGCTCGAACTCGTCAAGGTGCGGATGGCGTCCATACGTCCTCCGAAGACGGACGAGCGGGCGCGCACCATGCGCATCGCCGTCATCTGCGAGGGCGAGACCGAAGCCCGCTACCTTGCGGAATTTGCTGCGCGGCTCGGACTCACGGACCGCGTTGAGGTGAGCATTTCGGTCGACAAGGATCCGGCAATCGCCTTCAGGGAGACCGCGCACAAGATGCTCTGGAAGCGTGCGATCGGCGAACCCGTTCATGACGAAGCCTGGCTGGTGTTCGATCGGGATGCCCATCCGGGCTACGGCCATGCGTTCGAGCTCGCGCAGAAGGTGCCGTTCATCAAGACGGCCTTCACGAATCCGTGCATCGAATATTGGTTCCTGCTTCACTTCGACTCATTCGACGGGAATCTGTCCTGGGACCAAGAAAAGGAGATCGAAACGACGACGGAGGAGACGGCGGTGTCGGAGACGATCGTCGAAATCGTCAAGCGCATCCGCGTTGAACGAAAAGCTTCGCCGCTTCTGTGCCTCAATACGCTCAAGCAATATCTGCCGGGCTACGAGAAAAACGGCGACGAGGTCTACAAGCACCTTTGTCAGCATGTCGGTCGCGCCTGGCAGGCGGCCAAGGAGAGGCCGTCGCCCGCAGGCGCATACGGCTCGGATCTGCCGCTTCTCATCGACAGGCTCTGCGAAATGGCGGGCCTGACGCACGAAGAGGCCTTTGAGGCGGCGCACGGTCCCGTGAGCGGGCGCACGATCGAAGTGCCCAAGACCGAGGCGAAGGCGCCGAACAACACCGGGAATGAAGCCGACAAGGCTGCCGATCAGACGACCGAGCCCGTTGCGAAGACCGCAAGGCGCTCGTCGCCCAACGTCTGCAGGATGGCGGCGCTCAACGTCGTGCGGGCGGCCGGCATTGCGAGAACCGGCGCAGACGAGTTTGTCGCCGCACAAATCGACCGCGACGAACTTCTCAGGGATCTCGAGACGCTCGAGCGGCATTTCCTCACGGACGTGCCGTGGCACCGGTACTCGGACATCGATCGGGCGACGGAAGGTTCGCAGCATCTCATCGGCGTTCAGATGACGTATCTCGCGACGTCGCTCGGGCACATGAGCCTCAACGGCGTCTCGCTCTTCAAGCAGGTGAAGACGGTCATCAAGGTCGTGGCGGCGTTGAGATGCTTTGCCATTTGGGTCGAGTCGCTCAAGTGAGCGCGGCCATTTGTTGCGGAAGGACTCGATCTCAGGGTTTCCGTGAAGTCATGAACCAAGGTTCTAAGGGTTCTCCGCTAGGGGTTCACTCTCTTGGATTGACCTGCAGGACAGGGTTAGTATTCGCCGCAACTGCTTTTGAGCGACGCAGGACCATTTCGTCGCGGCAGTTGTCACCTCAGAGGAGAAAACAATGAACTTCAAGACCAAGCTTGCCGTTCTCGCGATCGGCGCCGCCATGAGCTCCATGGCCTTCAACGCTTCGGCATGCTCGACGGTCATCGTCGGCAAGGACGCGAGCGCGACGGGCAACATTCTCGTGGGCCACAACGAGGACAACGGCGGCCGCATCCTGACCGCCCAGCACTGGGTTCCCGCCGCCACGCACAAGGCCGGCGAAATGATCAAGTTCGAAGAGGCCGCCGCCTCGATCCCGCAGGTTGAAAAGACCTTCGGCTTCTTCTGGTCGCAGACCTTCGACCCGACCGGCGCCTCCTTCTCCGACGGCTTCGTCAATGAAAACGGCGTCACGATCGTCTCGAACGCCTGCACCGGGATCTACAAGGACGACGTCATGCCGACCAAGGACGGCGGCATCGGCTACGGCATCCGCCGCCTGATGGCCGAACGCGCCACGAGCGCCCGTCACGCGGTCGACATCGCCATTGACCTGCTCGGCAAGTACGGCTACTTCTCGGAGGGCCGCACCTACACGATCGCCGACCCGAACGAAGCCTGGCAGCTCGCCATCCATCAGGGAAACACGTGGGTTGCAAGACGCGTTCGGGACAACGAAATCATCTACATCCCGAACAACTTCATGATGGACAAGGTTGACGCGACGGACACCAAGAACGTCATCGTCGCGCCGGGCATGATCGAGCGCGCCATCAAGAACGGCCGCTACAAGCCCGCCAAGGAAGGCGTCTACAGCGACTTCAACTACCGCGTCGCCGTGGCGCCCGCAGAGCGCCGCTCCGCCGACTACAACTTCAGCCGCAACAACCTCGCTTGGAACAAGATCATCGGCGAAAACATCACGGATCCCGAAAAGTTCCCGTACTCCGCCGTCGCCACGAAGAAGTGGACGGTCGACGACGTGAAGGATCTGCTTCGCACGCACGAGCACGACATTCAGGAACAGGACGCCCAGTGGACGCATACGAACAGTCTCGGCATCTGCCGCGCCACGACGCACGAGTCCGAAGTGTTCGAAATGAACGCCGATCCGCTCCTCATCACGGGCTACCGCGCGCTCGCCCGACCGTGCGAATCGCCCTACGTCCCGTTCTTCCCGCTCGCCCGTCCGGCCGAGGGCACGGCCTTCATGAGCTGGGACAAGGCCACCGCCGAACACTTCAAGGGCACGCCTGAATACTTCGGCTGGCGCTCCGAATGGCCGGTCTCGACGTTTGTCGCCGCCGCCAACACCTACGACTTCCAGCGCCAGGACCAGAAGGACGTCCGAGCCTACGTCGAAAAGCTTGAAGAC
>ERZ1026870.412-NODE-412-length-24861-cov-7.544546_pt1 | contig 24861 bp, 17 predicted proteins | sample MGYA00380165_ERZ1026870 | MGnify/ENA primary metagenome ERZ1026870 (study PRJEB33269, sample SAMEA4719801) | human gut metagenome | biome: human-associated habitat; feature: organic feature; material: feces | place: Cameroon | collected 2013-10 ...
CTATTTGGGGGATAATTTGGACATAAAAATTATGAGGATTTTGAACACCCTACCTGTAAGGGGCGCATATCGTTGGCGGGGCTTGCCCCGCAATAACATTCGAGATATGAGCCCCTTACAGGGGCGAGGTTCATAAAACGGCCTCAAAAGGTAGGGGCAAGCCCCTACCCTAAATATGAGCCCCTTTCAGGGGCGCCTCTCTACCAACCTTTCTTTTTCTGGATTTTGAACTCCCTACGCCAGAGGTGCCCTGCGGCAGATTTCAGCGCCACAAAAGGGAAAGAAAAAAGGTGTACACCAAAGAGAACTCTGGTGTACACCTTTTATTAATGTATCGGACGCAGCAATGCTACGCCAAAGGATATTACGGAACCAATACCTTCTGTCCGTTGACGAGGTAGATGCCCTTCGGCAGAGCAACGAAGCGCGTGCCCTTCACGTAACCGTTGAAGAGGCTGACGCCTGAAGCGGTGACGATGCGAACGTTGGCACCGTTGGCGGCCGTGAGGCTGACGCCACCCATCTGAGCTGCTACGTCAACAGCGTTGCTACCGTCGGCAGAAGGAAGTTCAATACCAGTTACGTCGCCCGGAATGTTGGTGATCTTACGCTCGAGATAGAAGCGCTTGAAGTTCTGCTTCATCTGACCACGTGAGTTGAGCACGAGACCAACAGAAACTTCCGTTTCGTCTGCGAGGTCGAAGGCCAATTCGCCGTTAGACATCAGCGTGTAAGCATAAGCATGTGAACGCAATTGGTTCTTGTTTGGCAAACCGGCACCCTTGTTGACAACGATGTGTGACTCGTCGTCGATATCGCCGTCAGCATATTCGAAACCGAAGATGTAGTGGCCAGCAGGCAAGGTGATGGTCTGATAGAACTTGTGGTCGTAAACACGCGGTGAGAAATCACCCGTCTTCGTGATCAACGTCAGCAAGTCGCCGTTCTTGGTGTCGACAGCGAGGGTCGTTGAGATGGTGTCGCCCTTGAGCGTCGGATTCTCGAGCACCCATGCCGACTTAGCGTCGTTGGTGAGCACCTGAACGAGGTTTTCCATACCGGCTTCGTTGGTGATGCCCTTGTCGGTGTGGAGGAACGGAGCAGCGTAGTTGGTGAGGTAGTCGGCCGTCACATCCAAACGCTTCACATTTGAAAGGCTGAAGACACCGAGAGAAGTGGTCCAAGCGTCGCCGTCAGGACCGAAGCCTGCACGAACACCGGCATTGGCGTTGGTGGTGCGGTCGTTGACGTTGCCAGAAGTCTGGTTGAAGTCGAAGTAGAGGGCGAGCTTGTCTTCGCTCATCGCCTTGTTGATGTCGGTGATAGGAGCGTTGGCATATTCTATGAGCTTGTCAGCAGAGAGGGCCTTGTTCCATACACGGAACTCGTCGACAATGGCGTTGACAGGAGCGCTGGCATTACCGATGGTCATCTTGGCAGGCATTGTAGGCAACATTTCAGCCCACGGCGTCTGGAAGACGTTGGTCTGCTTGCCATCCTTATAGATGTAGAAGTTACCATCTGCGAAGCTGACAGCATAGTGATGCCATTCAGAAGGCGTCACGAAGTTGTTGGCCGTGTTGTATTCAACGCCCTTCATCGTTACAACCAAAGCGTTGTCGGAGTTGACCTTGATGTAGAAGTCCTTAGAAGAACCACCGATGTGCTGTGCATCATCGTGCGTATTCTGGGCATACATCCACCAGTCGACAGTGAAGGCCTTATTGACGCTCAGGTCGATCGGCGTATTGAAGGTCACGGTTTCGCCAGTGCCACGGAAGTTCAAACCGGTTTCAGCGTCGGCGTTGCAGACAACGATGGCGCGTGAAGTGGTGAGGCTCTTGCTGCCGAGGGCGTTAGAGGCTTCGAGGGTTACATTGTAAACGCCTGGATCTGGAAGCATGACTTCTGCCGTCTGACCGCTGTAGGTGAGGTGGTGTGAAGCGTTGCTGATGGTCCAATCCCAACCAGAAGGCTGGTTGATGCTTTCGTCCTTCAATGTGGTCTTCTGACCCTTGACGATGACGTTAGGCGTTACATCGAATGCCGGAGTCGGAATCTGGCTTGAGACGATGATGTCTGCGCTGTAAGTGCTTGTGCCGGCAGCATTGGTGGCTTTCAAAGTCACAGTGTAGGTGCCTGGCTTTTCGTAAGAAGTGGCCGCATTGATAGTGGTGGCCGTTTCCTGCGTACTTCCGGGCATGCTCCATTCGTATGAGCAACCTTCAGATGGCGTGGTGGCATTGGTGAAGCTTACGCGCTTGCCGACAGCGGCGTCACCAGAAGTCGTGAACATAGCGTCGGGCTTGGCCTGAGCAACAACGTTGAATTTCTTCTCAACCTTCTGGGTCTTGCCGTTGAGGTCTGTCACTTCGAGGGTGATGGTGTGTTCGCCAGCTTCGTTGAAGATGAGCGTAGGAGCGTCGAGCTTCAATGTCTGCTTGCCGTCGATGGTCCAAGTGCAGGTGATGGCGTTAGCCGAAGAAGTGTTGACTGGCGTCACAGCCATTCCGGTGGTGATGTTTTCCGGCATGGTGAAGTCGGCAGAAAGGGTGCGGTGGTCAACGAGCACCTTGTTGTCGGTCATGTAGCTCTGAGAGCCAGCATACTTCTCGATGGTGTACTTGCCAGTGGCGTCGGTCGGCACGCTGATTTCGTGCATCTTGAGTTCGCAGAGCAAGCCCGGAGTGTTTTGCGGGTCGGCCACTTCGGCATACATCATGCTCTGGATTTCGCGCTGCGTGCGGGCAGTGCTCCAAACGCGGAACTCATCCATACGTCCGTTCATACCATTGCTTGAAGCAGAACCGATGTTGAGGTCGCCGAAACCGCCGATGCCGTTGCTGCCTGAGCTGACTTCGCCCACCTTCTCGCCATTGACGTAAGCGATGCAGTTGCCGCCGTTGAAGACGATGGCCACGTGGCTCCACTTGCCAGACTGAAGGGTCTTGGCAGGAGCTTCAACGCGAGCACCTGTGCTCCATCCGGCCATGAGTTCGCCAGTGCCTGTTGAGTGGATGAGCAATTTGCCCCATCCCGGACCAATCTGCTGATTGTAGTTGGTCAAAACACCAGGACGCAACCAATATTCGATGGTGGCCTGAGGATAGTGTTCCTTGAAGAGGTCTTTAATAACGAGACCTGAGTTGACGAAGTTACGAACGCGGTTGCCCGTACCTACGGCCTTGCCATAGAAGGTGCCGTTAGGAGCGTCGATGCGTGAAGAGAGAATCTTCGTATTGTTGAACGCATAAACGGCGCACACCTGGTAATTGTCGTGACCAGCACGCGGCGTATAAGTCAACACTGTCGGGTCGAGCTGCTGAACGAGGGTGTCGTTGCGATAAACGTTGTAGCCAGCCAACTTGTGTGAAGAGGCTTCAGGAGCTTCCCACTGCAAGGCGTCGCCATTCTTCACGAGATTGCGCGGTGCGTTGAAGCTTTCGCCGGCAACCACGAAGGAGATGATGGTCTTCTTGCCCTGGTTTTCAACCTTGATGCCGCTCTTATCAATCTGGCAAGGGGTTTCGATGCCCAACGAGTCGAGCTCGTAGTCGATGACGGAGCAGTCGTAAACCTTACCTTCACCGTCGGCTGAGCTCTTGCTCTCGATGATGAAGAAGTATTTCAACGGTTTGCGCGTATTGAACGAAGCTGAGAGGTCGGTCAAGTCGTAACCAAACTCCATCGGCTCGTAGTGCATACCGTCGGCCCAGCGACCGAGCATCGGGGTTTCGGCGTCCTTGCCGTTGCCGTCACCGTCGCCTGCAAACTTGAAGCCTTCGAAGTAGATGCTCTTTGAAGGCTCTGTGGCATTGAGGTCTTCGGAGATACCGGCGCCAAGGCGCAATTCGCTACGCTTTGAATAGTCCATCTTGACGCGCATGGTGCGCAACGGACGATAGTTGCGACGGATGTAGTAAACTTCCGGAGCATAGTAGCTATAGCTGGTTTCCGTTGTCATGGCGTTCTTGTACGGACAATAGATGAAGCCCTTGTTGGCCCAGTTGCCCCAAGAGTTCACAATGATCCATGCGCCGACTTCGTCTTTGTCTTTTTCGCCAGCGATGCCGTTGCCGTCGAGGTCAAACTCGATGCGGTCGTCATAACCAACGATGGTCAAAGCGTGGTCGACTTGCTTACCCCATTTCACAACGTATTTCATGCCGCTGACACCAGCTGCCTTGTTGGCATCCGTTACGGGAATCGAGCCTTGGGTGCAGGCACTGGCCACACCGATACCGCAGATACCACCGCCAGGATAGTTGGGATCGCCGCCGTGGTTCCAAATCCACTGCTTCACAGCCTCACGTCCGGCTTCGCTCTGCACGCTCTGCGGGAAGTTGGCAGTGCGTTCCAAACGGTTGAACATGGCTGAATACCACTTGTCATAGCCCTGCATCCATCCGAAGTCGGGATCGGAGCAGTCCTGAATACCAAAGAGCTTGGAATAGAGCTGGCCGCCGTAAGTCGGGTTGTTTGGAATACCATTGGCAATGGCCATACCGTCTTTACCTGAGTTGGAGTTGGTGTAAAGCCAAGTGAAGTGGGTTGGATACTGGTTCTTGGCGAGCTTGCCGCTAACGCCACGGAGACAGTTGATTTCGTACGTGAACATGTAGTAGATACGTGAAGCCGAACCGCAAGAACCACCGACCTGGTTAATCACAGGGGGGAAGTAGATGGTTTCAGCATTGTTCACATGATCTGGGCGTTCCGTAGCCGATTTCGTGGCGACGAGTTTCTTGTCGACCTTCAGACGCGGAGAGAAGTCAGGATACTTCTTGTAGTTGACGTCATCTTGGGCAGAAACGGTACTCGTTGCCGTTGAGAAGGCTGCCATAGCAGCCAAAATCAGAAGGCGAGAATGCTTCATAAATTTGATGAGTATAAAATGGTTTGTAATTATAGTATCAGGGTGTAAGCGGGCCACGTATGGCCACTTAGCGACGGCGGAAGGAGAAGCTGGGCATTTTTGACCTGTATTTCAAAGCGACAAAAAGGCAGGATGTCAAAATGGATATAACATCCTATCCTTCAAAACTATTCAGGCTATTCTTTCACCATCACTAACGTACAAAGATAGTCTTTTATATTTAAGCGTAAAAAGAAATATACGTTAAAAATGATTTTCCAAGAACGATGGGGGCGTATTTATAAGAACGGCAGTACAAAAAACCTTGCAGCCGACACGCCACAGGGCATATCGGCTGCGAATATTTTTATTTTTTACGCGTGCTTCACTCGTTAATTAAATAGAGTTTGAGCACCTTCCTGTCGTCGCACGAACGGTGTTGACTATCCCAAACGAGGCGGGGACGATATTGCGGATAGACGCGCTGGAAGTCCTCAATCTCGTCGTTGCCGACAAGGAGATAACAGGTCTTTGGCAGGGGTTTCATCTTGTCGATTGGCACGATGCGGTTGTTCAAATAGAAGTTGACCGTGAAAGGGTGCATGCGGTTGGCCTCCAGCACATCGGTGCGATAAGAGCAGATGGTGGTCGAAGAGGGGATGGCCTGCTGGATGGCGGCGGCCACACCGCGGTCGGTCTTGACCTCCATAATCTTCGGAATGTACACGCCGTCGAGGCTCAACTGCAAGAAGAAGACGATGCCGGTGAGCGTGAAGAGATAGGGGCGCTTGTTATGGCTGCAATAGTTGACGGCCAACAGAGCGGGCATCACCACCAGCAACCAACCAGAGAACCCGACGGGGGCGGTGGAAAGGGCCTGAAGGAAGGCACCGTTTTCTGCCGCGTGGTGGCCGAGGTTGACAAAGGCGGGCTGCCAACCCAAACGGATGGCAATGAACACGGCGGTGAGGGCGAAGGCCAACACGGAGAGGGTGAGACCGAAGGCACGAAGCACACGGGGATGACGTTCGCACATCCAAAGCAAATAACGCGCCAAGAAATAGGCCAAGAAGGGATAGACAGGCAACAGATAGACGCTGCGCTTGCTGGCCGGAATGCAGTAGAACACGAAGATGACGGCAAACGACAAGAAGGCGAAAGCGTCGATGTCGCCCATGCTTCGCCAAGCCTCAACGAGGCGCGTGCGAAGCTGGGAGAAGGTGGTGGATTTCACACTGTTCCGCATCTGCCAGAGGCGCTTCATTCCCAACGGCACCATAAAGAGCAACACGAGGGAGAAGGGCAGGAAGCCCGTCAAGATGGTCATCACATTATAGGGCCAGGGGTTGATGTGGGAAGCGTAGGTCATCTGTCCCGTAAAACGCAACACGTTTTCTTCATAGATGAGTTGCAGGAAACGCGCTCCGCCGTTGGGTTCGTTATAGGCGGCCCAATACCACAGGCCAAGGGGGACGAGGCCGAGCAGGGCAACGACAGTAAACTTCCAGAGGAGCGTGAGGAAGGTGGCTTTGCCACGCGTCAGCATATAAAGTGCCACCACCGCACAGGGCAACACCACGCCGACGGGTCCCTTGGTCAAAGCGGCACCAGCTAACAGGAGTATCATCAGCCAAGGCAGGCGGCGTGCACCATGTTTGGCCCAATGATGGCCGGCCATCAGGGCGCCCACCATGAAAGCGGCGAGCAGGAGGTCGACACGGCAGGTCATGGCCGCACGGTGCATCTCGAAACAAGTGAGCGTAATGAGGGCGGTGATGATGCCCACCGTGGCGTCATTGCGGCGCGAAAAGAAACCATAGGTGGCCAAGACAATGCCCGTAGCCCCCAAGGCCGACGGCAGGCGGCTCGTAAATTCACTGATGCCTCCTAAGAGCCAGGAGAAGGCTGCGACAAGCCAATGGAGCATCGGCGGTTTGAAGGCGATTTCATCGCCATTATTGACGGGAAGAATCCAGTTGCCGTCTTGCAGCATCGACATGGCCACAACGGCTTCGCGGGGCTCGCCGCGCGTATTGAAAGGAGCGGCTCCGAGAAACCAGAAGAGGGAGATGACGCAGAGGATCAGCAACGGAATGTAAATTTTCGGTCTGGCTGGCATAATGGTTGATATTTTGGGGGTTAGACGATGGAGAAGGCTTGTTCTTCGCAGTATCTTCCGATGTGTCAGAACTACTTTTTCCACCTACTATTTATTATGGAGGGAAGGCTATTCCACAAGATGCTGAAGAAGTTCAAGCCATTTCTGCCCCATGATACGGAAATCGTAGGCAGCGGCTTTGCGCAACACGTTCTGCTGCATTTTCTTCAGTTTTTCAGGAGAGCGCATGAGGGTCAGGAGGGCCTGGGCATAGGCTTCTTCATCACCGTCTTCAACAAGCATGCCGTTGACGCCGCTCGGCTCCAAAAGGCAACGCACACCGGCGGAACAGTCAAACGCCACTGGCACGACACCATAGCTCTGGGCTTCCATCAGGCAGAGCCCCCACGCCTCAACGGCTGACGTGAGGCAGAGGATGGCGGCACGCTGATAGAAGGGCGACACGTCACTGTGCTGGCCAACGAAACTGACACGCAGCAGCGATTGAGCCTCAGCTTCAAGGGCAGCGCGGTATGCACCGTCGCCCACAATGACCAACTGCCAATCGGGGACTTCGTGACACACGCGTTTCCAAATGCGCATCAGGCGATCAACGCGCTTATCGATAAATTCCACACGTCCAACGTAGACCACCGTTTTCTCCTTGTCGGTATTCACCGTCTGCGGCAACTGGCACGAGTTTTCAATGGCTGTCACCTTGGAGGCTTCGACGCTCTCCGCTGAGAGGTTTAACGTGTTGATAATCTGACGGCGATAGGCATCACAGAGAACGATGTAGGCATCCACGTCATGAATGGTCTGACGATAGACACGGACATATTTTTTCATGAGGCGGCGCTTGCACCACGCTTCATGGCGATAGATGAGTTGCCATTTGAGCCGGTGTTTCCACGAACCGCCCAACGCCTTGGCGCGGCGTCCGCTACTGATGGTCTGCACCTCCCAAAAGGGCATGCCGTGGTTGACACAGACGATGCGACACTGCGGGCAAAGGCGACGCAGAAGCGGCAGATGGTGGAATGTGCGCGTAAACACCAGTGCTTCGATGTGCTGTGCCTCAATCAAGGCTGCCATCTCGCGAATGTTGTCAACGCGGCGTTGCAGGTGGGTATGTGCCACCTGGTATATTTCGATGCCATGTTCCTTAAACTCCTTTGGGATGAGTTCCTGGCAGATACGGCTCGTGATGATGGTCACGGCAACGCCCTTCGCGGCAAGGAAACGGGCCACGTCTATCGTGACACGCTCAGCACCGCCGCTTGGAAACTCTTCGTGGAGGAAGGCCACATGGTGTAATTTCTTTTCTGTTGTCAAGGAGTTGATAATGTGAGGGGTTAGTATTGAGAAGGACAGGACGTTTGCTTTATTCTTCTGTGGGGCAAAAAGGAGGAGAACTATGCGGAGATAGGGGCATATTCCGCCTTCTCAAGAGCAGGATATATTATATCCTTATTTCAAAACGCACGTTCAATCGCCTTCACCACTTCCATCTGCTGCGATGAAAACTTGCGAGCGAAGAAGGCGGAAGAATTGAGCAGTTCGTCAGCATCATCGGCCCGCCAGACATAGGGCGAACCGCGTTGCCAGTCGATTTTCCGCAACGTGGCACGCTCAAGGTCCTCTCCTTCTGCGTCGTAGATGTTTTGACGGAAGGGAGAGTTCCACAGGGCCGTTTGCAGAAATATCTCATCGGAACAGAGCGTATGGCGGAAACGGGCACGGAGGCGTGGCTCCTGCTCTATCAGATAACGACAGAAAGCATCGGTGACGCTCACCCAATTGCTGCCCTTGCGGAAATCATAGCCAGCGCTGCGGCGCTTGAATCCCGTCATTTTCTGAAGCAAGAGGGCGAGATTCCGACAAGGTGCCGTCAAGCGGTGCGCCCATGTCCCTTTATCTTTGAGGTGGCGGGTGAAGAAGTAGTAGCGATTGACCTTACGTCGCAAATCTCGCACATGCCCTGGCGTATTCCAGAAGCCGACAAACTCACGGCCGGCATGTTCTTCAAAATAGGCCACCAGCGTTTGCGGCGACTTGAGCAGGAGGTCAACGCCCGACAGAAGGTGGCAGTAGGCATAACGGCCTTGCTGCATGGCCGCGCGAAAGAGGCGCATCTCTACGTCCATCTGACTGATGTCGCCCCAACATACCGCCAAGGGATGCTCGAGAAGGAAATAGCGCCCGAGGGAAGGTTTGTATGAAGAGAAACGCTCGCGCATTGCCGTTGCCCTGGCATCGATGTGGAGAAACACGTCAAAGCCGGGCGCATCAAGTTGACGCAGCAAAACGGCCAGTATCTCTGGCTCGTTGTGAGCTATGATTAAGAAAGCGTGGCGCATAACGGGGCTATTATATAATGGGAACTATAAATTTTCAAAATTCCGGAACACATCGGGCATCGGGTTGTCTTCACACACGAAACCATCGCGCGTGAGACGGTCGAGGGCCGACAGACCGATGACGCGATTGTATTCCTCTTCCAAACGGCCTTCTTTATAGAGGGCATAGAAGTAGCGCCAATGGCGGCCGCCATGACGGCCTTTGTGCTGCTCGAGTTGCTTGCCGCCGTTAATCATCTTGGCCATAAACTGCTCGCGGCCACGCACATTATAATGATAGACCACGATATTACTACGCCTTTCGCGCTGCGGCAGCATCTTCACCTTATGGTTTCCCATAGAGATTTGCAGATAGCCATCCGCACGGTGGGCCACTTTCTTGTTTTGCCTTTCGAAAATGGAATAGAGCGAGAGGTCGTAAGCTTCATAGTTTTCCACATACCTCACGGTGCGGCGCCATTCCGTCCAAGGCACATCGTCTTCGGGATAGACGCTCCGCATCTCGCAGGCCAGAACGTTCGCGCCCGTATCGGTCATTTCGCTTTTGAGCGAACCGGAAGGCGTAAACCAAAATTCGTCGGCGTCGGCATTGATGACCCAATCGGCGTGGTGCTTCGTTTTGGCCAGCCACACCATGCGGTCCACCCACCGTTTCTGTTCATAATCGGTGGCGGTTTCCTCAATGATGTCCAATATCCAGCCGCGTTTTTGATATTGCTTCAGGATTTGCGGTGTATCATCGGTGGAGTTATTGTCGGTGACGATAAATCCGTCCACCCCCATCCGGTGGTGGAACTCCAAATTATGCGCCAACATCTGCGCTTCGTTTTTCACCAACAACGTCATAATGAGACGCGGATGGCGGGTGCGGCGTAGCGTCTTCGGCAATTCAGCGAGGGCCCGGCAAATCTTGAGGCCAAGTCCCGGCGTTTTCATACTCATATATATAGAATTATAAATGGGTGAACTATCACGGATGACAGAAGAAAGCGATTTTGCACATTGTTTTTTTGCTGGGCAATGCCCCTATTTATTGCGGTGCCTGTGTCGCATCAAATTTCACAGGCACGAGCGTCCAGTCTTTCGGACAGATATAGGGCATCTCCGCGAGCGCCGACCAGCGGGCCGGGGCCATCACGATTTTGTCGCGGCGCGGATTGAGCCAAGCTCCCCACCATGAGAACGTGCTATTGCAAATGACATGGTGGCGGCAGCGGCTCATGAGTAGCATGTCCTGCCAACTCTCGTCGGCCTTGTTCCACGTGATAAAGGTGGCATTCTTGAGCGGCAGATGCGCCGTGGCCCATTCGATGTCGTCTGAAAACACGTAATAATGGGGTGTTCGCGGCAGCCGCTCTTCAAGTTGGCGCACAGCGTCGCGATAATATGGCAACTGGCACACGCATCCCGTGTTGCGCCAAACGGAAGGCTGGAGATAGTCGCCACGACGCACGTGGAGCGACACGGCATCTTCGTCGGCCTCTATCTGGCGGAGCATCCGCTGGGTCTTTTCGTTGCAGAGCGCGGTGTTGAAGGCGAAAGCGCCACGCACTTCGTCTTCGATGTCCTTGAAATAGCGCTCGTCTTGGTAGAAGCCCTTGAAATAGACCAACGGCCACAAGCGGCGTTTGAAGAAGGCACGCAGCGTGGTCAGGTCTTGCTTGCGCTCCAAGATGGTCTTGAAGAATAGGAACTCGATGACCTTCTTGGTCTTCTGCGGCATGCAAAACTCGTCTTCGGGCAACTGCTGAAAAATGCGGTGGAGCTCGTAGCCGTTGTGCACGTGATAGTGCATCATGTCGGAAAGGTCAATGCGGGTGTTGGGAAACAGACGTTTCATCTTCATGTAAAAGGCATAGATAAACATCTGGTTGCCCAGTCCGCCGGTCATCTTAATTAATCGCATATATGAATGTAGATGGTTTAGAGAGAGTAAGTGTCGTGCAAGCGCGTTTTCCGAAGGCGCGTTCATCCCGCACGGCTAAGCGACAAAGTTAAGGAAAAATACGGACGTGCGAAACGAATTTCCGATGAATCGCCTCGCAGGGGCAAGGATGTGTCGCTCAATAATGCCCCACGCCATAAGCGTTTCTGCCGCTTCCGCCCCTTTGCCTGGGCTTCATCCCTGCGAAGAAATCTCTTCAAGCAGTTTGAGGTCGGTCAAGAGGATGTCTTTGCCCTGCACCTGCAACACGCCCTCCTTAGCAAAGTCCATAAGCGTGCGGATGGCATTGGCCGTTGTCATATTGGAGAAAGCCGCCAGGTCTTCGCGCGTGATTTGCACCATAAGGCGTCCATCGCGGGAATGAATGCCATAGATGTCGCGCAGATAGAGCAGGGATTCGGCGAGACGGCCACGCACGTGTTTCTGCGTGAGGCTCACCATGCGACGGTCGGAAATGCCGAGGTCCTTGGCCAGTTCACTGATAAAAAATCGCGCCACGCGGTTGTTCTCAGTGATGATTTCGCTGATAAGGCTCATCGGCACGTGGGCCACGTCGGCCTCTTCAAAGGCTGCCGCCGCTGTCACATAAGGCTCATGGGCCATATGGGCACGATAGCCCAAATACTGCCCAGGACCGAGCAGACGCATAATCTGACTGCGACCGCCCACACCGTCGCGGAAAATCTTCACCTTGCCGGAGAGCACGGCCAACAAATGGTCGGGACTTTCGCCTTCGGCATAGACGAGATGGTTCTTTTTATAGTGTTTCACTTCCATGGCAGCCTCAACGCGTGCCTGCTCTTCTTCCGTGAGCAGGGGCCATAAGCCAGCGAGTTTACGGGCCACCGAACGAAGCGGCTTGATGCTTTCTTCTGTCATTAAATCGGAGAATTAAAAATGATGATACAAACTTAGCAAAAATATTGCTTATAGTTTGCAGCCAATCCAATTATTATGCGTATTTTTGTGCAACAAGTAATACTTTAACCCTTACACCAATAATATGTTAGACGTTAAGAAATGCCTCGCCGACTGCGAGGAAAAGATGGAAATGAGTGTGCTCCACCTCGAAGATGTGCTTTCACACATCCGCGCCGGCAAAGCCAACATACACATACTCGACGAAATCCGCGTGAACAGCTACGGCTCAATGGTGCCGCTCAACAATGTATCGGCCATCACCACGCCCGACGCACGCACCATCGCCATCAAGCCTTGGGACAAGAAAATGTTCCCCATCATCGAGAAGGCCATCATCGACAGCAATGTCGGCATCATGCCTGAGAACAACGGTGAAGTGATTCGCCTCGGCATCCCGCCTCTGACGGAAGACCGCCGCCGCGACCTCACGAAGCAGTGTAACAAGGAAGCCGAAGAATGCAAGGTGGCCATCCGCAATGCACGCCGCGACGGAATCGAGAAACTCAAGAAGGCCATCAAGGACGGCTTGAGCGAAGACGTTGAGAAGGACGCTGAAACCGAACTGCAGAAAATCCACGACAAGCAGGTGAAGAAGGTTGAAGAGCTCTTGGCACTCAAGAACAAGGAAATCATGACGGTCTAAAAACGGCCTGCCCGTGATTATTCATCAAAAGCCCTACCGCCACAACGATAGGGCTTTTTAGTTAGGCAACGGGGTAATTAGGAAATAGAAAACTTCTTGGGATTCCGACAGGCGACAAACGGCAAGTACACTCATGCCGCCAGTCCCAAAGGCTCTACCCCCCAAAAAACCTAAGGTGTTCAAAATCCAGAAAAATCTCTGCGCGTTTTTTTTGCCAAACAACGAGTGGCAAAGCATGCGCACATGATAAACGAACAAAGCGCGAAAAGGAGCGCCCTGAAAGGGCAGCCAGTCCACAGCCCAGGGCAACGCCCTGGGTATCAGCGTACAAACGCCTACGCCCTGTAAGGGCAAAAGTATGGGCGAACGGTTGATTTCTACTTTTGCCCTTTCAGGGCGTAGGGAAATGGGACATAGTACCCAGGGCGTTGCCCTGGGCTTTGGACTTGCTGCCCCTTCAGGGCGTGCAGGGCCGCAAGCAAAGCTTTTCCGCACAATCTCCACTCACTTAAATTTTCTGGATTTTGCCACCCCCATAACCCCAACCATCCCAAAACAAAAGTTTTTCATGCACGGCATCGTTATACGAAATACAGGAAACAGCTATGTGGTACGCACCGACGACGGACAGGAGGTGGAATGCAAGGTGAAAGGCAACTTCCGCCTGAGAGGCATCCGCTCCACGAGTCCTGTGGCGGTGGGCGACGGCGTGACCGTCATGAAGTCGACGGAGAAAGCCACGCCAAAGACTTCCGGTAAGAAAGGAAAGGGACGCAAGAAGAATGAGGCTACCAACAGCGGCGATTTCCAGGTGGAACACGATGAGACGCTCTTCATCACGGAAATCGACGACCGGAGAAACTACATCGTCAGAAAGGCGTCCAACCTCTCGAAGCAAAGCCACATCCTGGCGGCCAACGTTGACCTGGCTCTGCTCGTCGTGACGATGGCACGCCCCGAAACGAGCACCACCTTCATCGACCGCTTCCTGGCATCGGCCGAGGCCTATCGCGTGCCGACGGCGCTCGTGTTCAACAAGATGGACGACCTCAGCGAGGAGGAGCGCGAACGCGCCGACTATCTGATGGCCATCTATTCCAACATCGGCTATACCTGCTATGCCGTCAGCGCCCTGAACGGCGACGGCATCGACGCTCTGACGCGCGACATGCAGGGCCGCATCTGCCTGCTGGCGGGACATTCGGGCGTTGGAAAATCAACGCTCCTCAACCGTCTTGTGCCGGAAGCGCACGCCAGAACGGCACAGGTGTCGGAAGCACACGGAACGGGCATGCACACCACCACCTTCAGCGAACTCTTTGACCTTCCGGGAGAAGGCGGCGGCTCGGTCATCGACATCCCAGGCATCAAAGGTTTCGGCACGTTCAACATGGAGCGCGAGGAAGTGGCGCATTTCTTCCGCGACATTTTCAAGCTCTCGGCCAACTGCCGCTTCGGCAACTGCACGCATACGCACGAACCGGGATGTGCCGTGCTCGAAGCATTGGAAAACCACGAACTGGCCCCAACGCGCTATGCCTCTTACCTCTCCATTCTGGAAGACAAGGAGGAAGGGAAATACCGCGCGGCTTATTAGTTTCGACCATCACTAAGTAATGGACCATTACTAAAATCCACCATCATGTCAACCACGCTCATCATCATCTTGCTCGTTGTGTTGGCGCTCCTGCTCTTCGCAGCCGAAGCGCTCATCCTTCCGGGCCACGGCATTTCCGGCATCTCTGCCGGTGTCTGCGTCATCGTTGCCGACGTCATGATTTACCAGGAATATGGAACGCAGGCCGCCATCCTGGCTGTTTTGATTTCCACAGCCATCGTCCTGCTCTTCTTCTGGTGGTTTGCCCATTCGAAAACGCTCGACCGCATGTCGCTCCACAGCACCATCTCTTCAACCTCCGCCACGCCGTCGCAACTCTCCGTGAAGGCGGGCGACACGGGAGTGGCCACCACGCGCCTTGCCCTCATCGGCAACGCCAAAATCGCGGACCGCGATGTGGAAGTGAAGTCGGAAGACGGATTCATCAACGAAGGCACCCCCATCATCGTGACGCGCGTGAACGAAGCACTCATATTAGTCAAGAAGCGTTCTGACAAATGAACAGGCGGACTTGGGCGAAACTGATTTCATTATTTTGACCTCTCCCCCCACCCCGTCAGCACGTCCCTGCATAGAAACAAGCACCTAAAAAATGACTGAACAACAAAATAACATCTACCCCATCTACGACCGCATGCTCAAGCGTGAAGACAAAGAAAAGTTGCTCGGGCAACGCGGTGTGATGCTCTGGTTCACCGGACTGAGCGGCTCTGGAAAAAGCACGGTGGCCATTGCTCTGGAACGCGCCCTTCAAGATCGCGGCCTGCTCTGCCGCATCCTCGATGGCGACAACATCCGCTCGGGCATCAACGCCAACCTGGGTTTCTCGGCCGAAGACCGCCGCGAAAACATTCGGCGCATCGCCGAAGTGGGCAAACTTTTTGTCGACACGGGCATCATCACCATCGCCGCCTTCATCAGCCCAACGGAGGAAATCCGCCAAATGGCTGAACACATCATCGGGCAAGACGACTTCAAGGAAATCTTCGTGTCCACACCGCTTGAGGTATGCGAACAGCGGGACGTGAAAGGACTTTATGCCCGCGCGCGCCGTGGCGAAATCCAAAACTTCACGGGTATCTCCGCGCCATTTGAAGCGCCGGAACACCCGGCCTTGTCGCTCGACACATCAAAACTCTCCATCGAAGAGAGTGCCAAAAAACTGCTGACGCTGCTGGGCGTGGAATAAACAATGCCGCAACGATCTTGCAAACTGAGACTGCACCATACTAAGCAGGAAAAAGCTTGAGAATAGCCAAAGCCTATTCCATCTCCTTATTACTGGTTTTCCCCTACATGGATACTATAAAATAATTTTGAATACCCACTTAGTAATGTTAAAAAATTGACTTCCGCAATTTTACCGTTGGGCAAGTAGTATCCTATTTACTCACCTGCCTTTTCGGCTATTTTCGAACTTATTCTCAGTCACAATGCTCGCATTGCTCCTTCGAATAAGTTCAAAAATAGCTCAAAAATGCAGGCGCAAAATTGCGGAACTTATTCTTTCAACATTACTCACCACTACTTAATGGGCACTGCCGTTGTGGATTTCACATTTCCTATGACAAACACACTGTTCAGACTGCCCAAGCAATGCATCTTCCCCAAAGTGTTCAGCATAAAATCCTGATAGGCCTCCATGTCGCGTGTATGAACTTTGATGAGAAAATCAAAATCACCACTCGTATTGTAGCAATCCGTGATTTCTTCAATATCTTGAACAGCGTCCATAAACTCCTTGATATAATCATGTGTGTGTTGCTTCAAACGTATGTTACACCAAATGACTATATTGTTCCCCACCTTGCGAGAGTCCACTAAAGCCACGTAGTTTTTTATGTACCCCTCACGTTCCAAACGCTTTTGACGGTCAAACGTGGGAGAAGACGACAAATGAACCTTGTCTGCCAATTCTTTGGTGGTGAGTTTTGCGTTAGTCTGTAAGGCCCGTAATATTGCCCTGTCCGTTTTATCCAAATTTTCCATTCTGAGATAATACTATTACACAGGATAATATCCTGTATTTATTTCATTACACATGCAAATATAGCATAATTTTCTGAGTTCAACAAAAGTATTTTCTGATTAAAAACAACACGCTAACTTTGCAGCCATAAACCTATAACCGAATAGAATATGGCAAATCAAACAAGCAACGCCCCATTTCGGGCAGACATCGTTGGAAGTTTCCTACGTCCTCAGGAAATCAAAGAGGCAAGAGCCGCTTATGAAGGCGGAAGCATTAACAAAGAAGAGTTGAGAGCTGTTGAAGACAAGAGCATCGCCACCCTAATCAGCAAGCAGAAGGAAGCTGGGTTGAAAGTCATCACCGATGGAGAGTTTCGCCGCAGTTATTGGCACCTCGACTTCATGTGGGGATTAAATGGGGTGGAACACATAGAGCTCGACCGCGGCTATCAGTTTCATGGAGAAGAAACCACGAAAGGTTCATGCGCCATCACTGGGAAAATAACTGGGGAGGGGCATCCGTTTATAGAGCATTTCAAGTTCGTCAAGCAGTTTGAGACAGACGGGGTCATTGCGCGTCAGACCATACCCGCTCCTGCCCAATTCTATGCAGAGCTGTTCAGGGGAGAAGGCAACACCAAGAACACCCTCAAGTTCTATCCTGACCACGAAGAACTCATCCATGACATTTCCGCGGCCTATCACATGGTCATTGAAGAACTCTATGCTGCAGGCTGCCGCAACATCCAGTATGACGACTGCACTTGGGGCATGGTCTGCGACACCGATTTTTGGAAAACGATGACAGGATGCGGATACGACATTGAGGAGCTGATGCACGTTTATCTTGACATCAACAACAAGTCACTTGAAAATCTTCCGTCTGATCTGGTTGTCAACACGCACGTATGCAGAGGAAATTATCACTCCACTTGGGCTTCAAAAGGCCCTTACGACACAGTGGCTCCAATTCTCTTTGCTCAAGAAAGTGTAAATGCTTTCTATTTGGAATTTGACGATGAGCGTTCAGGTGGCTTCGAACCATTGAAGGATGTGCCTGCAAACAAGAAAGTGGTATTGGGCCTCATCACCACCAAAAATCCCCAGTTGGAAAATCGCCAAACCATCATTAGCCGCATCAACGAGGCCGCCCAATATGTGCCATTAGAACGCCTTTGCCTCAGTCCACAATGTGGCTTCGCTTCATGCGAGATAGGCAACAAACTGACGGAGGAAGAACAATGGGCAAAGATTGCCTTGGTACAAAGCATCGCTAAAGAGGTTTGGGGAGAAATCTAAGTAATGGTGAAAGAATAAGTTGAGCAATTTTGAATACTTACTAACGCTCATCTCCAACGCCACCGCTTCAGCACGAGGCGCTCTGCGCGGCGCACAATCTGCCCGATGGCCAAACGGCGCTGCAACGTGCCAGAGGTGATGACGAACATGACGGCCAGAAGAATCAGTGCAATACCAAAAGAGAGGCGCAGCGTCAACACTTCGCCAAACATCAGCATGCCAGCCACCACTGCGGTGACGGGTTCCAGAGCGCCCATAATGGCGGTCGGCGTGGAACCGATGAGATGGATGGCCTTGGCCATATAAACCAGCGAGACGACCGTTGGCACCAGTCCGAGCAGGGCGGCATAAATCCATTCCGTCGGCGACTGGAGCAGCGTGAGTGGCTGACGGTCAACCAATGAGAAGAGGGCTATGCACAAAAGGCAGACGAGCATCGCATAGAAGGTGAGTTTCACGCTCGACATGACGATTCTCGAACGGTTGACCACCACGATATACAACGCGTAGGCGAGCGCGGAAATCATCACGATGACGAAGCCGGGAAGCGAAATAGGTTTCCCGTCGTCGCCCTGATAAAGGAGCGCAATACCGCCCACCGTGAGCGCAATGGCCAGCAGCGACGGCCACCCCAACCGCTCCCGAAAGAACAGCGCCATGATGATGGCCACCATCACCGGATAGGCAAACACCAACGTGGCGGCCACACCGGCAGAGAGGTAGTGGAAACTGATGAAATACGTGATCGACGAAAAAGCGAAGAGGGCGCCAAGCACCGTCAGCACAGTGCCCTCGCGCCGCGTGAGACGGAAGCTCTGGCGACTCGCCAGCATCATCAGTCCCAAGATGGCCACGCCAAAGGCGAAGCGATAAAACAGCACGGTGTTGGTGTTCACGCCCTCGGCGTAAAGCACTTTGGCGCACAGCGGATTAAGACCGTAACTCACGGCTGATATGCAGCCATAAATAGCGCCCTTTGTTTTGTTACTACTCATTATCAGATGGTTAAACTTAGGTATTTCCCATTTTACACATTGTATTCCACAACGCGTTTTGTATGCTTTTACAAAGTAATGGCATTCCCAAATGCAGTGCAAAATTACGAATCTACGCCTAAACAAACGGAAGGACTGCTGGCAGCGAGACGGATTTTTAGAAATATTAGTAATGGTGAAAGAATAAGCCATTTTGACCTGTATAAGATATTATTCCTTATTCCTCAAAAATGCACAAGTTATTTTTTTAAGTAGGTGGTCAAATGTAAGAATAATGCTCTTGACATATAAAATAATTTTGACCACCTACTTACCATTACTTAATATTCCACCTGTACAGTCAGAGAGTTTCGCAGCATATAAATAGCCCATTTTTATAGAAAAATCCCTCATTGAGGGAGAAATTTGGCGAAAATCTCCCTCAATGAGGGACGTTTTTCCCGAAATTCTCCCTCAATGAGGGATTTCTTCCTATATTTGCAAGACTAATCCAACGTTATAAGGCTATGATTGAATTGAAACTTTTTGAGTACATGCACGAAATGCTGAGGCAAGTGCCCACCAAATTCGTGCGCTATAAGTATGATGATATTAGTTGGGACAGTCGTTTGGTGGGAATACTCGGTCCGCGAGGTGTCGGCAAGTCGACAATGGTCTTGCAGCGTATAAAGAACACGCCAGAAAACCATAGTCTCTACGTCACAGCCGACAACATGTATTTTGCCGAGCATAAGCTCTTCGATCTGGCAGACAATTTTGTGAAAGAAGGCGGTACGCATTTGTATATAGACGAAGTGCATAAATACAGCGGTTGGAGCAAAGAACTGAAACTGATGTATGATATGCACCCTTCGCTACATATCGTTTTCACGGGTTCTTCAGTGCTCGACATCTATCGGGGCGAGTCAGACCTTAGCCGTCGCGCCTTACTCTATTTCATGTATGGCCTGTCGTTTCGAGAATACTTGTCATTCTTCCACAGCATCGAAAGTCCAGTCTACACGCTCGATGACATCATCAACAACCGGGCCGTGCTTGACGCGGTAGACCATCCGCTGCCGCTCTTTCGCGACTATATGAGCCGCGGCTACTATCCATTCTCCATCCAAGGCGATTTTCCGATGCGTATGGAGCAGGTGGTGGCGCAAACCATCGAAGTAGACATTCCGCAGTATGCCGACATGAAAGCTTCCACCGCACGCAAGCTGAAACGTCTTCTGGCCATTCTCTCACACCTGGCTTCTTACAAACCCGTTGCCGACAGTCTGGCATCGGAGATAGGCGCAAGCAAGAACAGCATACCTGATTATCTGACATATCTGGAGAAGGCTGGTATGATTGGTTTGCTGCACGATGATACTTCAGGCATACGCAACCTTGGAAAGATTGAGAAGGCATACATTGACAATCCGAGTTTGATGACGGTTCTTGCTGGCGGTACACCAGACATAGGAAATTTGCGTGAGACATTCTTCTACAATCAAATGCGTGTGCGCAATAAGGTGATAGCCTCACGCCAGTCTGATTTCGTCATTGGCAAATACACATTCGAGATTGGTGGACGCAAGAAGGGCAAACAGCAGATTGAAGGTCTGGACAATGCCTACATCGTGAAAGACGACATAGAAACTGGCCACGGCAATATCATTCCGCTGTGGTGCTTCGGCTTGAATTATTAAGTAATGCTGAAAGAATAAGTTCTTGTATTCTATCGGGATGCAGATACGCTGCATTTACCTTCCTCCCCTGCTTCAAAGTCCCGTCATCGCGACAACAGCGATGACGGGACTTTGTCCTTTGTTGCACAACCTTCACATGGCCTTCACGGCTTCGTAATATGCTCCGCGTAATTTTGCACCCAGAAAATAAAGCATTACCAAACAACACTTTATGAAAAAACCATTCTATGCTCCGCTCTTGGCGCTCACCATGGCCGCTATGGCCATCCCTGCCACGGGCAACGAAATCGACAGTCCGGGAAGCATCCGGGGAAAAGTGACAGATGCTGAGCATCAAGCCCTGCCTGGAGCAGCAGTACAGATTGAAAGTTTGCATACGCTGGTCACCAGCGACCAAAACGGTAACTATTCTTTTTCCAACCTCAAGCCCGGCACCTACAAGGTGAAGATTTCGTACGTGGGCTATGAGCCTAAGGTCATCACCGTCAAATACGATGGACACGCACTGCTTCAAAACGTGGAACTCACCACGACCAGCACGCTGGGAGAGGCCGTTATCACGGGCACGTTCTTTGGGCAACGTAAAGCCCTGCAGGTGCAGAAGGAAACGATGGGCGTAAGCAACGTGGTATCGGCCGACCAAGTGGGAAAATTTCCCGATTCCAACATCGGCGATGCCCTGAAACGTATTAATGGTGTAAACGTGCAATACGACCAGGGGGAAGCCCGCTTCGGACAGGTGCGCGGCACCTCTGCCGACCTCACGTCGGTCACAGTCAACGGCAACCGCATTCCCTCGGCGGAAGGGGGCACACGCAACGTGCAACTCGACCTGATTCCGGCCGACATGATACAGACCATCGAATTGAACAAAGTCGTGACAAGCGACATGGACGGCGATGCCATCGGCGGCGAAATCAATCTCGTCACGAAAAACACGCCCAACCACCGCGTGCTGAATTTCAACGCTGGAAGCGGCTTCTCATGGATCAGCAAGAAACCGACATGGGATTTGGGTGCCACCTTCGGCAACCGCTTCTTCAACAAGCGCCTCGGCGTGATGGCAGCGGCTTCTTACCAATATGCACCGGGAGGGTCGGACAATACGGAGTTTGAATATGTGGAAAACGACGACAAGACGATTGCACTGAAGGAGGCGCAGGTGCGGCAGTATTATGTCACCCGCGAGCGTCAGAGCTATTCTCTTGCCCTCGACTATCTCTTCAACCCGCAACACAAGATTTTCTTCAAGGGAATGTACAACCGTCGGAGCGACTGGGAAAACCGCTATCGCATCTCTTATAAGAAACTGAACGGAAAGCCCTCGAAGCAGTCGGTGGTGATGCAGACGAAGGCGGGATCTTCCGACCATAAGGATGCCCGACTTGAATTGCAGCAGACGATGGACTTCACCCTTGGCGGCGAACACGATTTCGGTTTGCTGAAGGCCGACTGGGCGGGTAGTTTCTCGCGGGCAACGGAAGACCGTCCCAACGAGCGCTATGCTTCCTACCAGTTGAAAGGCGAGGACTTCGCCGCTGGGTTTGAGGACATAGGCGAAAAGCAGCCTTATTACGCGCTCCAGCTCCCGGCGCTCGACGACAGCCATTGGAAGCTGGCCGACCTGACCAACAGCAACCAAAACATTGCCGAAGATGAATGGAAGGGCAAACTGAATTTCACGCTGCCAATCAGCAACGGCCTGTATGGTAACACCTTGAAGTTTGGAGCGAAATACACCAACAAACACAAAACGCTCAACAAGTCGTTCTACGACTACGACATCGAAGAGGTGCTCGGCAACGACTGGCGCAACCAGACGACCAACGAAATCCGAAACGGCTTCATGCCCGGCCCGCAATATCCTGCTGGAACGGTCTTCATCAGCAAGGAGACGCTGGGCAACATCAATTTCAACCAATATAGCGGCACTGAAAATCTGGAGGAGGAAGCTGGCAACTACAACATTCGCGAGCAAATCACGGCCGGCTACCTGCGCTTCGACCAAAAACTCGGCAAACGCCTGACGGCCACGGCTGGTTTGCGCGTTGAACGCACGGACCTCAACACCAATGGTTTCAACGTGACGGTGCCTGAAGAAGGGGATGCCACCATGACGCCGACTGGCGCCTATAAGCACCACTACACCGACCTTCTCCCAAGCCTCTTGCTGAAATATCGCTTCAACGAAGACGGCAACCTGCGTGCCTCGGCAACGAAGAGTATTTCGCGCCCAAAATATTCGGCGCTGATTGCCAATAAATGCTACAGCACGGCCGACCTGACGGCCACCATCGGCGACCCTAACACGCAACCGGCGAAAGCGCTGAATCTTGATCTCTCTGCCGACTATTATTTCAAGAGTGTCGGCATGGTGAGCCTGGGGCTTTTCTATAAAGACATCAAGAACGTGAACATCGAATGGTCGTCAAACAAATACCTTGGCAGCGACCTCGGACTGACGGGCGACCTGGCTTTGGAAAACTGGAAGGTCAAGCAAAACATCAACGCTTACGATGCCCGCGTGCTGGGTGTGGAAGCGGCCTATCAACGTGACTTCGGCTTTATAGACCCGGCCTTGAAATGCCTCGGATTCTATGCAACTTATACTTACACACACAGCAGCACACACAATTTCAACGAGCGCCTGAATGTACAGCAAGGGGAAGACATCAAAGTGGCTGGCTCGCCGGAACACACGGCCAACGCCTCTCTCTTCTTTGAAAAATGGGGAGCCAGCGTCCGCCTGTCATACAACTTTGCCTCGGCATTCATCGACGAAATGAGCACCAGCCGCCAGCTCGACCGCTATTACGACAAGGTGAACTACCTTGACCTCAACGCCAGCTACACGTGGGGAAAGAAAACGAAATACACGGTCTATGCCAACGCCAACAACCTTCTCAACCAGCCGCTCCGCTACTATCAAGGCGAGAAAAACCGCACCATGCAGGTGGAATACTATGGCGTGAAGGTCAACGCTGGTATCAAAATCAATCTCTAACATCCAATCAATCTCTAACATCCCTTGTATCCAGCCGAAGTGATTCACCATTACTTAAAGGGATAAAACTCTCCGCAGTCTGCAACGTAGCCCCTAAGATGGTTAAAGCGCTACTTTGATTAGATAACCCAACTACCATCAAGACGCTGCTTGCAACTGCGTTTTTTCCATACAAAAAAACAACGGGGAATCCAGACATTTCAATCCTATTCCCCCTCAAATACACCATAAAAATGAAACACAACATTCTTCAGAAACTGGCAGCACTGCTTTTCCTTTGCTGCACAACCGCCAACCTCTTTGCCCAGACACCAGAACAATGGAAAACGCTGAAGGGCGACATCACGCTCTACATGGCCAACGACCTCGGCCGCAACGGCTATTACGAACAGAAGCCCATCGCGGAACTGATGGGGGAGATGGCGGAAACGGTGGGGCCGAAATGTGTGATTGCCGCTGGCGACATCCATCATTTCAACGGTGTCGCCTCTGTCAACGACCCGCTTTGGACCACCAACTATGAGAACATCTATTCCCATCCAGAACTGATGATTGACTGGTTTCCCGTCCTTGGCAACCACGAATACCGAGGAAACACGCAGGCCGTGCTCGACTACCACAAAATCAGCCGCCGCTGGATGATGCCTTCGCGCTATTTCTCTAAGGTGTTCAAGAAGAAGGGCCTCTCCCTGCGTGTGGTGTTCATCGACACCACGCCGCTCATCAACCGCTACCGCACTGATGCCGACATCTATCCCGATGCCTGCAAACAGAATGAAAACGAACAGCTGCAATGGCTGGACGAAACATTGCGCAACGCCCATGAAGACTGGGTCATCGTGGTGGGCCACCACCCCATCTACGCCCAGACCACCAAGCCTGAAGATGAGCGCAGCGACATGCAGAAGAAGGTGATGCCGATTCTCCACAAATACAAGAATGTGGCCATCTATGCCTGCGGACACATCCACAATTTCCAGCACATCCGCAAGAAGGCCGACAACATCGACTACGTGGTCAACTCTTCTGCCTCGCTCTCCCGCAAAGTAACGCCCACCGACGGCACGCAGTTCTGCTCTTCCGAACCGGGCTTCTCCATCATCTCTGCCACAGCCAGTCAACTCAATCTCCACATGATCGACAAAGAGGGCAAGGTGCTCTACACGGTTTCACACAAGAAATGATGCCACCGTGCCCTGAAAGTACAGGGTGTTCAAAATCAAGAAAAGTCTCTGCGCAATTTTTGACCAAATAGTATGGCGGTTGCGGTACCGCTACAAGGGGCGCTGCGCGGACATTTGGCGAAGCTCTGAGGCGAAGCACTGTAGCTCACTTTGCTCGCAAAGTGAGGGGGACGAATATTATGGCGGCCAAGCACGAGCTGAAAATCCAACAAAGTTATGCCCCAGAGCGCTGGCCATGTTCGCTGCGTGTTCGTGGCCCTCACTTTGCGAGCAAAGTGAGCTACAATGC
>ERZ1026870.417-NODE-417-length-24732-cov-131.736516_pt1 | contig 24732 bp, 16 predicted proteins | sample MGYA00380165_ERZ1026870 | MGnify/ENA primary metagenome ERZ1026870 (study PRJEB33269, sample SAMEA4719801) | human gut metagenome | biome: human-associated habitat; feature: organic feature; material: feces | place: Cameroon | collected 2013-10 ...
ATACAATTATAATAAGGAATCGTGTGGTTATTGCTTTTCTTTTTGTATCTTTGCAGCCGTTTGGTTAACATACGTGCCAAATCATATCTAAAGGAAAAGAATATCTAATAATAAATAAAAAGTAATGACTACACTTACAATTTCTATTATTGTCGTTTTCGTGCTCGGCTATGCACTCATAGCTACCGAAAGCTTGACTAAGGTAAACAAGGCTGCGATAGCCCTGTTGATGTTGGTAGGTTGTTGGACCCTCTACATGATGGATCCAATGCAGTATCTCCAGTTGATGCACCCTGATTATACAGGCGGTGCTGCTGGAATGGTGGAGAAGGTGACCGGAATCATCCAGGAACATCTGGGCGATACCGCCACAACACTCTTCTTCCTGATGGGTGCAATGACCATCGTGGAAATCGTTGACCAGAACGGCGGATTCAACTGGGTTCGCAAGGTGATGAAGACCAAGTCGAAGCGTGCGCTCCTCTGGCGTATCGCTATCCTTACCTTCTTCCTCTCCGCTATCCTCGACAATCTGACCACCAGTATCGTGATGATCATGATTCTCCGAAAGCTCGTCACCGACCACAAGGATCGCATGGTTTATGCATCCCTCGTCATCATCGCAGCCAATTCGGGTGGTGCCTTCTCACCAATCGGCGACGTTACCACCATCATGCTCTGGAACAAGGGATTGATTACTGCAGCCGGCGTTATCGCCGAAATCTTCATCCCGTCTGTGGTTTCCATGGTGATTCCTGCCCTCATCCTTCAGACCATGTTGAAGGGCGAACTCGTGATGCCTGAGGTTTCTGACCAGCAGAATGCATCGGTCAGCGATTTCACCGAAGGTCAGCGCAAGGCTGTGTTCTGGTTGGGAGTAGGCGGTTTGATCTTCGTTCCTATCTTCAAGAGTATCACCCACTTGCCTCCATTCGTAGGAATCCTCCTGGTATTGGGCGTTCTCTGGACTGCTACCGAAGTTTTCTATCGCAGTTTGCATCGTGGAGCTGATGCCGAGGGCACTCAGAAGCGAGTAACCAAGTTGCTTTCTCGTGTTGATATGAGTACCATCCTCTTCTTCCTCGGTATCCTGATGGCAGTATCCTGCCTGGCTGAGATTGGCGTATTGACTGCTTTGGGTCAGGGCTTGAACGTCGTATTCGATGGCAACCACTACCTGGTTACTGGTATCATCGGTGTGCTTTCAAGTATTGTTGACAATGTGCCTCTGGTAGCCGGATGTATGGGAATGTATCCTGTGGCAGCCGCTGGTGATATGGCTGTAGATGGCGTCTTCTGGCAGTTGCTGGCCTACTGTGCCGGTGTTGGTGGTTCAATGCTGATTATCGGTAGTGCCGCTGGTGTGGTAGTAATGGGCTTGGAGAAGATTACCTTCGGCTGGTATATGAAGCATATCTCCTGGATTGCTTTCGTAGGTTACATCGCAGGTATCGTTTGCTACTGGTTCATCCGCACCTTCCTTTATGCTATCTAAAGGATAAGTGTTTTCAGATGTAAGTTCTACAGGTCTTGAAAGCTCTCATGCCCTGAAAGCTCCACACGCCCTGAAAGGGCAGAAGCTCTTAGCCCGGGGCAACACCCTGGGTAATGATAGATACAAGCCTGTCGCCCTGTAAGGACAAAAGCTTTCTCTCTTACGTGAAAAAGTTTTTTGAGAAAAAAGTCTCAAAGTCTCATTTTTTATTGAAAATGTCGACTTAATAACCTGATAGATAACAAGATAAAGAGAATGAGACTTCTCGGCTTTGGTGCCGAGAAGTCTCATTAAAGTATCATAGAAGTATCATTATTTCACTTTTTCTTTACAAGATACTTCATTCCATCTGCAAATCTCTTGTGTTTCAACTCACTCATATTCGCCAGTTTTCTGCCGAATCCCATCAAACTGTTCACCTTGAGCGATGAACCTATCTGCTTTTTCAGATAGTCGAAAATCTCGGCGGCAGTCAGATATTCACCCTCTCTCTCATTCTCAACCAAATCAAAATAGAGCTGGAAATACTGGTCTATCGGCTCAGCCACTTCAAACTGGCAGTTGTTCTTCATGATCAACTTCACCTGTTCCGCATCAAAATAACTCTTCTCGCCATTGTGCAAAGCAGTCAGCGCCTGGGCGAAAAGTTGCTGATAGTTCGGACGCACACTCACATCGATCGGTCCCGTCAGTTCCACACCGATGAATCTTCTGTTGCCGGATGGATCGGTGAGAATATCCTTCATGTTGCTCGTGGCGATGAACGAGGCGAGACGAGGAAATTCCATGACATGACTGCCATACGGAGGCTTGTATTTCAGCGTAGGCAACTGGATGAGATTCTTCAGAAATCCCTGCTGCACCTGTGGCGAAATCTGGTTGAACTCATCGAGATTGATGACCATAAACTGCGCCATCGCCTGATAAACCTGACGTTTTTCTGACAGAATCAGATTATCGTTATATCCCCACTGCAGCTCCGGTGGTAACAGCCGGCGACAGAAAGTACTCTTGTTGTAACCCTGCTTGGAAATCAGAAGCGGAGCCACCGAGTTGCCATACTGGCGATGGGTAAAGCCGCGCCACTGGTCAACCATGCCCAGAAACCAGGTGTAGAACCAGTCTGCCCAGTAAGGATTGTTGGTAGGAACCGTGCGAGCCAAGGCACGTATATGGTCCTTCCCGTCCCATTTGTCGTAGCATTGGAAGAGATATTCATCTATCGGATTATAATTCTTGATATAATCAGACTCCAGAAAATTCCTGACATCCTTGATGCTCACTCGGATATCAGCGAGCTGCACCTCCAGCGTCATGCGCTTCTGCACTCTCGGATCTACGGGCTGGAAACCATACCAACCTTTCTCTTTCGGCATGTATTCCACGAATTTCATCACCGTGTTGTATCTGAAGTTATATTTACTTTTCAGCAGCTGCATCATGCTCATGATATTCTCGCGAACGCTGTTCTTGTCAACTTTCTTTTCTTCTTCCGAAGTATCGGAACCAGGAATCATCTGCTGATTATCTTCCGTGTTGAAAGCCTGGCTCTGAGGGTGCATGTTGCTGTTAATTTTCATCGCTACCGCCTTACTGTTGAAATAAGGTTTCGCATCGAGCGTCATCATAAAACTGTTGTGCATCGAAGGCTCAAAAGACAGGTTTGAGCCCGCTTCTATAGAAGGCTTCGGACCGTCTGTGAGCACCGAAGCCTTGGCAATCGCCTGATATACAGGCAGAATCTGCTGGTAAGCGATGCGGTACAGTCGTTCGGCATCCGCCTCCTCAGCAGGCAGCAAGTCATCTTCATTGCTAAATTTCACCAATACGATAACCGATTTACCATCAGCACCTTCCAGCGCAGCAAAGGTAGAAGGCAGCATGGCAACCGAGCGCTTCACGCCCTCCACGCCGTCTGCATCCGTGATGTTTCCGAATTTCAGCATCAGGATACCGTTGCACGCCTTCATCTTCAGGTTGTTGTTTTCGTCTTTGGCGAATTCAGCAGCGGGGTAGATGTGCATCCATGTTGGCATATCCTTGTAATATTCGTAGCCGCTTTCCATATAGGTCACGTATTCGCGGAAATGGGTAACAGTAAGTCTGCTGTCATCTTTTGCGATACGTTGCAGCAACTTCTCCATCGTCTTGGTACTGACGAGGAGCTGCTTCTTGTTGTTTGTATGAACTATAGTTATCTTCATTGAATATATTTATTAAGATGGTTAATTGTCAATCTATTAGCTATTAACTATAAACTGTTAACTATAAACTGTTAACTATAAACTCTTTGCGTTGCCCAAAGTTCGGTTTGTAAATTGGGCACTTGTTGCCCGCTGTGCGGGCAATGACTGCCCGTCACTTGTTCTCCAACTGCCCAGCACGTGTTCTCCGGTAGCCCGTCACGTGTTCACCATGGGACCGCTTAAATGGCATGGCTGGAACATCTGGAGGGCTGAGAAAAAGATTAGCTTTTAGTGAAGTCAATCTCTTCTGAGAAATGGTCGAATTCAACATCTTTATATCCGTATCTGGCGAAGAGCTGTTTGATATATGCCTGTTGTTCCGGCAGGAGTTTCAGTTGTCCCAGTTTGTAACGGTAGTATTGTCCTTTGCTACCGAGGTAGTCTCTCATTTCGGCGCGCAGTGCAGGTGCGTCTTTCACTTTCATTTCGGCAAAGAGTTTGTCGAATCCCCATGCCATTTTCACGACACGCAGCGGAGCGAAGTACTTGCAATTCCCGTTTTTCAGGGCATTTGGGAAGATGGCATCCCCTCTATCAGTCTTCTCATTTTTGTAGAGACCGGATAGATAGTGAATACATTTGTTTTTCATCGGACATGGTTCGGTGAAACAGTAGGTGATGTTGCTAGGTACGTTTCCGTACTCAAAAGCCTTTTTCAGTAATTCCTTTTCATCCATGTTTCTTAAGTATTAAGAATAAAACATTCTGTTTTACTAAACGCAAAAACCTCCTGTTTATTGCCTTAAAAATGCTATTATTATCACTTCATAAAGCATTTTTTTTCGATGCAAGCAAGAAATCATGATACTTCTCGCTAATTTATGATACTTCGATGATACTTCTCCATTCATTTTTAGAGAAGTCTCATTCTAGATAAAGTATTGTGTATTAAAGATATAACCATTATTCTATTCCCCAAAATGAGACTTTGATACTTTTTTTCGAGAAAAAAGATTTATACGTGCGTGTATTTATCGGTTCTTTATCGCTTGCGTACTTCCTTCTAAATTTCCTCCCTTTTGTTGGAATTATCATGTTCCGCAGATTCCCCTCCTTTTCACCATAATTCCCCCTCACATAACTTTTTTCGAAACTTTTTTGCTAAAAGTTTTGTTGTTTCGTTTTTTTTCTATAATTTTGTAGGCAGTTAGTGATAGAAATGTGTAAAAACATGAAAATCGCAGCAAAAGTCTCGAACCACGCCGAGCCTTTCATATAGGTATGATCTTTATGATAGAGGAGAGTAGGGTGGGAAAGAGACACGACATATATAAGGCGCATACTTGGCGCTTTGTTCACGACTGATAGAAACTTCGCAACTTTCAGATACTGTCATGGACTTAGCAACGGTAGGTGTCTACGGGTGTGATTATATCATAGCCAATGGAGTATTGTATACCTATATTAATAGGTAAGATACTCCATGTGGTGGCGTATATCATATCGGCGTGGGCTCTAACGTTGTCTGTTCAGCAGTATCGGGCAATGCGAAGGCCTCTATCAGTGGGACAGACGACAGGCAGTTCCCACGCTTTTTTATGCTCGTGTTAAACTTAATGCATGATATGCTTGATGATGGGAACCGTCGGCAAGAAAAAATGTGCCATTATGGTGAGTGAGCATACATTGATAGCTAATTCTGGAATCCAAATCTTTACAATGCCCTTGAGTATCAATACTCAAGAGAAGTTCAAGATGTGGTATCATGAATGGTATGATACTACAAATGGGGAATGGGTGCTAGAGCCTGTTTATGAATTAAGAACTGAAGACGAATGTGTTTATTATAATAAGCAGAAGTTATATACTGGTGGATATTTTGCTGATCCTACCATTGAAATTGATGTCAACGAATTGAAAAACGATGGCATCACTCCTTTACGTATAGATGACGAGAATTGTCCTGGAATAAGAGGTGATATATTCAATATTACATTTACTGATAGAGACTGCAAACTGTCTGCATTTGAGAATGTTTGGCTTCCTTTGCCATACTTTTTTAAACGAACTCCTAAAAGATTTAAGTTTGGACCTCTCAATTGGGCAAGATTGAAATTGATTCCTAAATCAGAAAGCAAAGGTGTTAAATACTATGATGCAATTATTGCTTTTGATACAAGAGCAAAATATGAAGTCACTGATGAGTACGATGAGTGTCCGGTTTTCCCTGATAAGTATCGTAACGATATGGATTTTGCCTTATGTAGTAATGAATTCTATTTAATGGATTATTGCACATCAGGTAAAAAGTGGAGCTATATAGACGAATACCTGTTGCATCTTGTACATCCAACAGTACAAAGAGTGTCGCAGGTTAAAGGAGCAAATGTTAGACGTACAGCGTATATTGCAACATATGCCTTCTTGATAAACTATTTCGTACAGAAGAATTTGCTACCAGTTATCAAACTCTATAAGGATGTAGATGTTGAGACAAAGGACGTTGACATGGTCGTCGATATTGGCAACTCAAAAACTACGGCTTTGCTTATAGAAGATAATACAAACTTCAACCAAGTTCGAAAATTGGAGTTGATTGATTATACGGATTTAGTTGTAGACAATGGCGATGGGTTAAAGGTAAACAAGCATGCAAATCCATTCGATATGCGTTTAGCTTTTAGAAAGGTTGACTTTGGTGATTTCGGTATTAAGGATGGCAAGCAATTTGTCTATCCAAGTTTGGTGCGTTTAGGAAAAGAAGCCAATACGCTCTTGCATTTAGCTACCAATAGTTATGACGAAACGGAATCTTTATCAACATATTCGAGCCCAAAGCGATATCTTTGGGATTGGCGTCCAAGCAAAGAAGAATGGCAATTCCTGGTATTGAAGGGAGAAAAAGATAATCATATCTTGAATTTGCGTGGAATTACAAATCAGTTAAAGAGTGATGGTACTATAGATTTGAATGGAGAAAGTGGAAATACATATCATTATTCTCGTCGTTCTCTAATGACATTCTCTTTCCTCGAAATGTTGGCTCAAGCTCGTACGCAGGTAAATTCTGAAGAATATCGTTCCAATAAGTTTGGATTTGGCAAGCCCAATATGCCACGAAAGATAAAGCGTATTATAGTAACATGCCCAACAGCTATGTCAAAAATAGAACGTGAGGCATTGGTTCATTGTGCTAAGGATGCTGTTGTATTGCTAGAAAATTCTGAATATGATAATCCTTCAGAAAACAAGACCCCAGGAAAGGCTGTTGAAGTCATTCCTGTAGTTCGATCGTTCAAAGACGAAGAAGACTGCTGGTATTATGATGAAGCAACGTGTTCTCAGCTCGTCTATATGTATGGAGAAGTTGGGCACAAATACAAAGGATGTTGCAATGAGTTTTTCAATCTTTATGGTAAGGTTGAAGAAGGAGAAGAGCAACCTTCTATTACTGTAGGTTCATTGGATATAGGAGCAGGAACTACAGACCTCATGATAAGTAAATATACTTATATTAAAGGCAATGTGACAACAATAACTCCTGAACCCAAGTTCTATGATAGTTTCTATTTCGCTGGGGATGATATAGTTTATGCCCTGATAAAGAATGCTATGCTACTTGATGAGGATAGTGCGTTCAGAAAGGAACTTAAAGATCTGTCGTTTGCAGAATATCGACAGAATATAAAGAATTTTTTTGGTAAGGACTACAATGGACAGACAGTTGCTGATAGGGTACTTCGCAAGAATTTCAATATTCAGTATTCCATTCCGTTGATGTGTTATTTCCTAGAACTACTCAAACGGGGGTGCAAGGATTGTAATGTGCGTTATGTCGATGTCTTTGCGGATTGTCCACCCAATGCATCAGTCATTTCTGAGTTTAAGGAAAAGCTTGGAATAGATATTACCCGACTGACTTGGCGCTTCGAACGGGATGCTATCTGTACTATTGTAAGGAAAGAAATAGAGCCTCTTTTAAAGAAGGTGGCAACTATAATGTACTCTTATGCCTGTGATGTGGTTCTGCTTTCTGGAAGACCATCATCATTGCCTGTGATTAGAGATATATTCTTGAAGTATTATGCTGTATCCCCAAATAGGCTTATCACTCTTAATGATTATTATGTGGGTGATTGGTATCCTTTTGGAGAAAATACAGGTTATATTAAAGATGCAAAGACCATAGTAGCAATGGGTGGCGTTATAGGGCACTATGCTTCAGAATTTTCCAATCTCAATAAGTTTATCATCAATCTTGACTTGTTGAAGAAAAAACTCAAATCAACGGTAAACTTCATAGAAGCATCACGAGAAGGACAACCGATAGAGTACCTTCTGACACCAGACAAAAATCAGGGCGATTTGATGGTCAGCAGCGTGCCTGAGACCTTGAAAGTTAGACAAATCGGTATGGATTCATATCCATGTAGAGCCTTGTACTCTATTGATTTCAATCGTCATAAGATGGCTGATAAAATTCGCAAACGAGCCATATTAGAGGGGCGCGAATGTCCTACAGATGCAAAAGTGATGGCTTTGGTTAAAGACTCTATAGATGCATTGAAAAAGCGTATGCCTTTTAAAATGACCATAGAACGTGATGTTGAAGATAAGGAAAAACTGTCAATTAGTGCTATTACGGATAAGAATGGCAATGATATAATGGACGGCAACCTTGAGATTCATATCCAGAGCCTTGGTGTAAATGAACAATATTGGTTGGATTCTGGTGAATTCGATTTCTAAAAAAAGAAACAATAAGATATGTTACAAGATATTGAGCAACATATAAATTTAGTTGAGAAGAGTATCGCTTGGGCAAAGGAGTACAATAAGGACTCCTTTCCTTACGATGTCTTCAAGGACTATCGCAGACAGTTGAAGCGAATACACAATGCTCTTAGCGATAACTGTTCTGCAGCAGCATATGGAGAGAGTCAGGTAGGTAAATCCTATCTGATGAGTAGTTTGTTGTCTTCTCCGGAAGCTCCATTTGTTATAACAAATGCAGAAAAGTCATTTAGTTTTATTGACGATATAAATCCGAGTGGAGGTAATAACGCTAAAGTTGAGTCTACAGGTGTAATTACTAGATTTACATTACAAAAGGACAACAATCCAATGAAGGACTATGTAAAAATACTTAATCTTTCGGTAGTTGATATCATTTTATTGTTGACAGACTCATACTATAATGATATTAAGATAAATCCAGATAATGTTCTGAAATATGATGATATTAATAGGCAGCTTGAACAGATGGGGGGATTATGGAATGCCCATATCTTTCAGCAAGACAAGATAGAAGAAGATGACATCAAGGACATCTATGACTATATCCGTGATATTATTGGTAACGCAGCAACAGGTGTAATACAATCTAACTTTTGCAAGGTCGTTGCTCCGATAATTCAATACGTAGCATATGACAAGTGGGTGGACATATTTAGCTTGCTTTGGAACAAAAATGCTGAAATAAGTCACTTGTTCAGTGTTATCATCAATGAATATAAAAAATTGAACTTCAATACGGAGGTTTATGTACCATTCGATGCAGTGCTCAGAGAAAAAGGTACATTATTGAAGATAGACTGGCTTGATACTGTGTGTGGCGTAAAATCAGATACTGGTAACGATGTTATCTACACTGACGTATATGATGCGAGGGGAAACATTATTGCTCATGACTTTAACAAGGGTAATTTGTCTGCTTTGATAGCAGAACTTACATTTGAGTTGCCGCAATCATTGGCTGGTGACCGTAAGTTTTTGGAGAAAATAGATCTTTTGGACTTCCCTGGAGCGCGTTCACGTGAAAAGTTTAAAGAGGCTGATATCCATACCGTTTTGTCGAAAGTGTTGCGTAGAGGTAAGGTGGCGTACTTGTTTAACAAGTATTCCCGTTCCTTAAAAATAAGCAGTGTTCTGTTCTGTCATCATAATGACCAGAAAACTGAAGCTACTATTGGAGATACCATCAATAACTGGATTGAAGACAATATTGGTGCAACACCTGAAGAACGTGCTAATATGTTGGTCAATACTAATGGTATTGCACCTTTATTCTTCATCGCAACGAAATTTAATATAGATCTTGAACGCACGAAGAGTGACAATTCTGGCAATAAAGATCGACTGGCGATGCATTGGAATCGTTTTGATACCGTGTTCCCGGAAATAATTAAGCCAAATAGATGGCTTGATGAGTGGGTTGCAAGTGGAAATATGGGTTCAGTAAAAGCTTTCCAGAATATCTATCCACTCCGTGACTTTTATTGGTCTAGTAAGAATGGTGTGTTTGATGGTTATAGCGATGGAGACATAAAATCTGAAGAAAAATCAGTGCACAAGCATGAAGACTATCCTGAATATTTTGAAGATTTGAAGGAAAGCTTCCTGCAAAATGATTTTGTAAAGAAGCATTTTTCCAATCCAGAACAAACATGGAGTGATGTTGCGACTGTTAACAATGATGGCTCAAAAGCAATCATCCGTAGCCTTGATACAATATCCGGCATTCTTGATGATGCTCGTAAACAGAAGTATCTTATGCAGCTTTTGAAAATAAAGCAAGAAATGTATAAGGCTTTAGCTGTATATTTTGAGCCAGAAGATAGTGAGGCAAAGAATGTAAAGGTCAAGCAAATTGCTAATGATATCAAACGCTCGTTAACATTCTCTGTAGGTTCAAAACCTGAAATATTTGGAAGGATTATAGATTCTCTGATGGTTCCCGTTGGTGATTTGCGTGATATTGCGTACGACATCATCATTTGCCATTCAGATGAACCAAAGGACTTCTCTATGATAAATTTCATTCGTATACAAGCAGGTATTGATGTGGCAGACAGCAAGCAAGTCAATATTCAGAAGTTGTGTGAACTATATGGCGATATTAAACTTATTGAACAAGACTTGAAAAAGAAAGGTTGCTCCGTAGAGGAAGTCGTTTCGGCAGAAACAGAGACGCTGACTACAATCGCAGATGTAGTGACGAAGCATATTATTGATTACTGGAAAGAGTTCTTGCAAAAGCATGTTAAGCAATTGGAAGAAAATCTTCCTCATGCTGATGAAGTCGTATTCATGCTGACGGCATTACTCAAAAAACTTGGAGTAAAGAAGGTTATCTCAGAAAGAATCGACAGATATTGTAAAGTCTTCAGTCTTAACGAGCAACCTAATGCCATTGCTGATTATGCTTCGTTGACTCTTAACAACTTTGTTAGCTCGGTAGGCAGAAGCTATATGGGTGATAATGATGTTGAGGCAATACGTACAAAGGCAGAAAAGTGTCATGTGGTCGTAGATTTGAGTCCATCCGCATGGAATGTTGTACGCAAGCCACAATCCCTGGTGACAACTCTTTCTGCTTTCGATGATGCTGCAAACATAGATAATGTTAGCATGGAAACTCTCATGAAACTTCCTCTTTGGGACAACTTCCAACGTTGGGAGAATCTTGTAACCATTGGTTTGCTCTATGCTAGTGATATCTCTCATGTTGATCCTGTGGCAAATGCCAAAGTGAGAGCTCTTCTTGAAGAATGTAAAACTCTATATAAAGATTAAGTTAATGACTGGATATACTTTCAAAGGAAAACAGAAGCTTTGTTATACGGAAGTTTCTGATTTTACAGACTTTCAAGGGGTTGGTCATGATCCTTTGTATAAACGTTTTGACAGCGTAATGAGCGTTGTCAAGAAGGTTGTTGCGCCAGAATATCAGCATTTTCTTGCTACCCCACAATATGTAGAGGAGGAAGACCAAATATGTTGGCATATTGACGAATGGAAAGACCATCCTCATAAAATTGCCGATCTTACGGGGGAAGAACGGGCGAAATACGAAAGTATTAAAGATAAGACAATAAAGGCTTACCGTAAGGCTGCACAGGATTGCGATGGTGAGGACTTGATGATTATTGCTGGTGCAATTCGTTATCTTCATGATGATAGTATTTATTGTTGTGATGGAAAAGTTTTTGTCGTAGCATGGGGAATGACTCCTGATACACATCAGCATAAAATCATTGGCTCTGTCATTCATGAGTTTGATATGGTGAAAAAGTATAAGATAACTTTTGATGCCAATATACATGGAGTGCTTGTTGATAAATTAGACAAGTTTATGACACGTCCTGAAGGCTTTGTTCTGTCTGAACGAGATTTACCTAAAGTGTCAGCCAATGAAGGCTGGCTATTTAAAGGTTGGATGCCATCCCCTATTGGTGTGACAGTAAATTCTGACTTGAATTTTGTTGCGACGTATGAAGAAATTGTCAAAACGATAGTTGACGAATCTCCTGCTGCTTCTATTGAAGAACCGATAGTTCCTGATGTGTGCGAGCAACCTCAAAAGGAGGAATCCAAGTTTTACGCTTGTAACTTTGTTGCTGGTGAACATGGTAAGACTGAAGGTGTTGCCTCTTTCTGCAAGCAAGAAGGTGAAAGAATATCCGACTTTGAAATTCCTAAGGTAATACCCAAGCAAGGATACGAGTTCAAGGGATGGATTCCGTCTCCACACAATGTCTTAATGGATAGTAACAAAACATTTACGGCAGAATATTCACGTATTCCATTGTGGCGTCGTTTTAGGACATGGTTGGCTAGTCTATTTTTAGGCAGGGGATGCTTAAAATGGTTACTTTGGTTGTTACTGACATTGTTGATAATAGGCCTGTTGCTTTTCTTGCTGAGATCATGTGAAGGATGTAGCGGACATCATGAGGAAAATGGTGTAGTTCCAATTGACAGTGTTACAACTTCCAACGGAAGGGTTATTGATGATAATGGACAGATTAGACCTATAACTGGCGATGACGGCAAATTGCCTGACCAGGGAAGTGTTGTTGCCCCTGTAACAGGAGAAAATGGAGAAGAAATCCCTATTATTCGTCAACCAGGTGTGCCAAATACGATAGCTAATCGTCTGTTCTTGTTCATGGAGGACGAAAAGGACAACATTGAATCTTTGGCACAAGACTTCAAGAGAGCCTATTCTGAAGAGAAATACTCCATTATAGGATATGACAAAGAGGTGAAGTTGTTGGTGGTTCAGATTCCTGAGAATGAGCGAGACCAAATTCGTCAAACGATAAACTCTAAAATACCGAATCATAAGTTCTTGGTTTTTGACGAAGAGATATATGAGTTGAATGGTCATGTGAGTACCTCTACGGAAAAACAAGGCTGGCACTTGGACGCAATTCGTCTGAAACAAGGGTGGAGCATAACTAAAGGTTCGTCTGATGTGAGGGTTGCAATTGTTGATGATGGAATTGAAGCCGGACATCCAATGTTTAAAGGGCGTATCGTGGATGCATATAATGTGTTTACCCAAAATAACCGTCTTAGTTTAGGGCAAGGGCATGGTACACATACAGCGGGACTTGCGGCTGGTAGTGCAGACTATTATAATAAAGGAGCGTCCGGTGTTGCTCCGAATTGTAAACTGATGCCGGTTCAAGTTTTTGACAACAAACAATGTCCGTTATCTGCTCTTATCGCAGGAACGATGTATGCGATTCATCATGAAGCGGATGTAGTAAACCTGTCTGTAGGTCCTTCTTTCAAGGGGCTAAATCAATTGCCTGTAGAGCAACAAAACGAAATAGCCAAGCGGCAATTTAAAAATCTAGAAAAGCTTTGGGCAAGAGTTTGTACTTTGGCAGCCAAGAAAAACTGTATTCTTGTATTTGCTGCCGGTAATGATGATATTCTGTCTAGTATACCTCCTGAGAACAGAAATGCCTCATCAATAGTAGTGGCAGCTGTAGATAAGAACTTGTATCCAACAGACTTCACGAACTATGGTCCGTGTTCAGATATATCGGCACCAGGTAAGGGTATTTACAGTTCGTATCCACATGGCGATTTCAAGTCCTTTGACGGAACTAGTATGGCTGCTCCGATAGTATCGGGTACCATTGCTCTCATGAAGTCAATTAAGAAAGACTTAACTGTGGAGCAAGCAAGGAATGTCCTTTACAAAACAGGCTCAGATGTTTATGGTTTCATGCCGCCGATGGTATTGGTTGACAAAGTTCTTGAAGGTGTCAAACGGGGAGATTTTAGTACTCCTACAGAACGGACAATGAAGACTGTACCAGATGGAGCTGGAGATAAATCTGCAGCGAATCGGGCTTCTCCAATTTCTAAAGCCCCAGTGGAAAATATTGCATCTCCACCACGGCAGAAAGAAGATGAGACAGATTACGATGCTATTCGTAGAAAAATAGCTGAGTATAAAAGAAAAATAAGTGAATTGGAAAAATTATTACCGTAAAAAGTAAACAATATGGATGAACAGTTAAAATTTTCATGGGGGCATATTATAGCATTTCTTGCTCTCATATTTATAAGTTATATAACTTTCGTAGGAGTGGTTTATCGGACTGATGGTGACTTTACGAAAGCAGCTGTAACAATGGCAGTAGTAGACATCGTCTTGGTAGTAGTGTTTATCGGTTCCCAAATGGCTAAGGCAACGGCGCACAAAATTTCTAAAAAAATTTGGTTGGAGCGAATTGGTATTTGTACTTCTCCTATCATATTTTTAGTATGTATGTTGCCGTATTTCCATTTTTGGACAGTCCATAGTCATAATGATGAGATTGTAATTAACTTTACAAATGCCATTAAGGCTTCAAACCAGATGTTTGTAGATTATGATGATTATGCAAATAAGCGTATCAGCAATTATCAAAATATGCTTGAAAGGGTAATCTCTAATAGAAGTATTCATCCTGAACAATTTATTGCTTGTGGTTTTAGTGAAGGAAAAGAACAAATTCAAAAAGAGAATATGGTGAAGACATTGCGTTTACAACTTTTGTCAAATAACTATGATTCTTTGAAGGTTTCTGCAAATAGCTGGATAGAGTCTTCGAGTGAAGGTGCTAGTACTTGGAATGTCTTTTTGCTTGGTAATACAAAAGAAATAAAATCTGCTATAAAGAATTGGAATCACCAATTATGTGAGTTCTCTGAAAAGAAATTGTCTAATGAGGAGTTTCTTGGCAACGAAACTGTGACTTTTGGCGAGTCTAGTCGAAGTCTTGTAAAAGTAGAGAAGGGATTGGATGATTTGACGGACTTATTTACTCAAAAGTCATTTCCTAACCTGATGGCAATAGTAACAGCTGTTCTTTTGTATCTAGCGATGCTTTTTCCATATATTCTGCAAGATCGTCATACCAAGAGTACTTATAGGTTTTGGGGGATGGAGAAAGGGTATAGTAATAAAAATAGTGGTATTGATATCAGCATGTCTCAAGATGAGCACTCGGTTACAACGAAGCCGAAAGAGAATAAAGTTGATGATTATGAATCGTTTACTCTTTAAAATATAATCTTATGAGTAGGAAAAATGATATTTTGACAAATCTTAGAGGATATAGTTCAGACCAAATTGCTGAGGCTATAAATGATGGAGTGGTTACCATGTATGAACTAAGTAAAAGTGGGAACCTCACTCCTTTGATGCGCAAGCGTATCGAGGAGAAGTTGGCTACTGGTTCTTCTGCTACGTCGAATGAAGAAACCAAACGGTCACAAGATGATAGGCAATTGTCTGATGTTGAAGCTTCTGTAAACAAAGTAGGAGCACTCTCTAATGAAAAAACTGAACATGAAAAAATAACTGTTCCTGAGATTGTTATTCCTGAGGCCGTTATTGCACCAATGGATCAAACGGTGGAATGTGCAACTAATATTGAAGGGCAAGAACAACCTGTCTACAATGAACAACCTTCAAATAAAGGCATGTTTAAACGGTCATTCTCTTTTCATGGTCGCATTAGAAGATTGGAATATGGACTTTCTATCCTTCTATTCTATCTTTATGCTATAGTGGCTGGATTTGTTTTAGGGCTGATAACAAATGGAAATTTTAGTGAAGGTGCTATTTATGTTTGTTTGATACCTGGTTATTGGTTTTTATGGGCGCAAGGTGCAAAACGATGCCATGACAGAAATAATACTGGTTGGTATCAAATAATCCCTTTCTATGTATTCTGGATGCTATTTGCAGATGGAGATGAAGGAGAGAATGATTACGGAGATAATCCAAAATGTAAGTAATAATATAAAATGATATAAAAATGCCGAATAAACAAGCTATAATTGAAAATGTAGATATGTATTCTGCTGATGAATTGGTGAAATATATCAAGGCAGGTATTGTGACATTTGAGGAACTATGTGATGAGACCGAGGGATATTTTTCTGTTTCTGTTCGTAAACAAGTTGAGAAGAAACTTGCAGGATCAGAAGAAGATGAATGGCAAATAGCCAAGTCTTCTAACTCAACGGAAGTTTTGGAACACTTTCTTGCTACCTATCCTTTAAGTGTTCATCGAATGGAGGCTCAACAGTTGTTGGAAAGTTTGGAGTGTAAAGTATCTCGAAACGAAGCTGAATCTAATTGGGAAACTATTGATAAAAATAGTTGTGATGAGTTGAGACAGTTTTGTGAAAGATATCCTAACGATGTACATTGTAAGGAGGCTAAGCGTAAGATAAATCAACTTATACGTGAGCAATATATTTGTATTGATATAGTATCTTTAAAGGAACGAATTAAAGAGATAGAAACAAGTAAAGAAATCAACAAGAATAAGTTGATTTACGAAAAAGTTGTGGGATATTTGGATAGAGGCAAAATTTCTCATGTTGATTTTCTAAAGTTGATAGAGGCTGATCATAACATTTTTGGGGCTGAAACATTAAATCGTTTCATAGATGAAGGTGTTTTGGCTTTTGATGAACTGGGTAATCTTGGTATAGATAACCGTTTTATTCAGAGTCTTGCAAAAAATAAGCATCCACAAGATTTTGCCCTTCCTAATAGAAAACTTGAGAAGATAAATAAGCTTTCTACAGAAGTCTACTTTTGGGGGATACCTTCTTCTGGAAAAAGTTGCGCTTTAGGTGCAATACTTAGCGTAGCGAATAATGGTCATGTGGCTAAAACAATGATGAAAGATAATGATTGCCTTGGCTATGGTTACATGAATCGTTTGAGCTCTTTATTTACAGTGGGAGATGTAAGTCTTGTGCCTGGTAAAACTCCTACGACTGCAACTTATGAGATGGGGTTCGATTTGGAGGATGAAGAAGGAAAAGTACATCCTTTGACTTGTATGGACTTAGCTGGTGAGTTAATGAGATGTATGTATCGTTCTGATGCAGGAGAAAATTTGTCTAATGAGGAACTTGAAACATTAGACATTTTGACCAATGCTCTTATTGATCCTAAAACAAGAACACAGAATAAGAAAATCCATTTCTTTGTTATGGAGTATGGGGCAGAGGATAGAGAATATGATGGATTAAGACAAGATGTTTATCTTAATGGTGCTTTGCAATACATCAAGAGAACTGGTATATTTAAGGATGATACTGTTGCAATCTATATCCTTATAACGAAAGTAGATAAAGCTCATGCTCGTTCTGGACAACTAGGTTCAATTCTGAGAAATTACATATCTGAGAATTATGGTGGCTTTTATAATGGTTTGGTGAAAATTTGTAAGGATTATGAAATAAACAATGGTATTGTTGAGATAATACCTTTCTCTCTGGGGCAAGTTTGTTTTCAAGACTATTGCCTCTTTGATGAAAGACCGGCAGCTAACATTGTGAGAAAGTTGTTGGAACGTACTAAAGGTTTTAAGAATGATCGTATTCATCGTGGACTAAATTTCTTTAAAAAATGAATAAGTTAGGATTTGCTATAAAAGTTGTAAGTGATGGTGTTTATGAACCTCTCGTGTGCAACAAAGGTTCGTGGTTCAAGAAAGTAATTGACCCACGACACTATTTACGTATGTTCTCTGGTTTGGTAGGAACGGAAAATGTTGTGACAGCTATGTCTTTTAGTGAGTATGGTTGTTATATTATGTTGCTTCGTGATATTCCTGGACATGCTGGTGATTGTTTAAGTGCTTGGCTCTTTGTTCCATGTAATATAGATATAGATGATGAGCAAGTTATGAGGGCATACCATTATGCTAAAAGTATACTTGCTCAATCAAGTATTGAGGCTATTGAAAATGAAGCTTATGATTTCTTTGACAAAGAATATCCTGTAAAAAGTTATTGTAGCCAATATGCTCCATCTATAGGAGAAAAATTAGGTTTGCGCTTTGTGAATGGGGAAGGAGAACTTTCCGAACTACTTGGCAAAAAACGTTATCAAGAATATTATTCACAGTTTAAGGCTGTTTTTATTTTGGATAGAAATGCTGAGATTCAAGTGAATGCAGAAGGTGCACCGTTTTTTGGTGATTTGACAAAACAACCATTAGAGGAATATTGTGTTCTTGTGCCTCCAACAGCTAGTGAGCTTTCTGTGATGGGACAAGGCGCTAAGGTGGTATTTCGAAATGGTAAAACTTTTGACTCCCCATTGTTTGTAAAGAAAGGAAGTCGGGTAGAACTTTATGCTCGTCGTGATAGTTTTGAAGATGTTGCTTTAAAACCTATTACGATAGATACTGATGTTGTGCCATTTCCTCATGTTGGTTATTTGAATTGGAAAAAGACTATCAGTAAGTCTTTTTTTGATATTCGCAATCATGATGGGAAAAAAGTAGAGGCTGATAAAATTATAGTGGTAGGTTACGATGTTGTACAGCAACAAGTTTCTTTGCCAGAGGAAGAATGTCGCCATGCTAAGGTACAAATCTCTGCTTTTAAGTATGAACCTTGGGAAGCAACAATAGACTTTATAAACCATCAAGAGAAGCAGAAAATTACATTGCATAGAGCTGAGGGACAAGCTAATTATGCTATTATCCTAGCAAATGGAAAAGAGGCAGAAATGACATTGAAATCAAAGTATTTCGATGGATTAGGTGAGTCTCCTTTAGAGGGATATTCTTGCGAGGGCAGAACATTGTATGCAAGTTTTGGATATAAATTAAAGTATTGGCTTTATGGATTACTTTCGGCAATAGTTCTTGCAATTCTTATAGCAGGATTTACAGTTTTTGATTCTTATATGGACAATAAAGAATTCCAATTTGGGTGGCCTCCAATAGTAGAGAAAAAAGTGATACCGCTAGATGATGCAGAAGTTGAAACCCCTGATTCGATAGGTGCAATGACTTATCTAAATGAGCATGAAAAATGGTCAAAAGCAGTGATGGACACTTTACCAGAATTACCAGCAGGTATGTATGATTGTCTAAAGCAATATCGTTTTGAAGATTTGACCAAAATGTCTATAGATTGTGAGCAGTTTAATAAAATAAAAGAAGTCGCTCTGAAAGCTATAGAGAATGGTGTGCAAATGTCTGATGATTATAATGACTCTCCTGATAGTACTATAACTATAAAGAATTGGATAAAAACAGTTAATAGAGTGATCGAAAAAAAATCCACTGTTGATGCTTCTAGTGCAGATATTGAGCCTGTAGAGGATATCTCAAAAGAAGTAAGTCCATTGGAAAGTAAGGTAAAGGCTAACAAACAAAAAGCTAAAGTTGTCTCAAGTAAAAGTAATTCTAAAGGAGTCTTGAAAAAAAATACAGAAACTAAGAGTATTTCAAAGTCTGCTCCAAAGAATTCTTCTGAGTCAAATAAAAATGGAGGATTGTAATAATGAATAAGTCGATAAAAATTACATTGCTGATAGTCGCAATAATTGCGGCTGTCAGCGGTGTGATGGCATATTATAAGACAGTAGTTTCACCGCCATCACACATGAGATTTAAAAATCAATATGTTGCTGCTATAAAAAATGATATGGCAGAGATGAAAAAACTTTCGACAATAAATGAACTTGATTCTTCATTTGTGGCAATAACGCATGAAATTAACTTCATGTGGAAGGATTCCTTGTTACAAAGCAAAGAACAAGATGAGTTGTTGGAATCATTTGCTGTTCAATATATTCCCAAATTTGTAACAGCCTGTGATGAGAAGTTCTCAGCTACGGTTTGGAGTGATATTGCGTTAAAGCAAATGTCTGCAAAAATTGCACAATTACGTTCTTTGAAAACGACAGATGGTTCCATTATTGTTGGTGGTGAAGCTAATAGCTCTTTAAGTAAAATTCAAGATGTAATTTCAAATTATTATGCAGCAAAAAATGCAGCAGCTAATACTGGTTATACCAGTTTGTCAGATGCAAAGGTCAAGATTGCAACCGCAAAGAAGTATGCTTCAATGTCCCCAATAAATAATTGTGTGACATTGGTAAACCAATTAAATTCAGTAGCGACAAGGTTAGAGCAATCTCATTTTGCCTATCTTGTGGGACAGGTGAACCTCTTGCGTAATTATTACAACTATACTCAAAGTTCTTATGATGATTTAGCTCTGAGAATTTCAGCTAAATTGGAGGAGTATAAGAAAAATGCTAGAAGCGTTTATGGGCATATTTCTGACATTTCTTCTTTAGAACAAAGAGCTGGTGAATTATATGGTAATGCCCAATTTGGTAATGAAAATGTTAATTATGATGCGTTATAAAAATGAGTAAGATTAAAATTATATTGATTTTGTTTATTATTTGTTTTTCTTGCAACACAATGGCTCAGAAAAATAAGAAAAAACTGTCTAAAGATACTATAGAGGTGTCTTCGAATATAGATTCTTTTGTAGAAGTTAGCGAAGATTCTAATAAAGAAAATGAAATAGATAGTTTGAAAAAAGTAATATCTATATTGAAATCTGAAATACAAGAACAGATTGAGATAAATCAACACTTAAAGGATAGAATTTTGTTTGCAGACTCTTGTTTTTTGAGAGTCTCAAATGATTGTTTTAGAAAGAAGTATGATAAGGTGAGAGTTGATGAAGCTATTGTGAATTTTGGTAGGATGTATTCACCACAGTTACAGAAATCATTTACTCCATTGAAGTTTTTACTTGAGAATTATGGAAATTATTATAAAGAAATAGTTGAGTTGTTTGGGCAAATAGAAAATGACAAGGGAATGGCAAATCCTTTTATTGGTGGTCGTGAAGCCTCGTCTAATATTGTAAAAATTAAAACTACAACTTACTATAAAAAAGTGTATTTTGCAAACTGGACAATAATGTATTTGAATGATGTAATAGATAAGGCTATTGCTCGTTTAAAAAATTATGATCCAAAGCAACACAAAGTAATAAAATTGACAGATTTATTGAAGTAGCTTATGAAAAAGATATTATTCTTTTTGTGTTTTATGCTTGTAGTATGTGTCATGAATTTAGAGGCTGGAATAGTTAGCTCTTCAGCGAAGAGTTTCCAGTTTGATAAAAGTGCTATGATACAGCAAAAAATTAAAAAAGCACAAGCGTGTATCAATAGTGGGCAGTTTGCAACTGCTGAAACATTACTTAGAGGTGTATTGAAATTGGCTCCAGGTAATAGACATGCAAAGGCTTTGCTCGTTTCTTGCGAAGAAGGAGTGAAAAAACAAAAAATGAAAGAATTACAAGCGTTTAATGATGCATGTAGTCAAGCTACACCTTTTGCATTGCAATCGTTTATTTCAAAATATCCTAAAAGTGAAAAGGTTAATGATGCAAAGAACCGATTGCAGGATTATAAACTATGGCATGTGGCAAGTAGCAAAAATACTTTAGATGCTTACAATGATTATCTCTCAAAGTCAGTTTTAAAGGCTTATCAAAATGAGGCTTATATTGCAATAAATAAGTTGAGTGAAGAAAAAGAGTGGAATAATTGTAAAGATGGTACTAATGAGGAAAAAATTTCTGCGTTTATAACACTTTATCCTAATTCTGTTCATGTTGGACAAGCTAAATACTTTTTAAATATTATTCGTGGTGAGAAAAATTATGCATCAGGGTATAATTATACTGCTTATGAATATTATAAAAATGCAGATGCTTATAAAACATTGACAGGTGTACCTGCTATACATTATCAAGAGTTAAAAGAAGCTCGTGAATTGTCAGAAATACTACAAAGTGAAAGTGAGACTAAAGTTAGTGCTTTTTTACAGACCCTGCCTTATAATAGCGTACATCGAGATGAAGTATCAAATCGATTAGCTATTTTAAAGGCTACAAATCTTACTTTGTTTTCATCGAAGTATAGTATGGATGATGCAATGTCTTTTGCCAAAGATTCACAAACAAGAGCAATAGTTAAGCAATATATAGATAGTGTAAAAAATATGCGTAAGTCATATGAAAAAAGACAAAGAGCACTATCTAGACAAGAATGGTGGGAAGATAGAGTTTCGGTAGGTTGGAACATTGTTCATGTGGATTATCTTAATGATTGCATGGGGATAGGTTCTGGCATGAAACTAAAATTAGGAAAATGGAGTGATGCTATTAATTTTATTGTAGGTATAGAATACTCGTATCATCTTTATATTAATCCTGACTATGATGACTATAGTTATGATGAAGATGAAACGTATCCTATAGCTCATCAAATAAGCATACCTGTTGGCCTTCGCTTTAATACTTTTAGCTTGGGCTCAAAATATAAGTTGTTTATTGGATGTAATGCTGTATTTGGTTTTAATATTGCTTGTGGGGATGATATCCTTAAAGAGGTAGTAAATAAAAATAATATAGCGGTAGATCCACAAATAGGAGTTGGTTCTAGATATTTTGATTTTGGAATATACTATATGCAATATCTTGATCGTAATCCTTTACTTAAATATGTGGAGTCAAAGTATAATCAAAGAATAGGTGCATTTTGTACTTGGTATTTCTAATTGTTGATAATATTAAGGTATGAACAAAATTTTATTAAGGGTGTTGATAATTGTTGCAATTGTTGTTCTTGTGTTGATTGGAAGTCTATGTGCGTTGCAGATTTATCGTGAAATTAATGTAAAAAAGTCATCTAAAAATGTTTTCGCTGTACCTACAATAAAAGTGAGTGAGACAGTTGATAGCATATCTTTTAAAAAAGAGCATAGTAATGAAGACAAATTAGACAAATCAGTTGTTACTTGGAAAAGTACAGAATTTGGTTTTCGTTGTATGGCTAATATGATTAAGAAGGAAATTTTTGAAGAAAATGTGCCAACTATATTTTATGTATATGTAAATTCTGTTTCAGAATTAAGTTATTCTACAATGGGGGCTTGGGCTGTGATGGATTTTCCAGCAGTTGAACAATACATTGCACCAGGTACAACAATCGCAAATATTACATACAAAAATGTAAAGAAACATATTTATTCGGGATATGCAAGTGATGGCCGAATTTTCTATCTCAAAACTCGTGTTTTAGATGGAGGTGAAGTCAATCATTTAGCAGTTCTTTGTCTATTATATGAAAAAAATGCCGAAAATGATAATATGCCGCTTATTGAAGAAGTAAAAAATAGTGGAATATGAAAGATAGCATTCGGTAATTTGTAAGCAAACTTTTATGGCGCTCGCTTCGGGGCTGCGTATGAATTTCATCCGGTAAAGCATGGGGACTTCGATATATACAAAGAGCCTCGTTTTATGGATGATATGGTTATGACCTTGGCTGTTGCGAAATGGCTGACGAGTGTTCCTGAATCTATCATCTCATATTTCGAAGCAGATAGTTATACTTCTGCTATCCGTAATGCATTTCTTTTGGTGGTGATGCTGACACGATGGCGTGTATTGCTGGAGATGGATGACTTTACGATTGGTTGGTTGTATGAATAGAAAAAATATGGAAAATGAAACTATAAAAGAAAGATTCCTTGGCACAATCTTCGGGCAAGCTGTAGGAGATGCCTTGGGACTGAGCACTGAGTTTATGTCCAAGCAAGAGGTGGATCGTTTCTATCCTAGTGGGATAGAGAACTATTCACAAATCGTGCAGGATGATCATCGTCGTCGTTGGCAAAGAGGCGATTGGACTGATGATACCGACATGATGCTGTGTATCTTAGATTCTTTTGTGGCTTGTCAAAAGGTAGATGTTCTTGATATTGCCAGAAGGTTTAAGGAATGGATGATGAACGGAGGCATGGGAATTGGTCGGCATACCTATAATGTAATGGCTCTTGGCGACTATACTTCGAATCCACAGAAGGCAGCAGAGATTATCTGGAAGATGGGAAAGAAAAAAGCTGCAGCTAATGGGGCTGTCATGAGAACTTCGGTGGTAGGACTTCTGAAGGAAAATGTGACTAGTAATGCTGAGAATATCTGTAAGCTAACTCATTTTGATCCTCGTTGTGTAGGCTCTTGCGTTATCGTTTCTTCTATCATACATGCTCTTGTCTTTGAAGACAGGATATTGGATTATGAAGATGTGATTGGCATTGCCAAACAATATGATGAACGAATCGTTCCATTTGTTGACTTGGCATATCATGAAGGTCTGGATTCTTTGTGTCTGGATGATGAAAAGAGTATGGGATATACGCTCAGAACTTTAGGGGCTGCCCTATGGGCTTATTGGCATGCAACCTCGTATAAGGAGGGTATCTTGAAGATTGTTTTATCGGGAGGTGATGCGGATACCAATGCTGCAGTAGCAGGAGCTATCCTGGGTGCTAAATTTGGAATAGACCAAATTCCTGAAGAATGGAAGAATGGTCTTCTCTATGCTTCTATGCTCCATAACAAGGTGCAGGAATTCTACGCAATGTATCGATAAAAACGTATCATTGTCTGTTGTTTGTAAATCGCCCGCCAATGGCGGACGATTTGCAAGGATAGCCCTCAAATCTTTTGAGAATTATAGTCCCAACTCTTTTAGCATTTTCTTTATGACATTAGTCTTGATGGTTGAGAATTCTGATTTGTCATAGATTTCTATCAACCATACTTCACCTGTATTCTCATCTACCAATGTGGTATATGTGATAACTCTAGCTCCTCCAGCTTTACCTTTTCTTTTGGAATCAATAGCCATACGGATTTTTCTTAACCCTCCGCCTAAGTCAACGCCTTGAAAAGGATCTTCTTTTAAGGAATCTTTGAATTTTCCAAAATCTTGTTTCATGGACTTATAGCGTTTAGCTAAGTCCTTTAACTCCTTTTCAAAATGAGGAGTTGTTTCAATATTATAGCTCATCGAAAAGTTCGTCTGCGGATTTTGCTTTCAATTTACCCTCCTTT
>ERZ1026870.419-NODE-419-length-24676-cov-16.089720_pt1 | contig 24676 bp, 21 predicted proteins | sample MGYA00380165_ERZ1026870 | MGnify/ENA primary metagenome ERZ1026870 (study PRJEB33269, sample SAMEA4719801) | human gut metagenome | biome: human-associated habitat; feature: organic feature; material: feces | place: Cameroon | collected 2013-10 ...
GTATTCAAAAAAGCTATAATAGCTTCAAAACGCTTTTAAAGATTTATTCCTGTAGTTCATCTGATTTAAATTCATATCTTGAAGAGTTATTGAAAATTGAAGGGACTCTAAATTCTGATGTTCGAAGAAGTATGATTGTGGATATTATTGCAGACTTAACTAATAAAGATTACAAATTCAACAGATTCGAGCTAATTATATACTACATATATCTAATGTTTCTTTATCATTACATCAATGATCATGTAATGGCAATAAAAATACAAGAAAAGATAGCTGCGATAAAATTTAAAAGAACATTTATAGAACGAAATGGAGATGATATAAATGATATTGTTGACGGAACTGTAAAAGCGGCACTTTTTGTTGGGAGCGTAGCTGCAATGCTGACAGGGAAAGGTTCTTTAGGTCGCGCTGGAGCAGCAGGGCTAAAAACTAATGAAAAGATTAAATGTGTTAAGGGGCAAACAGAAATACAACAGATAGAAAAAGATTTTGAAGCATTAAAGAGATTGATGCTTTCTATTAAATTTCAATAAATAACAAACAATGGATTCGCAATATATAAATTTATGGACATTTTGTCGAGAAAACCTTTTTAGTTGTACTAACTTTTCTGACTATACGAAGATTAGCTGGAGTATTTTGTTAATTGGCGGATTCTTTGCATATTTCATTTTAAGAAAAAGCACAACAAGAAAATGGATAATTCAGCATCTTATGCGCTGCGCAATCTTGATTTTTATTTCAGGATTATTTCTATATATCATAGGTTTTAGTCACGAAGGAACAGGACATAATCCAATCGCTCTGCTATTACGTTCAGCAACAGCCTCTATGGAAATGTTTGTTTCGGAATCTGAACTAATAGAGGTAGAACACCATATCGCAAATAACCCATATTACATGATGTGGTTTTCATTAACTCATTTCCTTGCCATTTGCATCAGTGCAGCGTTTATCCTTCATATATTAGGTATTCGTGCCATTTCCTATCTGAAGATGCGCCTAACATGGAGAAGGCAGAAAAAGGACTTATATGTATTTTTTGATTTGAGCCAAGAATCTGTAAACTTGGCCAAAGACATATGCAAAAGCAACAATGAGGGCAAGGACTTTCGCATAGTGTTTGTCAAAACGCCAATGGAAGATAGTCATTTGGAACGCTTTTCCTTCTCACATATATTGAGCTTTGCAGACAACAGAAACGAGACTATAGAAGAACTAATGGAAATAAATGCCTTATTAACATATAGTCGTAAGAGCATAACCATTGGTCTGGACGATAAGGAATGGGAAGAAGCTATAGGTCTTAACATTCTTCGGCGCTATATTAAAAAATATACAGAAAACATATACTTTTTCTGTCTTTCGCCTAATGAAGAGAATAATATCAATACAGCAGTGGCATTGAGCAAACGTTATTCAAACAATGAAAGGCATCATATTCATTGTCGTGCAAACAGAGATAGTATAACAGACAGTTTGGTTTCTTCTAATCTCAAATTCATTGACTCTGCGAACTTGGCAGTAATGGAACTGAAGAACAACGTTACATATCAACCAGTTTCATTTGTAAACCCCGATACCAAGACGGCTGTAGCCACCAAGCCTTTTAGAAGTATGATTATTGGGTTTGGAGAAACAGGTTTTGAAGTATTCCGCTTCTTATATGAATTCAGCTCGTTTGTAGGCAAAGACTTGAAAGAAAATCCTTTCCACTGCGATATAATAGACCCGAAAGCTGATCAATTAGAAAACTGTTTATACTTACATTGTCCTGCGTTGGAAGACAAAGAGGATAGTGATAAATCTCACTATATTTCATTCCACAAAGGCACTATAGAAGACAATAGAAGAATGATTGAAGAACTCATTAAAGATGTTGATTATGTCGTTGTATGCACAGATAATGAGAAAGAAAACCTTTCTATCGGTATTACTCTTCTCAATCTGGCGTATAAATATCGTAAATATACTAACAGACTGGCTATATTTATTGGTATTAACAACAATCGGGACTTCCAAAAAGCGCAAGAGATAGCTAAGTTTTATGATAAGTGTGGCCGAAGAGACGGGAACGGAAACCTTTACGATTTCTCTCTTGTACCGTTTGGGGCAAAAAAGCAACTCTTCACATATAAGAATATCATAGGTGATAATATTCTAAAGAAAGCTCAGACATTCTATTATGAGTATCAGAAAACAGCTACTCTACTTGATACGGAATATGAAGGACAACTTTCTGAATCCCCACAGAAAGAATGGCAAGATAGAGAAACTAATGAAAAGAAAGATGTAAAGGGGACTGCTGGATTATACTATAAGAATGAGTTATTACAGAAAGAATCACAAGACATTGCCAATGCTTGGCATATTAAAACAAAGCTTTATTTGTCTGGCGTTTGCTACAATTGCAAAGATGATGCAGACAAATGCTATGCGAAAGACCTTCACTACAAATTATATGAATGTATCAACACTGTCATGCAGAAGTTATTGGAAAGAATGAAGGAAGCCCGTAATCATCATGAGAAATTCACGAAATCACATCAGTTCATTCTTGAACAGATTTCTATATACGAAAAAGAGCACGATATTCCTGTAGGTGAATACCAAACACTTTTTGAGAATCTTGCAAAATGTGAACATCTGCGCTGGAATGCCTCCAACCGTCTGCTTGGCTATCGTACATTTGAAAATGCTACTAGCAACGACAAACATTATATACAGAAAACACATGCTTGCATGGTACCTTACGAAGATCTGCTCGCCAATGAAGTTCTGAGAGACACCATTAAGTATGATTACAATACGATATTGGTGTCTATGATTGCTCATTTAGAAAATGGCTAATAATCATAAGATAATTATTTATGAAACAAGTCAACATATTCTTAGGGGGTGGAGTTGCTTTATTAGAAGGTGATCAACAACAATGCGGATATCGACCTACTGTAATAGACCCTGTTATTAGCAAATTAAATTCTAGAAGAAATGCTAAGCGGTTTTATGTTGTAAAAACCTATGCAGATTTAGTAACAGAATATATTCCTAATGGCCAACAGGAACACTATAACGAATTTGTTAGGGAAAAAGCAGATATTGCAATATTCATATTTGATGGTAATATCGGTAATAAGACAAAAGAAGAAATAGAAAATGCATGCAATAGTTTTGATAAGAGAAAACATCCTACCGTCTTCTTTTATGGCATAAATCTAAAAGACCACGACGAAGTTGTTAAATATTTAAATTCTAAGAAACAATATTTTCGCCATTTTTCAAACAAAGAAGAACTTCAAAGAATAATTACAGATCAATTAAGTCAATGGCATCCATACCATAATGTTAGTATCTTTAAGAAAGAATATATAGTTGGCATTAAATCCATAATTATATTCTCCATATTACTTATCTCTTTTATTATGATACTCTTATTTAGAAAATCATCAGCTCCCAATCGTAAAAAGATGCCTCCCAATGTAAAAGTTGAAGTATTTCTGAGCAGATACAAAGACTTTGGAGACATTTTTTCTGATGAATTATTATCATACTATAATTATGAAGATTCCATAGACAATGAATCACGCTATCACATTTATCCTAATTGTACGCTGCCACATAAGTTTTATCATTACCCTATTTTCACTATAAGATTAGTGAATAAAGAGAATATGACATTTGTTTTTAATAAATGTTTTTTAGATATTATCAAATGGGAAAAGGATTCTTGCATAACTTGCAAAAAAACAAAAAGCGAATTATGTATAAATGACACAACACCTGGCGTATTAAAAATTCCTGTTTTAAATATAGACAATAAAAATAATCAGTCCTATCAACTTAATGATTTTGACTGCACATTAGTACGAGGTGAAACTGATACAAACTTCAAATTCGCTATAAACTCTTATGAGAATGGAACTTTTGAAGCACGTCTAAGAGTGATTTCAACATCAGGTGATACTATTTGCAGTCCCTCATTGACAATATCGACTTTTCGTCCTTATGGTGCTTTACTATATCCTATATATAAAAACCCTTAATAATTAAGTATATGTACAATCCGACATCAATATACAAAGTTTTACCATTGTTTGTTTTAATATTCTTGCAAATATCGTGTGCCAACAAAAAGCATAACGACACGATTAATTCTTGTAAAGCCGAAAACGCAAATAATGATATAGAGCAGAAACAACAGATTGTCCTTGGAGTGAGTGTTCATAATAACAAACTGCCGACCATAACCTATATCGTGAAAAATGAAGATGATAATCATTTAGAAATCGAACCGAACGGAGATTACTACAATATGTATGTCTCAAATGTCCGTGTAGTAGCAGAACAACATATATGTGTTCCTTCTCCAGTGTATTATGAATATCCCACAATAGATGTATATCTTGTTAACAATTACGATTATTCACTAAATATAAGCGAATTGTCTATAAATGTTGAAGAAAGTCGCATCGACAACATGCCTTATATATATTTGTGTACAACAAGAGAACACGTCAATACTTTAACGCTTTGTAATTATAGTTGCTATAATTGGGGAAATTTATCTCTTGAATATAAAATACTTCGAAAAGGCGAAGTTTTTGATGGGAAGTATTCCCACAAAAAAACAATTCCATTTTTTAATGGGGAGGATATTATTGATTTTACTGAAGATTTAGAATCATTGGGATATGATTATTCAAGAGTTTGTCAATTAAGTGAGACAAATGAAGATTTTATGTGGAACTGTTTTTATAACGGTATTTCAAAAGAAAATATAAGCTCTTACCAAGATTATTTCTATCCATTTGAAATATCAAAAGAGTCATTTGACAATATAGAACATACTTATATTCCATATGCGAGAATTTATGGTAAACTATCTTTCTCGAATAGTCCAAAAGTTATTCCTTTTAAAGCAAATATTTGTTTGACATCAGTAGATGGGTTAGGAGCAATAACTTGTACTGATGATAAATTTGATGTAAAACTCAAAACCAACGATAGCCATTATATACTTAAATATCCATATAAAACTCAAATAAGACCTGGTGGAAGTGAAAGGATTCGACTAACTTTATCTTGTGACAAATCAACCATTCACAGCTTTAATATACAAGCAAAAAATGAAGAAGGTATGGATATTCATAGTAAGAAAATTCAAATTCATATGCTAAATCACTATGATGTAAAAATTTCTACAGATGGAGCATTAAAAGAATTATATAACAAATAGAAACTTAGGCTATGAAATACGATGTATTTATAAGTTATAAACGTGATGGTGGAAGTGTATGGGCAGAACTTATCCGAGCCATTTTAGTTCACAAATACCATCTCAAAGTGTTCTTAGATGTTGAAACTGTACGTGGAGGAGAATGGCCAAAACAATTGGATGATGGTATCAGAAACTCTTACAACATAATAATGGTTTTATTTGAAGGTATTGGTGACAAGATAAAATCGGACAGGGATGTTTTTGTGCAAGAAATAGAACATGCCCAAAAATATGAAAAGCCAATTATTCCATTTTATGGTCTTGGTTGTGATTTGCTATATATACTGGAAAACGAAAATATTCCGTCTATTATAAAGGAGGTTGTGTCTATACAACATAGCATCGTTAAATACGATCACGCAAATAGCGAAAAAACATATGATTTATTACGCAAGCAACTCAATGGTAATTTAGAATTGAAAGTAACCAGCAAGTATAGCCCATGTTATATGTCTTGTCAGTTAAACAACGAACCGCCTTATGAGACAAAAGAAATCGAAGAAAATAGCAATCTTTCCATCAGTTTAGATAGAAGTTTTACAGGTATTGTTCATTTAAGATTCTACACAAAAGAACTTCCAATAAAGATTGAGCGCATTATAAACGTAGGAGAAAAGTCATATATTGAAGAAAATCAGAGTGTCAATTGTGAGTATTGGCATTGGCTACCTGACAAAGAACTAACAAAAGAAGTTCCTCTTGATTGGCAGCTTATAAAGATTGATTGTCAAATTAATCAGTCATACAATCCTTTGCAAGCAGTATTAGGTACATTCAATCAATATCTTAATAAAGAAAGCGTATGAAATCATTAATATTTTTCATCCCGGAATTCCGCAGCAGTACTCCTTTAGCAGAAGGCATTAAGGATATTGCTAATAAATATAATTTAGAGTTTGAACTCGTAACTATAAAGAAAGATGTTAATCCATTACAACAGCAACAATTTCTTTATGCAGTACATGTATCAGATATTGTCGTAGTAGATTGTACAATACCATCAGACGTAAATGACGGTGGCGTTTATCCTGCATTGACAGCACAAGTAAATATTCTCAATCACATAATTGTTGTGAGCGAGAATAATCTGCCATTAAACATTACACCTTTACGAGGTGTTTTCCCTCAAGAAGATGGGGAAAGATGTACTATCGAGCATATCTTGAAAAAGTTACCAGAACAAATTAAGCAATCTCTGAAAGAAGACACATACAGTCGCATTCCAGAAGATATGATTAACGATTTCCTTAAATACCAAAAGGAAATGGAGGAAATGCTCGGTGCTTCATTAGAGATACGCAGAAGGAAACAACACGAAAAAACTTCTGTAATGATTAGTTATCGCAATTGTCACAGTGAAGAAGTTAAAAAAATTAAGTCTATTATTGTTGGCACAGATTCTTCATCAAAAATAGAACGCCATAGATTAGGATGTGATGGCGATTATGAACTGAAGGTTTTACCTCCGGCTTCATTATGTGGCGCTGATGAAGCACACACCCCTATGCGCAGATGGATGCTTGTTGGTTTATTGGAAGACCATATTCGAGAGGTCGATGAGGTATGGGTGTATGAGAGTCGTAATGCTAAAGGAGAAATAGACTATACTAAATCTTGGTGGACAATAGCAGAAATGATAATGGTGGCAAATATCAATTATGATAACACCAAGAAAATCAAGGTGAAAGTTTATAATCCCATTAAACAACAATTCTATGAGACGACACCACAACTATACCTCGTCAATATAACAGAGGCTCAACATAAGCGTTTGGCAAGATACCTGTCAAACACTCGTCCTGACACTATGGGACCAGAATGTCTGGCACAGGTAAAACAATTGAAGATGATAGCCAATCTTATGCGACACAGCACAGAGGACCTGAAGCAACAAATGCTTGAAAACCTTCGAGCCAACTTTGAGTTAAGCGTTCCCAAAACATTAGAGGAAGCTGAACGCAAGCAAATGATTGACGATATGATTAAGATGTATTCTGACCCTGACGAAATAGAGCGTTATGCCAAGGACGATGTTTTCCAAGAAAAGTTTTGGAACGACATTTCTTATCAAACAGCAAAAGCTACAAGTTGCTTTAACGATGGTCACATAGATGTTGATAAATTCATGTCTATTCCTATGGATGAAGTGACAGGACATCCATTAGAAGATTTTGCAGAGGCATCTCTTAAAGATAATGGTAACATCTATCTTGATTCTATGAAATATATGGTATCTAAAGCAAATGTAGACAGGTATCTTTGGCTGGCAACTCGTATGGGTAAACCAACTGTAAAAGATGGAAATGCTCCAGGATTGGAAAGAATACCGATATACAATATTACAAAATGCGAATAAATATTGTATACAATAAGAATAATCCGAATAGACTTATGGTTGTAAAAAATGCATTATTCGTACTATTAGCTATATTGAGTATCGGCAAAGCTTTGGCTATTGATCAAATAGGTATAGCTTATCGCTATAATGGTAAGAAGCAGCGTACGCCTCTTGGTGGCGTGTACATAAAAGTTGCCACGTCCCCTAACGGAGTAGTCAGTCAAGAAGAAAACGGACTGTTTGTCTTGAAGCTGAAAGACAGAGCCTTGGGAGATGCTATGGGAGATGCCATCGTACAAAAATCGGGTATGATTGTATTTAACAAGGAGGAGGTTAAGAGATGGCATGTACAGAAAGACGCACTTGTGCTGATTGTCTGCGATGCCGATGCATTTCAAAAACAGAAGAACAATCTTATCGCCATCGGAAGAAGCCAGGCGGAGAAGAAATACAAACAAAAACTGGAGCAGCTGAAAGCCATAAACGCAAAACAGCAGCTAAACATTGACCAATACTATGCAAAACTTGATTCAATAGAAAAGGAAAGGAACAATGCCTTGGCGCACATGGAGGAATATGCCGATATGTTCGCGCGCATTGATGAGAGTGAGATTGACACACTTGCGCAAAGGGCTATCGAATTATTCAACCAAGGACAGTTGGAAGAATCCATTAAATTGTTTGAAAAAGGTAACTATCTCGAAAAGCTCGATGATGCCTTGAAGGTTAAGGCACAAGGAGAAGACTTGCGTCAAAAGGCGGACTCTGCCGTAACGCTTGCCAACAAGGATATAGATGAATACACAAAAAGTATCCAAGCACAGGTAGCTGCTTATAAAATGAAGAACGAATGGGACAAGGCAGGAGAATTACTGAAGGGCTTGGCTGATAAACTACAAACACTGGACGCTATTTGGAACTATGCCGTTTTTGCACAGAATCAAAATATATTTACTGAAGCGGAGAAATATCTAAATTTATATAAGAAATCTGTTCTATGTCTTTCTGTCTCAGACCCACAAAGATACAAAGAAAAAATTGCTACTTTCCATGTTGCTTTAGGCTCTTTATACGCAAAAACGAACCGACATAAAGAAAGCGAATATTTAATAAAAAAAGGCAGAGAAGTATTCCGAGAAATAGCAAAAAGCAATCCACAAATATATGAACCAGCTTTTGCAGCATGTAATATAGAATTAGCAAGTTTGTTAAGTAGAAATCAACGGTTCAATGAAAGCAAAGATTTATATAAATCAGGATTGGAAATTTTCAAACGTTTAGCTGAGACTAATTCACAAGAATATGAGCCGTTTTTATTAAAATGTTACATAGCCCTTGCATCCCTATATAGTATAACAAGTCAATTCCTTAATGAAGAACAAATGGCGAAATCAGCATTAAAGACATATCAAAAAATAGAAACCACTATTAAATCTCATGATTTTGACTTAGATTTAGCCTCAAGTTATATGCTGCTTGCAGAAAGTTATCATAAAACTCAAAGATTTGATGAAAGTGAAAAAGAGTATAAATTAGCATTGGAAGTAATCAAATCTCTTGCAGATGCTAATCCGCAAGCATACGAGCCGTATTTAGCAGCAAGTTATTGTACCATTGCTGATTTATACAGCGATACCCAGCGCTTCAACGAAGCCGAGCTGATGTATAAGGCTGCGTTGGAAATACGTAATCGCTTGGCTGAAGTTAATCCGCAAGCGTACGAGCCTGATTTGGCGGTGAGTTACGACAGCTTCGCTTCCTTATACCATACCACCCAGCGTTTCAACGAAGCTGAGCTGATGTATAAGGCTGCGTTGGAAATACGTAATCGCTTGGCTGAAGTTAATCCGCAAGCGTACGAACCTGATTTGGCGGCAAGTTATCACAATCTCGCTACCTTATACAGTGACACCCAGCGTTTCAACGAAGCAGAACAGATGTACAAGGCTGCGTTAGAGATACGAAAACTTCTGGCAAACGCTAATCCGCAAGCGTATGAGCATGAATTGGCTATGAGTTACAACAACCTCGCTAACTTATACACTGACACCCAGCGTTTCAACGAAGCTGAGCGGATGCACAAAGCTGCGTTAGAGATACGAAAACGTTTGTCATCTGCTAATCCGCAAGCGTATGAGCATGAATTGGCTATGAGTTATAACAACCTTGCTCTTTTATACAGTGACACCCAGCATTTCAACGAAGCTGAGCGGATGCACAAAGCTGCGTTAGAAATAAATAAACGTTTAGCAGCCACTAATTCGCAAGCGTACGAACCTGATTTGGCAATGAATTACAACAATCTTGCAGTCTTATTCTATAACACCCACCGTTTCGACGAAGCAGAACAGATGTACAAGGTTACATTAGAGATACGCAAACGCTTGGCAGCTACTAATTCGCAAGCTTACGAGCCTTATTTGGCAATGAGTTACAACAACATCGCTCTTTTATACAATGACACCCAGCGCTTCAATGAAGCTGAGCAGATGTATAAGGCAGCATTAGAGATATACAAAGGTTTAGCTAACGCTAATCCACAGCTATATAATAAGGAACAAGCAAAATGTCAGTTTTGGCTCGCTGTTTCACGAATTGAGCAGAAGAAATATTCTGAAGCATTATCTCCATTTGAGAAGGCTTTGGATTTCTATAAAAAAGAAGCAGAACAAGGGGCATCAACAGACTATTATTACGATGCTATTTCACGTCTGCAACAGTTGTATTTGTTAGAGAAGAAATACTCACAAGCTTATCTATGTCTTAAACAGAATATACCTATCATCAAAATGTTATATCAATCAGACAAAAGTAATTTTGCTAAATTGATGAATAGCGTATTAGTGAACCTATCATTCTGTTCTATTTCTGAAAAGCAATATGCCGAAGCCGAAGCTTACTCTAAAGAAGCTTTGGAAGTGGACTCTACACAACACTTTGCTTATGGTAATCTCGCTGCCGCCCTACTCTTTCAAGGCAAATATCAAGAGGCGGAGAAGATTTATCGTCAGTATAAGTCTGAACTAAAAGAAGGCTTCCTCTCTGACTTTGAGGAGTTCGCTAAAGTTGGTGTGATTCCGAAGAACAGAGAGGAGGATGTGGAGAAGATTAAGAATATATTAGAGGAGGAATAATAATTCTTGGACTATGTCCCATTATGGAGACAAAAGATACTACCGTTTTCCACTGAGGATACTATCATTTATTCAACCATTAAAATAATTTTGAATACTCTATGAAGAATTATAAAAAGATTTTGCTAATGCTTTTAGCGATACTAAGTATCGGTAATGCTTTAGCTATTGACCAAATAGGTATAGCCTATCGTTATAATGGAAAAAAGCAGCGTACGCCTCTTGGTGGCGTGTACATAAAAGTTGCCACGTCCCCTAACGGAGTAGTCAGTCAAGAAGAAAACGGACTGTTTGTCTTGAAGCTGAAAGACAGAGCCTTGGGAGATGCTATGGGAGATGCCATCGTACAAAAATCGGGTATGATTGTATTTAACAAGGAGGAGGTTAAGAGATGGCATGTACAGAAAGACGCACTTGTGCTGATTGTCTGCGATGCCGATGCATTTCAAAAACAGAAGAACAATCTTATCGCCATCGGAAGAAGCCAGGCGGAGAAGAAATACAAACAAAAACTGGAGCAGCTGAAAGCCATAAACGCAAAACAGCAGCTAAACATTGACCAATACTATGCAAAACTTGATTCAATAGAAAAGGAAAGGAACAATGCCTTGGCGCACATGGAGGAATATGCCGATATGTTCGCGCGCATTGATGAGAGTGAGATTGACACACTTGCGCAAAGGGCTATCGAATTATTCAACCAAGGACAGTTGGAAGAATCCATCAAATTGTTTGAGCAAGGTAACTATCTTAAAAAGCTCGATGATGCCTTGAAGGTTAAGGCGCAAGCAGCAGATTTGCGTCAAAAGGCTGACTCTGCCGAAATGCTTGCCAATAAGGATATAGATGAATACACAAAAAGTATCCAAGCACAGGTGGCTGCTTATAAAATGAACAATGAATGGATCAAAGCAGGAGAATTACTGAAGGGCTTAGCTGACAGACTACAAACACCGGACGCTATCTGGGATTACGCTTATTTTGCGCAAATTCAAAATATGTTCACTGAGGCTGAGAAAGAATATGAATTGTATATTAAAAGGATATTGTCTAATACTAATTCGCAAGTATACGAACCTGATTTGGCTGCGAGTTACAACAATCTTGGCGAACTTTACAGAATCACTCAGCGTTTCAACGAAGCGGAACAGATGTACAAGGCAGCATTAGAGATACGTAATCGCTTGGCAGGCACTAATCCACAAGCATACGAGCCGTATTTGGCTCAGAGTTACAACAACCTTGCTATTTTATACAACTATGCCCAACGTTTCAACGAAGCGGAGCAGATGAATAAGACAGCGTTAGAGATATGCAAACGCTTGGCTAACGCCAATCCGCAAGCGTACGAGCCGGATTTAGCTCAGAGTTACAACAACCTCGCTATCTTATATAGCGACACCCAATGTTTCAACGAAGCTGAGCAGATGTACAAGGATGCGTTGGAGATATTCAAACGTTTAGCTGATGCTTATCCACAAGCGTACGAGCCGTATTTGGCTGGGAGTTACAACAACTTCGCCAACTTATACATGACCACCCAACGTTTCAACGAAGCGGAGCAGATGAACAAGGATGCGTTGGAGATATACAAACGTCTGGCTAACGCTAATCCACAAGCATACGAGCCGTATTTGGCTATAAGTTACAACAACCTCGCTAATTTATACTATAGTACCCAGCGTTTCAACGAAGCTGAGCAGATGTACAAGGTTGCGTTAGAGATACGCAAACGTTTAGCTTACGCTAATCCGCAAGCGTACGAGCATTATTTGGCTGCGAGTTATAACGACCTAGCAGTCTTATACAGCAACATCCAGCGTTTCAACGAAGCTGAGCAGATGTATAAGGTTGCGTTAGAGATACAAAAACGCTTAGCTTACGTTTATCCGCAAGTGTACGAGCCTAATTTGGCTATGAGTTACAACAACCTCGCTGTCTTATACTGCAACACCCAGCGTTTCAACGAAGCTGAGCAGATGCACAAGACTGCGTTGGAGATACGCAAACGCTTGGCTGACGCTAATCCGCAAGCACACAAGCTTGATTTGGCAAAGAGTTACATCGGTCTCGCTCTTTTATACAACAACACCCAGCGTTTCAATGAAACAGAGCAGATGTACAAGGCAGCATTGGAAATTTTCAAACGTCTGGCTAACGCTAATCCGAAGACTTATGAGCCATATTTAACTGATTGTTACGTTAATCTTTCATATGTATCAATACTTACGAAGCAATTCACTCTGGCTGAAACATATTCTAAAGAGGCTTTGGAAGTGGACTCAACAAAACACATTGTTTATAGTAATCTTGCTGCCGCCCTACTCTTTCAAGGCAAATATCAAGAGGCGGAGAAGATTTATCGTCAGTATAATTCTGAACTAAAAGAAGGCTTCCTCTCTGACTTTGAGGAGTTCGCTAAAGCTGGTGTGATTCCGAAGAACAGAGAGGAGGATGTGGAGAATATTAAGAAGATATTAGAGGAAGATTAATCATACAAAACTATGGAACAAGAGTATAATTTTTTCGCCTTTATCTCATATAGTTCTCGCGACTATAAATGGGGAAAGAGAATTCAAGAGAAGCTGGAACACTATCGCATGCCAACGACCCTCTGCAGCAAGCATGGGTGGGAGAGGAAACCGATGAAACCGGTGTTCTTTGCTCCTACCGACATACAGCCAGGAGATTTGACGGAGGAGTTGAAAGAACGATTGAAAGCATCGCGAAACCTTATAGTGGTCTGCTCGCCTAACTCCGCACGCTCCGAGTGGGTGGGTAAAGAGATAGCCTTCTTCCATCAGTTGGGAAGAACGCAGCAGATACAGTTCTTTATCGTGAATGGTATTCCGCATAGCGGTAATCCTGAAACAGAGTGTTTCAATCCTATAGTCAACGAATTAGGACTACCAGAAATACTCGGTGCCAATATTCATGAGAAGATTCATCGCTGGCCATGGCTGAATAAGGAAAGGGCATACGTGCAACTCATCACTAAGTTGTTGGGAGTGGAGTTCGACAGTATCTGGCAACGCCACAAACGTATGCTAATAAGGCAGGTGATAGCGTGGATAGTGGGTGGTATTACTATATTGACTTCCTTATTTGCCGTGTGGCATTATAATAAACCAGTCGACATACTATTATCGCTTCAAGAACAATCTGTAAAAAATCTGAATCTATCACCGTTGCACGATGCAGTCGTGACAATTACTTTTGGTGAAGAAACCAAGATAGACACTATTTCATCCTTATCTGACAAGGCATGTTTTCTTAATGTTCCACATCGTTACATCGGAAAAGATGTGCGCATCACTATCTCTTGCCATGATTATCTGCCAGTAGACACAACGCTGGCATTGCAGGAGAATACAGAAGTAAACATATTCCGTGACCCTGCGGTGTACGGCAACATACAATTCAAGCTTTGGAATATGAGTAAAGAATCTTATGTCGCCAATACGACAATAAGAATTGATGACATAGTTGCTGTGTCAGATGCAGAAGGTGTTGTAAAAACGATAGTTCCTTTAGCCAAACAGAAAAAAGAGTATAGGTTGAGCTCTACAGTTCATTTGGAAGATAGCATTCTTTACATGCCATACGGAAAAGACTGCGTGATTCGTACAAAATGATTTGATTAAATGATAGATTAATTTCCCCTCAATCCTCTTTCCATACAAAGAAATTATAAAATTGAAAAACAATGAACAAGAACAATTATACACCACATCCTATCGATACTAAGGACGTGACGTTGCCACAAGAGCTCACTGCTTTGGCGGAGAATATAGCAAAGAATGTGCATGAGGTATGGTCGGAAGGTCGTATGAAGGACGGTTGGACGTATGGAGAAAAGCGCAATGATGCAGAGAAGAAGCATCCTTGCCTTGTGCCTTATGAAGAGTTATCAGAGGAAGAAAAGGAATACGACAGAAACACGTCTCTGGAAACGCTCAAACTGATAATAAAACTTGGTTTTAAGATAACAAAAGAGTAATCACAATTTGATTAATCTTTTTGAAATTCAAAATACAAAAATCGTATTTATGTAAAAAATAACACTATGGGAAGAATAGAATTTAAAAAAGGCATGATTATTAGTGCCGCTTTACTGCTACAGTGTGTTGCATACGGTCAAATACCAAATGGGGAAAGGCCGAAAATGGTGAAGGCCATCGGCGCTTTTGACATAAAGGAAAACTTATCGGAAGAAGAGCGTAAAGCAAGAGAGATAAAGAGAATTGTTGACAATATGGTCTTTGAAGAAGGTTGGCTTGATGAAGCCCCATATCCCCTTTTAAACACTTCTGAAGCAAAGAAAAAGACATCAAATTTCTTGAATAATAAAGAAATTAAAAAGCTTAAGAAGCAAGATGTTTTTCTGATAGCCGAGCTGACGGTTGAAAAAGACGGATCTATATCAGAAATCAACATTTTCCAATCTGATGCTATCGAGATAAATAAAGATAAGCATGTCAAAAATATAATGAGGATATTCGAAGACAACAATCCTAATTCTCCATGGAGGCAAATGACATTAGAGACATCAAGATATAAATATGCTTGGGTTTCAACAAACGATAAAGCCAACAATGCAGTACGCTCATATATCAAGGGACTGAAATGGAGTGTTGGAAAATTATATGAATTACCTACAAGGACCAGTATGTATTACGTTTTGCCATAATCCCCCCAAAAACAGACAAAAGCCAATATATCAACAAAAAAGCGAGATTAGGAATAACAAAACCAAGTCTCGTTTTTTCGTTTTTATTTGATAGGTTCTGACGGCTTGCAACATCTCTATTAAAAATGATTAGAAGTAACTGTTTATGTAATAATAATAAAATGAAAAAGTACAATAGAAGATATACACCAGAACTAATCTCCGAGTTGAAGGAGAATGAGATATTCGTATTTGGCAGCAACCTTGATGGTTCACATGGTGGTGGAGCAGCAATGCTTGCCTATAACCGCTTTGGTGCGGTATGGGGATTAGGCACTGGCATACAAGGAAGAAGCTATGCTATTCCTACTATGCAGGGTGGAGTTGAAACCATCAGACCATATGTAGATGCCTTTATTCAGTTTGCAAAGCAGAATACAACACTGACGTTTCTTGTAACAAGAATCGGCTGTGGTATTGCAGGATTCCGTGATGAAGAGATTGCACCACTGTTTGAAGATGCCTTGGATTTGGAAAATGTAATCTTGCCAAAGGAATTTGTTGAGAACCTTGTGGCTACTCCAACAACTTCCGATGCGAATGAAACGACTTGGAGCTCCACAGACTTTATTTCAACCTATGAACCTCTGATGAAGAAGGCTTCTAAGGGAGATCGTATTGCATATTACAAAGTCAAGGAACTCCGTGCACAGGAATATCGTAGTACGATAGAGATTGTCAACCAAGGGTACTATACAACAGAAGATGGCAAACGTGTAACATTTCCTACCATTACTCGCATGGAACATAAAACGAAGTTCTACAAGAATGAGTTTCGTGTAGACACCATTCCTACTAATGAGGAAGAAACAAAGATTATAGTTCGTAATGTAGATTGTCTCGAAGAAGGCGTTCGCCTCTGTCGAGAAGGTTATAATCCTGCTATCCTGAACATGGCGAGTCGAAGACATCCGGGTGGCGGTGTAATGCTGGGGGCTGGCGCACAGGAAGAATCATTATTCCGTCGTACAAATCTGTTCCGTTCGCTGTATCAGTTTACAGAATACTTTATCAATCACGTTTGGTACAAGAAGTATATCACACCAGTCAGTACAGGTGAGCGTTACCCTCTGGATCGTAATTTTGGAGGCATCTATACGCCTGGTGCCTTGCTATTCCGCGAGGATGAGCAACGCGGCTATAAACTGATGGAATCACCAGAACGCCTATCTTTCATATCTGTTGCTGGTATGAACCGTCCAAAAATAAAGGATGCCACACATATTGCAGACGATTTGATAGAAGGGACGAAGAACAAGATGCGTACAATACTACGCATAGGTCTTCGACATGGTCATGATTCCCTCGTGCTGGGAGCATTTGGCTGTGGAGCCTATCGTAATCCTCCATCACATATTGCCAAACTGTTCCATGAGGTGTTTGAAGAACCTGAGTTCAAGAACAAGTACCGTCTCATCAGCTTTGCCATCCTCGATGACCACAATACTCATCAGGCGCATAACCCCGAAGGTAATTACAAACCATTTGCGGATGAATTTGCAGAGACGGAAAACAAGAGAAGTAATCCGTCCCCAGAGGTGCTGAAGGCATTGATGATGTGGAAAATGGGTGCTGGAAATTCTGCAAAACGCTTCAATGGAGAGAATCCTATTCCTGTCAAAACAGTTGTCGCTACGAAGGACAGCTGGACTATCATGCCAATGCCAGAACAGCACACCACAATCCCTGTTGGTGTCATTCTTCCTGAGAATGCAATGGAATGTGTAAAATACGGTCACATCCCAGATGCCATGGAAGACCATTGGTTTATGTATTGTGACGATAACACTATCCGTTACTACCGAAGCTGGACTGGATTCTGTGTCTATGTGGCCAAGTACGAGAAAGTCGATGATGGATATAAAATCACCGACCTCACCGTTAACCGTTATCCAGAGCAGTATAAATGTGATGATGACAAACATGATTTGGCACTATTCATGGCATTGCTTACTGAGGAGTTTGGTGGTGATGCAAGTCAGTATTGGAACGCAGCATTTTAAGGAATGCTTGGTTACTTTCCATTCCATTCATTAGCTACATAAAGAGACACAAAGGTTTTAAAATGGTACCACACTTCCGCTACGAAAAATTCGACAGCGTGAATCAGCGGTACCCAAACACCGCTACGGGCGGTACCAAATCGCCGATATAATATATTGAAACTCAAATTTGGCAAACAAATAATTAGAGAATCATGAATTTGAATAACAAAAGCAAATAATTGGCATATTTGCTTCGCCATGATAGAGAATACGAGTTCGACAATAATGGGTGGCGAAAAGTGTCAGACTTGATATGTAATCACGGTTTCACTCTTGAAGTGTTACAAGATATTGTCAATACGAATGATAAACAGAGATTCGAGTTCTCTTCTGATATGCAATATATACGAGCACGACAAGGGCATTCAATACATGTGGATGTGGAGTTAGATGAATGTGTCCCACCATCTGTTCTATATCACGGAACAGCAGAACACTTTGTAGATGATATTTTAAAAGATGGATTAAAACCACAGAACAGAATACACGTACATCTGTCATCAACAATCGAAACAGCTATTAATGTTGGTAAACGACACGGCGTACCAGTAGTCTTTAAAATTGACTCTCAGAGAATGTTCAATGATGGCGCAAAGTTCTATTTGTCAAGAAATGGAGTATGGCTTACTGATTATGTGGCGACAGAATATTTGTCATTCGAGAAATAATGTGTAAGTACTCAAATATGATCGAAATACGTCTGTTGAAACGATTAAACTCGTTTTGAAATTGGGTTTCAAGATTTCAAGGGACTGACGTTGATAAGGCTATTACGACAAAAGCGAGATTTGGGAATAAAGAAAACCAAGTCTCGTTTTTTTATTTTTGTTTGATAGGTTTTGACGGCTTGCGACATCTCTATTATAAAACGATTAGAAGTTGCGCTCGACACGAATAAGAGTACTAAGATATGGCAAAGTCAGTATATGTATGCGACCAAGATGCAGATGTGGCTATCAAGACAATGATGGCTGCCGTAGTTGGAACAGCTGTAGTTCCAGCTCACGTGAATTGGGCTTTGACGGCTTCTGCAATGGGTGCAGGTGCTGTTGCAATAGGAAAGTGCTATGGCGTGCAGTTGACCAAAGATGAAGGTTGGAAGTTCGTCAAACAGTTTGTTCTCAGTGCAGGCATGTGGTTTCTCTCTATGAATGTCGGTTCGAAGATACTGTCAATGCTTATGGAGTCAACTGGATTTGGCTATGCCGTTGGTGCTGCTCTTGATGCTGCGACATCTGCTGCATTTGCCTGGGCTATCAGTTCAACGGCAAAGGCATATTTCAGAAACGAGTATCTCGGTAAATCAAAGCTTACGAAAGAAGAGCTTGGCGAGATTTTCCGCAAGGCATTCAGAGACCAAAAGAACAAGTAAGTAAAACTATAAAAACGAATACGCCATGTTTGAAATCTTTGAAAGATTAGGCGACCTATTTTCTAATGGGGATGGTAGCCATTACGATACAAGTGGACATGAGAGTGTGGTTGATGGATTTGATGGTTCTACGCTTGATCTGTCCCAATATACTCCTGATGATATAGAGGACGCTGTACGAAACGCATTGGGAACAGGCGATGGGTTGCACGATACCAGTCACGGATATGACATTTCGTTTGGAGCAGCACCAGATGTGGATGCCCGCAACTTGGCCAAATCAGCATTGATAACGCAGCTCAACACTAATCATATTTACACAACAAATCTATGTACAGACAACTTATGGGGAGGACTGGATTCTTACTCGGGAGACAAGGTGTATGATGCCATCAACGATGCTCGCGACCATGGACGAATCAGCGACTCTGTATACAAAGACTTGATAAAGCTACTGAAGAAAGCATGTCACACACAGTAATCTATATATATTATGAGTAGGATTTATGATATGATAAAAGGGCTGCTACCCAAAAAGGTTTCAGCCAATAGTGGTAATTTTGATAAACAACCCAAAAGTTCGGAAGAAGATTTGGAGACGATATGCAAAAGCAAATCGTTACTTCAAAAAACGCAAGACAGTATTAGGGAAATATGGTTGCTATGCATGGAACCATTTATGTGAAATACAACAAAGTCAACTAATATGAAGACAATTAAGAATACAGATTCGTTTTATGTTCTTGGAGTAAAATTTGAGAATATACAAGAGGCTATTTAATATGCCATTAAAGGTTGTGCCCGAAATGGCATATACGTTGGAAAAAACGCTGAGCGATATCCTTGTTTCGACTCGGAAGACTATGCGTCAGAAGACCGATTCTTTTGGAATATGGTGTTTGCAAGATCCAAAGAGGAATTGAATAGAAAACTCATAGAGCTGAAAAGTGTCTTGCCACAAACCAACTACAACAAGTTTTCGGAAACATTGGCTCCCATGATTTATTGGGGAGGTGACAGCGTCTATGATGTGATTGCTACTGAAGACATAGAGTAAAAAGATAGGGCGATTCAGGCATGTATCAGTAACATAAAATTGATAAGATAGTTATGACAGATCAAGAATTTAGAAAAATCATAAGCGAGACAAAACCATTTATGTTTGACCTTTATCGCCAATACAATGGCGATAAGTCGACAACAATGTCCCCCATAAGCATAATGCTACTCATGAGCATGTTAGCAAATGGTGCGAGTGGTGAAACAAAAAAGGAGATTATGAGGACGCTTGGTGTAAGTGGACTCTCTGTTCAAGACTTAAATGCTATTTGCAAAACCTTGATAAAAGAATTGCCTTTAACTATCAGCAACCATATTGATGTTTTCAATCGAATAAAACTATCTGATGATTTCATTAATGTAATGCATGACACATACAAAGCAACTATCACGGAAGGTCTAAACATTGATGGAGTCACATTGGTGAACTCTGTACGATTTTGCAAAAAATGGATGAAAGCTTTCGATGAAGAGTATACTGCCGTGGAAACGTTTTACGGTAATGCCAGCAATGAGAATGTCAAAATGATGTCACAACGTGATTTGTTCTATTACATGTCCGACAAAGACTATTCGGCTGTTGATTTACCATATCGGGGAAGTCGCTATTGCATGAGAATAATATTGCCAAATCCTAATGTTGACATCGCAAAGATAACAGACATGCTCGGTAACGAAATGTTGGAATACATCCCTTCACAAATGGACCTTTGTGAGGTTGAACTAAAGATTCCGAAATTTAGAATCGACACAGATGTAAGTCTAAGCAAAGCAATACGGAAACTTGGAGCATCGTCAATGTTTGATGATATAAAGGCAAACTTCAGCAATATGTTAGAGGCTCCGCTATTTGTTTCCGATATTCGACAAAAGGCATATGTAGATGTCAACGAATATGGAACTGAGGCTTACGCCGAGACTCGGTGTTGCTTATTAGGCTCTGCTCCAGATTCTCCCAAATATCGGGAAGTGGAGTTTCATGCCAATCGTCCTTTTATATATATGCTGATAGACGAGTGCTTCAATGTCATCAGCTTTCTTGGGCAATTTATGGGGAATACACATTAACATTGAACCACTAACTACAAACAACATGAAAGCTACAAATATATACAAAACAGCGGTAGTGCTTTATAACATACTCTCATAAATAGACAAATAACAAACTTAGAAGTTATGCTATGCATGGAACCATTTAATGCTTAAATATTAAATATCAACTGATATGAAGACAATTAAGAATACAAATTCGTTTTATGTTCTTGGAGTAAAATTTGAGAATATACAAGAGGCTATTGAATATGCCATTAAGGGATTGGATAAAAATGGAGTCTTTGTCGGACATGATACCGAGTTATATCCTTGCTTTGATTCCGAAGATTATGCATCAGAAGACAGGTTCTTTTGGAATATCGTGTTTGCAAGATCTAAAGAGGAACTGGATAGAAAACTCATAGAGTTGAAAAGTGTCTCGCCTCAAACCAACTATAATAAGTTTTTGGAGGCATTGGCTCCCATGATTTATTGGGAAGGTGACAGTTTCTATGATGTGATGGTAACGGATGATATAGGCTAAAACGCAATGGAAAAGGAAGTCATTATGCAACAGAATGAGCTGTTGTGGAAGAACTACGGCAATATCGGAGTCCTTCATATTCCAAAGTCTATTCAAATAGAAACACAATTTGAAAGTCCGTTTGCATCGTATGAACAACGTCCGTTTGTTTGTGCGGCTCCGACGAAATGTTTCAAAGTGCAAATTTCAGAGATTGATAATCAGTCTGATTATATAACACTCAAAGACGGCGTTCTCTATTCCAAGGACATGAGCCGTCTGATATACTGTTGGCAAGAGAAAGAGCATTTCATAATTCCACAAAGCGTCAAAGTCATTGAAGCGTTTGCTTTCTGTTTGCAAAAACGGCTTCGAGATATAGAGTTGCATAATGATATTGTCTCAATAGGCGATGCTGCTTTTATGGGTTGTGAAGCATTGGAACATATTGTCATTCCACGTTCCGTAATGGAGATAGGGAGCGACACATTTGACGGATGCATATCATTGAAAAGAGTGGAGTTGCATGATGAAATAACGCAAATAGGAAGAAATGCGTTTCGACACTGTGAAGCGTTGCAGGATATAATTCTGCCACGAAACCTAAACTATTTGAATGGCTTCGAATGTTGTTATTCCCTACATGAGATTGAAATTCCTTCATCGGTTAAGGAGATAGACGGCTTTATGTTCTGCGATAATCTGCGAAAGGTCATACTGCATAGTGGAGTCCGAGAGATAAGAGATTATGCTTTCCGATTCTGCAAAAGACTTGCAACCATTAACTTCCCTGAAGGACTGGAGACAATAGGTGTTCGTGCCTTCTATCCTTCCAACATGGTAAGAGCGGTATTTCCAAACTCTTTGAAGAGAATAGGAGCAGAAGCTTTTTATCATAACGAGAGACTCTTATATATCAAATTTCTGTCAAATGCGAGTGTAGGGGATTGTGCTTTCGCCAGTTGCCCCATCATTCGAATAAAGAAGCCCGACGATATGGTATTTGGAGATAAAGTGTTTGTGCAAGACACCTCGTATGATAAGTTTGCTTTCTGGGATTAAAATGCAATGGCACCATGTCAAGCCAATCTGACAGCATCCAGGCAGCAGAGAGCAACGACAATTAAAATGCAATGGCACCATGTCAAGCCAATGGAGTGATAGATTAAAGGTTTCTTTTCTCTCTTTATTATCATAAACAAGATAAAAGGAAAGACTATGTTAGTGATACATCCGACAGATAGAACGACCGAAATGCTCTCAATCCTTTATGAAGGGTTGGGAACACGGTTGATAGAATCAGATTGCTCCAACAAAGAGATGGGGTATCAGCTTCACCATACGTCGCTAAGTGAGCGTATCATGCTACTTGGTCATGGCTCAGACAAAGGCTTGTACTTCCGCAAGAACGAGAAGGAAGAAGACTTTGATGGTATTATAGTTGGCCATCCGCAAGCCTATTATCTTCGCAAGCATAGTGGTGGTATTATTGGCATATGGTGTCATGCAGTGGAATTTGCCAAGAAGGAAGGACTGCATGGCTTGTTCTCTGGCATGATCATATCCGAAATAAGTGAAGCCGAAGAGTATGGTGTCGATACAGACAAGGAAAGCATAGACCGGACAAACCGCATCATGTTTACACAACTCAGAAGACTTCTGGACGACGGCGCACCTCTACATGAGATACCAGAACGCCTAAAGGCATTGGACACTACACAAAGTGAATTGTCACGGTTCAACTACGAGAGATTTTACTATTTATAACAAATAAAAGAATAATATGACTTCAATATTCAGAAAGATAAGAGTAAAGTGGCAGATATGGAGAGGTCAAGCCATAGACATATGGTCAAAGAATGCTTATCCTGCTGATGTATTAAGTAATCTTTGCAGCAATGGCTTCCGTTTTGATGGTGTTGTCTGTGGCAGTATGGAGGGATTTCTCCAATCATTGAAGCAGCAGGACATAAACAAACAGCGTCAAATATGTAGCATGAAAGGAAAAAAAGCAAAGAAACAGACTTCGACAGGATGGCAAACCGACCAGATAGTATGGTGGAAGGGAAAGGCTATAGACCGACAGAGCGGAGAATTCACAGCTCTTGTCCACGAAGCCTATAATGCTATGTTTGAACAGAGTGAGCGTTTCCGTACAGCTTTAATGGCAACACGTGGTATGATTTTATATCACACAAAGGGTGAGGGCAATCCATACAAAACGATATTGACTGAGCAGGAGTTTTGCGGTATATTGACTGAGTTACGAGCAAACTATGATCATCGAGACAAGACTCAAGAGCTTATAACCAAATCGGTACAATCTGAGCCAGAAGCATAGCTTTATGCCTTGTATATTTCGCCGACATTGAATATGATTGTCGGATTTCAGGAAGGATTTCGAAAGATTAGAGGCTTTTTGATAGGACGTAGTTACTTTCATACTCTATATCTCATAAACAAATAACAAACTTAAAAGTTGTGCCCGACACGGATTAGGGTGTTGAAATATGAAATTTAAGGTATTCGCTATTTATGCTATGCTGTTTACTGCATGTGCAACTCTTGCTTCTTGCGACGATGATTCAAGAACTGGAGTACAAGGTTATTCAGACTGCATTATCTGCCAAGGAAAAGGATATTGCGAGAAGAGTGAGATGTTTGGACTGAAAACTTCGTATTGGGATTGTATCGTTTGTAAATCTCGCTCGCATCAATATATGCAAGGTGGCAATGGTCCATCATTTCGTGGAGGTGTAAGAGGAAGTTGCAATATTCTTGCACATGGTTGTTCGGGCTATGTTAGTGATGGTGATCATAATTGTGCTAATTGCGCAGAAAATGGATTCGATTGTCATGCTGTCAATCATCAATATAAATAATGGAATTTTATGAAGAATTTGTGCTTATATATAATAACGATATTGCTTCTCGCAAGTTGCTCAGAGCAACAGGTGATGGAAGGTGTGTCTTCTTCCCAAAACTTGTCAGAACAGAAGAGTATGAGTGTTACTTCGCAGGACTCGGTGATGTCATTACTCAATCAAGCTCGTTGGGGTGATGGTTCGGCATATCTGAAATTGGCTGATTGCTATCGTGATGGTGTTGGTGTGAAGAAGGATTTCTTTGGTATGATTACTATGGCTCACATGGCAGAGGG